>OUWB010000193.1_pt2 | contig 29449 bp, 16 predicted proteins | sample 1779821 | NCBI WGS metagenome assembly OUWB01 (sample SAMEA3914806, study PRJEB12502) | metagenome | biome: forest; material: soil | place: Canada | collected 2011-08-03 | depth 0.1 m
CGGCGTTGCCGGCGGCGAACAGCTGGCCCCAATCCATCTTCTGCAGGGCGCCCATGTCGCCGGCCGCGACGCCGAGCCGCTTGATGACCTGCCGGGCGAACTCGCGCGAATGCGCCCCGTCGGGGATGTTGCCGCCGCCGCCGGACTGGATCGAAGCGCGGCGGATCAGCCCCGCGGCGGACGACATGCCCAGCAGGCAGGTCACCTTCGAGCCACCCCCGGACTGGCCGTAGATCATGATCCGGTCCGGATCGCCGCCGAAGTTGGCGATGTTCTCCCGGATCCACCGCAGCGAGGCGACCAGATCGGTCATGCCCACATTGACCGAGCCCTCGTAAGCAGAGCCGCCGAATTCGGCCAGGTCGAAGAAGCCCAAGACGTTGAGGCGATGGTTCACCGAAACCTGCACCACGTCGTGGTGGCGGGCCATCTGCGCGCCCTCATGAGACGGCAGCTCGTAGGCCGAGCCGAAGCTGAACCCTCCCCCATGGAAATAGACCATCACCGGCCGCAAGCCCGTCAGGCTGGGCGTCCAGATGTTCAACTTCAGCATGTCTTCGCTGAGATAGCCGTCGTCCCAGTCATAGAGGAACGACATCTCTATGGCCTTGTAGTTGTGCAGCGTCTGAGGGCAGTTGCCGCCGTAGATCAAGGCCGGATATTCGTCAGCCCAGGGCATCGGCGGCTTGGCCGGCAGCCAGCGGTTTTCGCCGCTGGTGTCCTGACCGTAGGGAACGCCCTTGAACGTATAGACGCCGCCGTCGAGGAAGCCGCGCACCTTGCCATATTGCGTCCTGGCCACGGCCGAGCGGGGCGTGGAGCAATCGCCCGGCGCCTGGTGGGTGGCGGTCTTGGTGCTGTCCATGGCGCGGACGGGTCCGGCCAGGCCCAGCCCTGCGGTGGCCGACAGCAACAGCGCCTGTCGACGACCCATATCCATGTGCCCATGCGGTCGGCGCTTCATGCTGGCTTCCTCCTGGCCCGATCAGATCGTCCGGCGACGATTTGGGGCCGCCGTCTTTCCAGCACGGCCGCCCATTGTTGGTCTGAAGGCTATGGCGACGGTGGCGAGGCGTCAAATATTTTGCCGGACAAATATGGGAACGATGTTGGACCTCTCTCCTCCTTGCCTCTGTCGATCCGCCGGAGCACACGCGAGCAGCCGCATTACGATCGGTCGAAAAACATTATTTCAAATGACTTTATGGATGCCAAGCGCGCTCGCACGAAGAGCGATCTCGAAGCGGTAGGCGAGATAGGATTGTCTGAGTTATACCCCCTTGTCGGGGGAATGCGGCGCGAAGGATGACGATCATGGCCGAGCCAGGTTCAGGCGAGTTCAGCCGCAGGGATTTTGTCGCCTTGTCCGGCCTGACCTTGGGCGCGGCGATCGCTCCGTCCACGGTCATGGCGGGCTCCGGCGCAAGCATTGCGATCCTGGTCGACCTGGACGATCCGGCGGCGTCGAGCCGCCCGGTGGCCTGGGGGTTGAGCCGGCTGCGCGCCGCCCTGACCGCCAGGGGCGCGACCGTGACCCTCATCCCCGGCGCGCCAGCCGATCACACGGTCAGGATCGCTCGCCAAGTCGATGCGGGCCTGGAGGATGTGCGGCTGGCCTCGCCGGATCTGGCGCAGACCCAGGTGACCTCCGGCGGCCCGCGCGGACTGGTCTATGGCCTACTGGAGTTGGCCGAGCGGGTGGAGGCTTCGGATGATCCCGTCGCCGCCCTGCGCCTGCCCCAGCCGCTGAGCGAACAGCCGGCCTCGCGCGTCCGCAGCCTTCTGCGCGCCTTCTGCAGCAAGGTCGAGGATCCGGCCTGGTTCTACGACACGGACGGCTGGAGCCGGTACCTGGATCTGATCGTCGCCAGCCGGTTCAATCGCGTGCAGATGGCGTTCGGCTTCGGCTGGGACTTTCCCCGCGGGGTCACGGAGGACTACTTCCACTTCGCCTATCCCTATCTGGTTCAGCCTGCCGGCTATGACGTCAGGGTCGAGCCGCTGGGGCCGGGCGAGCGCGAACGCAATCTGGACCTGCTGAAATACGTCACGCGCGAAGCCGGAACCCGGGGGTTGGACTTCCAGCTCGGCGTCTGGACCCACGCCTATCAGTGGACGGACAGTCCCCAGGCCCAGCACCGCATCGTCGGCCTGACGCCGCAGACCCATGCTCCCTACTGCCGCGACGCCTTGGCCATGCTGCTGAGGGAATGCCCCGACATCACTGGCGTGAGCATGCGCGTCCACGGGGAAAGCGGCGTTCCGGAGGGCAGCTACGATTTCTGGCGCACCGTGTTCCAGGCGATCGCGACCTGCCCGCGCCCGCTCGAGATCGACATGCACGCCAAGGGCATCAACCAGATCATGATCGACATCGCCGCCGCCACCGGCAAGGCGGTCAAGGTCAGCCCCAAGTTCTCGGCGGAGCACCAGGGCCTGGGCTACCACCAGGCCGACATCCGCGCCCAGGAGATCCCGCATCCCGAGGACAATGAGACCGGCGTGTTCAACCAGAGCAACGGGCCGCGCCGCTTCACGCGGTATGGCTACGCCGATCTGTACCAGGAGGGCCGCCAGTACGACATCCTGCACCGGCGCTGGCCGGGCACGCAGCGCCACACCCTCAATGGCGATCCGGCGCAGGCGGCCGCCTATGGCCGCGCGGCCCATTTCTGCGACGCGGCGGGGCTGGAGATCTGCGAGCCGCTGACCTTCAAAGGACGCAACGATTCCGGTCGCCCGTGGGGCCGCCTGGCCTATGTGGATAGCGCGATGGCGCCGGCGGGCGGGGACTGGTCGAAATTCGCCTACAGCTATCGTCTCTGGGGCCGCACCCTCTACCACCCCGAAGCGGATCCCGAAGCCTGGCGCCGCACGCTGCGGCTCGAGTTCGGCGCCGCGGCCGAGCCGCTGGAGCGGGCCATGGGCGAAGCCAGCCGCATCCTGCTGCTGTTCACCACCGCCCATTGCTACACGCCGTCCAACCGCCTTTCGCTGTATGAGATCTACACCAACCTGCCGATCGTGATCGGCAGCCAGAAGGCCTACGAACAAGACACGCCCGCCCCCTATTGCGCCGCCACCGTCAGTCCGCTGGACCCCGAACTGTTCTGTTCAGCGCGCGATCATGTGGACACCTTGCTCGGTACGTCAGGCTCGCCGCGCTATTCGCCGGTCGAGGCGGCCGCCTGGATGGAAGGTTTCGCGATAAGCGCGCGATCGGCGCTCGACGAGGCCCGGCTCAGCGTGGGCGAGCGCCGGGGGCCGGCTTTCCGCCGCTGGGAGGAGGATATCCTGATCCAGATCGGCCTGGGTCTGTTCTTCGCCGACAAGTTTCGCGCGACCGTACTTTACGAAATATTCCTGCGCACGGGCGACATGGGCGCGGGCGTCCAGGCTGTCACCTGCTATCAGGCCGCGCGCGACGCCTGGGCGGCGATGGCCGAGCGGGCCAAGGCGGTCTATCAGCCCGACCTGAGCTATGGGGCGCCGGATTTCGAGCGGCTGCACTGGTCGGCGCGCATTCCGGCCTTCGATCGCGACCTGCAGGCGATGCGCGACGCCGTGGGCGCGGGCGCCGACGCCAAGCCGCTGACCGATCCCAAGGTTCGCACCGCCGTGGCGGCCGCCACCGCGACAGCGCCGCGTTGGTCGGCTGCTTGCCGCCACGCACCGGCCGAACATTTCCGGCCCGGCGCGGCCCTGGCGCTCGCGCTGGAGGCGCCGGGCGAGGTCGAACGGGTGGAGCTGCGCTATCGTCACGTCAATCACGGCGAGCGCTGGCTCAGCGCGCCGATGCGGCGGTCGGGCGCCGTCCACCGCGGCGTCATTCCGGCCGAGTACACGGCCTCGCCCTTCCCGCTGCAATACTACTTCATCCTTCACGGCGCGGCGCCCGCGCCGACCTTCTATCCGGCCTTCAACGCCACCCTGTCCAACCAGCCCTATTTCGCCATCTGGCGGCGAGGCCTCGCCAGCCAAACCTGATGGACCGCCGATCCGCGCCCGATGGCCGGATCGGCGAGGCCCTTGACCTACTTGTCCCCGTCGTACGCCAGGTTCTGGCTGAAGAAGGGAATCACGAAATCCTGGAAGCGGAACGCCACATTGCTGGTGTGCGTGCCCGGGAAGATCGTGAAGCTGTTGGCGACGTGATAGCTGTCAAGCACGTCGTGCAGCTTGGCGGCGTCGAAGCGCAGGCCGTCCTGGTCGCCCACATCGATGGCGATGGCCTTGTACTGGCGTAGGTTGCCGATATACTGGTCGACGAAGGCCAGGGGCGCATTGGCGGCCCATTTGTTCAGCACGTCCTGCTGCACGGCGCCGTTCTTCACCGGCAGGTCCAGATAGAGCGGCGGGTTGGCCGGGTCTGGCGACCAGGCTGCCGCGGTGGCCAACTGGGCGCGCAGCATGAACGGCAGCTTGCCGGAATCCTCAGGCGTCTTGACCGCCTCCAGCTGCGCCTCGACGGCCGGATCGGCCTGGGTCATGGCCCGGGGCGACAGGCAGCACGGGCTCATCATGTAGATGGCGCCGAACACCTGGGGATGCCGCATGCCGATGCGCGCGGTTCCGTAACCGCCCATGGAGTGGCCGACCAGGCCCCGGCTGCGGCGGTCGGCGATCGTGCGGTAGTGGCTGTCGACATAGGCCACCAGGTCGCGGGCGATGAAGGTCTCGAAGTCGCCGACGGTCTGGCCGCTGGAATACATCGAGCCGTTGTGGATGGTCTTGGAATCCGGCAGCACGACGATCATCTCGCGCGCGCCCTTGGCGAAGGCGCCTTCCACGGTCTGCGGCGCGTGGATCTCCTGCGTCCATTGCTCGGCCCCGATCGAATAGCCGTGCAGGGCGTAGAGCACCGGATAGCGCCGGTTCGGGCTGGACGCATAGCTGGGCGGCAGGAAGACGATCACATCACGGTCCGCGGACTCGCCCTCCAGATTGCCCTCGATGGTCGGGGCGTGGACCTTGATATGCTCGACGGTCACCGCCGCGGCGCCCGCCACCGGCGGCGGCAGGTTGGTGACCGCCTGGGCGCTGGCGCCTTGCGCCGTCGCCAGCAACAGGCCCGCGGCCAGAAGACCCCGGATCGCAAACACTCGCCTCATGGCGTCCTCCTTTGGCTGGCGCTCTGGCGCTGGCCCGTGAATTCACAAACCGGGCGGCGGCGTCGGCCGCCCGGCGCCTAGCGGAACAGTCCAAGATCGATGGAATCGCCCAGCGCGCGGTAAGCCGCGTCCGTGCCGTGCAGATGGTCTCCGGGATCCATCTCCGCGCGGCTGTGGGTCGGATGATCCGGATCCCGCCAGACGGCGTCGAAATCGAGCACGCCGTCAAAAGCGCCGCCGGTGCGGATCCAGGTGTTGATCGCCTCGCGATAGGTCTCGCCCTGGCTGGACCAATAGCCGGCGCCGCCATAGGGCGTGATCGTCGCCCCGAATATCTTGAGACCATGCTCGTGGGCGCGGGCGATCAGCTGCTTGTATCCCGCGATCATGTCGTCCGCCGTGGGCGGGTTCAGGACCGGATGGGCCGCCGCGCCGGGGCCATAGGCCACGCCGAGGTCGTTGACCCCGATCAGGACCACCACATAGCGCACGCCGGGAACCGAAAGCACGTCCCGGTCGAACCGCGCCAGGGCGCTGACCCCTGCGCCGTCCGCCAGCAGCCGATTGCCGCTGATCCCTTCATTGGCCACGCCCAGAACCGCAGAGCCCGCGCCGAGAGCGGCCAGCCGCTGGGCGAGGCGGTCCGGCCAGCGCTGATTGGCGTCCGGCGTGGACACCGCGCCGTCGGTGATCGAGTCGCCCAAGGTCGCGATGACGCCCGCGGACGGATCAGCCTGAACCTCGACGCCGGAGATGAACGCCCGATAGCGCGCCGTGGCTTGGACGGGGAAGGCCGCCGCGGCGGTGAAGTCGCCGGGGCCGGACAGATAGCTCGTCTGCATGCCCAGCGGGTGGCAGGTGCAGGGCCCGGTGGCGTCCGGCAGATAGAGGCTGATCGACAGCGTGCTCAGCGGCGCGGCCGCCAGGTCGATCGGGTCGCTGAGCATCGGGGCGCCGGGCGGGATGATCGCCTGCGCCTTGCCGTTGAAGGTGATGGCGCGATCACTGGCCGGCTGGATCGCGCCTTGGTCCGCGGCCAGCGCCACATGCGCGGCCCCGATATGCAGAGGCGTCGTCCCGTACTCGTTGGTGAAGCGGATACGCACGCGGGTCCCGCCGGCGCTGAGCCGGACGACCTCGCGCAGGGTCTGGCCAGCGAAGGATGGGCTCAGCGGCGCATGGGGCCGCTCGACGAGGTTGGGCGGTGACGGCGGAGCCGCCCAGGTCTCGATCCAGATCGAACCCGCCGCCTGGGCCGCCGGCGCCAGAAGGCCCAGGCTCAAGGCGGCGATCAACAATCCCCAGAACGACGTCCGCATTCCTGCTTCCCCCAAACGTATTTGACACCGCCCGACGCCTTCGGCTCCGATCAGCGCCCAGCCTTTCTTTGAGGCGATCAGGCCTTCCGGAACTCGACCAACTGGACGCCGGCCAGCGCGCCACGGCGCGAAGATCTCACCTTGTTACGGCTTGAGGCGCCCTTCAGCCCCATGTTCTGTATGAGTTATTATAGCCAACGATCGGCGGTGTCAGCCCCCTTGTCTGCGGCGCTCGACGGAGCCCAGGCACACCGCTTCGCCGCTCGCGCACATTTGCTCGAGGTGTCGCCGATTCAGATAAACTGAGAATAACGTGCCTGGGATCCTATCCGTCGGCGCGCCGATGCTCGCGCCCGGCCCGCGAAACTCTGGTGAATGGTGCGACCGCGCCCCTCACCAGGGTTGATCGGCGCGCCATCTTTCCGTTGAGACTCAAAGTCTATATTGTATGAGTTATAAAGATCGGACTGGGCGGGCGGCGAACGTGGTGAAGCTAAATGATCGGCGCCATCCCTGGCATTCAGAGGATGGCGCGACGCCCGACATCGTCGGCGCCGCGCCTTTCCGCATAAACCGGCGACCTCGCCTTCCTCGCCCAACGCAGGGATGGATGATGAACAGACCGCCTGCGGACGAAGCGCAGGTGTTGGCCACAGCCGACCTGATGAGCGCCAGGCTGTCTGCTCATGGGTACGACCTCCTCATCCTCGACCAGGATTGGTGCGTCGAGACCGACGCTCGGGGCCGCCGGAGACGCTGCTTCGATCCGCATGGCCGGCCTGCGCCGGTCGAGGCGCGCTTCCCCTCATCGAGCGGCCGGCGCGGCTTGGCGCCTCTGGCGGCGGCGCTCCGCGCTCGCGGCCTGAGGCTCGGCGTGCACCTCGACCGCGGCGTCCCCTTCGACGCCGTCAGCGCGCGAGCCACGGTGCACAGATCCGCCATCCCCATCGCCGCGATCGCGCGGGCTGGCGAACCAGCGAAGGACGGTGACGGCATGCTGGGCGTGGACGTGCTGCAGGGCGGCGCGCAGGACTATTACGACAGCATTTTCGCCCAGCTCACCGCCTGGGGCGTCGATTTTGTCCGGACCGGCGGCTGGGACGCCGCCGATCTCGCCGACCGGCTTGAGCTCGAAGCCATGCGCCGGGCGGCGGACGCCAGCGGCGGGACGATCACCCTCCACACCGCCGCGGGCGGCGCGCCGCTTCCAGGAGGTGACAGCCGCAGCCGCCTGGGCGACGAATCCGACCGTCTCAGGCGCCTGTGCCTCAGCGGCGGCCTTAGCCCGTGGGGAGAGGCTAATGGCCTGCCGCAAGGCCTTCTGGACATCGGGACCAGCCGTGCGGACGGGTCGAAAGACGACATCCGATCCCTGGTCACCCTTTGGGCGATCGCAGGCGCACCCCTGGTGTTCGGCGGAGACTTGAACGGGCTCGACGCCGCAGACTGGGCGCTGCTCACCAATGATGAGGTCGTGGCGGTGAACCAGATGGCGACCGCGGCGCGCCCCCTGTTTGAGCGCGGTGTTCTGTCGGCCTGGACAAGTCGCGCTGCGGATGGAAGCGCTCGTCATCTGGCCATATTCAATCGATCGGGCGACCCACGGGTGGCGACCCTGCCCATCTACGCCTGGGTCGAGATCGGCGCCGGTTGGGCGCGTGATCTGTGGTCCGGATGCGCTGGCCAGTTAGAGGTCTTGCTGAGTCGCCCGATTCCCCCGCGATCCTCGATGCTGCTCAAAATCGAGACCCGCTAGAGATTCAACCGGAATTCAATTTGCGCCCTCCGGAACACCCCTGACCTGAGCCAGACTCAGGGGGTGACATCTCACGCCTTGTCCCCTTGCCTGGCCGCCCCCGATCAAATCCACGCCGCTGATCGGCCGGCGCCCCACCGTGGAAGCGGAGACTGGCGGCCGTTCTCAGGCTAGAGTCCCTTCGGCGAAGCCAGATGCGCCATCGATAAATATTATGAAATTCATAGACTTAATGCATATTTGACGACAGACTCGCATGCACGCCCGGCCCAACGCGCCGGAAGGCGACGTCAGGAATGATGAGATGACGAAGACGAGACCGAAGGGCGTCTATGCGGCGCCCGCCTTGGAGAAGGCCTTTCAGATCATCGAACTGCTGGCCGACTATCCGGACGGCGCCCTGGTGAGCGAAATGTCGGCCAAGCTGGGCCGGTCGGTGGGCGAACTGTTCCGCATCGTGGTGGTGCTTGAGCAGTTGGGCTATCTGCGCCGCTCGACGCGCACGGACCGCTATACCGTCGCCTATCGCATGCTGGATCTGGCCTTTCGCGCCACCCCCGCCCAGAACCTGGCCCGCGTCGCCCTGCCCCGGATGCAGATCCTGGCCATGGAGACCGACCAGTCGTGTCACCTCGTCGCGCCCAATGACGGACGAGGACTGGTCATCGCCCGCGAGGAAAGTCCGGGCACGCGGGGTTTCGCCCTGCGCCTGGGCGCGGCCATCGACATGATCCAGAGTTGCTCGGGCCAGGTCATCCTGGCCTTTTCCTCACCGCACCGGGCCGAGCGGATCATTGCGGCGGCTCAGGCGGAACGAGAGACCGCCGTCGATCTTCAATGGCTGTCCGGACGGCTTGAGACTGTGCGCGTCCAGGGATTCGACAGCCGCAAAAGCCCGATCACCTATGGCGTCACCGATATAAGTTTCCCCATCTTCGGCTTTGACGGCGAAGTGGCCGGGGCGCTGACCATTCCGTTTCTGGAGCTGATCGACGGCTCCCAGAAGATGGACTTGGCGGGCGCGCAGGAGCGGCTGCGAACCGCGGCCACCAGCATTTCCGCCGCCCTGGGGCACGGCTAGGACGGTTCACCACCGCTCACCCTGGCGAATGCCGGGGCCCAGATCCATACCGAGACTTTTGCGATTGGATCTGGATTCCGGCGTTCGCCGGAATGCGCGGGCGGGTTCACGTCACCGGGAAGCGCCTTAAATCACCGGGGCGGATCGAACAGGCGCCTCGTCCGTCCCCTTGCGCGCGCCCAGCCACGCATAGAGGCAGACCGCGCAGAAACAGGCCGCCGGCAAGACCATCGCCCAACGCAAAGAGCCGGTGAGCAAGGCCACTGCCCCCATCAGCGGCGGCGAAATCGCGGCGCCGACCACGGCCATGACCACGCAGGACGCGCCCAAGGGGGTGGCCGGTCCCAGGTCCCGGATACCCAGGGCGAAGATGGTGGGGAACATGATCGACATGAACAAGCTGGTCAGGGTCAGGGCGATGAGCGCCGTCCATCCCGGGGCGGCGGCCGCGACCAGGCACAGCGCCACATTGATCGCCGCATAGACGCCCAACAGCACGACGGGCCTCACGCGCGCCATCAGGGCCGCGCCGGAGAACCGCCCGATCATGAACAGGACCAGGCTCGCCGACAACAGGAAGGCGGCGTGGCGCTCCGAAACCTGAGGCGCGACCTCCTTGGTGAAGTCGATGAAGAAGCTCCAGATCCCCACCTGTGCGCCCTCATAGAAGATCTGGGCGGCCACCGCCGCGATCAGGGAGCGGCTGCGCGCCAGGGTGGCGAACTGCGTCTTCAAGGGCGCCTCGCCGCCGCGCCAGGCCGGCGGCAGGCGGCTGAACGCCACGGTCGCCGCCACCACCAGGGCCGCGCCCGCGAGGATCAGGTAAGGCAACCGCACCGCCCCGGCCTCGCTGGCGCGATAGGCCCCAAGCACGGCGGGGCTCATCCTCGCCAGGTCGGCGCGCGAATGCTCGGTTCCGGAAAATACGAGAAGGCCACCCATGATCGGCGCGACGATCCCGCCCAATCCGTTGAAGGCCTGCGCCAGGTTCAGCCGCTGCGCCGCCCGGCCGGGGTCGCCGAAGGCGGTTATGTACGGGTTGGCGGCGGTCTCAAGACAGGCCGCCCCCGAGGCGATCACGAACAGGGCGAACAGGAACACGCCGTAGCTGAGCATGAACGACGCGGGATAGAACAACAGCGCCCCCGTCGCGTACAGCCCCAGGCCGAACGCGATCCCCACCTTGTATCCGAACCGCCGCATGAGCAGGCCGGCCGGCATGGCGATCAGGAAATAGGCGATGTAAAACACGAACTGGATAAAGCCGGCTTCGGCCCGGTTCAGCCCAAGCGCCTTCTGGAACTGCCGCACCAGGATATCATTGAGGTTGTTGGCCACGGCCCATAGGAAAAACAGGCTCACGACCACAGCGAATCCCCACCGGTAGCCGGGGGAAATGAATCCAGATTCAGCAGCCTCGCCAGTCAACTCATGGGGCTTCGAATCTTGCGCCGCCGTCACCATGAAGTCCTCCCGCATATTGTTCTTTTGGTTCTAGTTCGGTGTAGGCGCCTCCGGCGCTATGAGCCCGGCCTCGCGCAAGGCGAGCCAGAACTCGGCGGGCGCGCGATGGCTGACCATCTCCAGCGTCTGGCCGATACGCGACGGACTGCCCGTGCCGATGACCGCCAGGGTCACGGCCGGATGAGCGGTCACGAACTGCAGCGCCGCCGCGGCCAGCGGCACGCCGTGGTCGGCGCAGATGCGCTCGATGGCGCGGACCCGGGCCGTCACTGAGTCTGGCGCAGGCCCATAGTCGTAGTGAGGCGTGTCCGTCCCCACGCCCGTCGCCAGCACGCCGGAATTGAACACCCCAGCAGCCACCAGGCCGATCCCACGCTGTTTGCAGCGGTCGAAGAAGGCGCCGGCGGCCTGATCCAGCAGGGTGTAGCGCCCGGCGATCATGAACAGGTCGAAATCGGCATAGGCCAGGCTGTCGGCGCAGACCTCCACCTCGTTCACCCCAAGACCGATCGCGGAGACCAGGCCCTGGTCACGCAGCTCGGCGAGCGCGCGAAAACCGCCGTCCATGGCTTCGCGGAATCGCGCGCCGTGAGCGTCGGCATGGGTGACCGCGCCGATATCGTGCATGTAGAGGATGTCGATGCGCGACAGGCCCAGCCGATGCAGGCTGGCCTCGAACGAACGCATCACGCCATCGTAGCTATAGTCGAAGACCGGCTCGAACGGCATCGGCGAGCAGAAGCCGAACCGCGCCTCCGCAGCCGCCGCGCCGGGCGCCAGCAGGCGGCCGACCTTGGTGGACAGGATGAAATCGTCGTGCGCGCGGGGTCTCAGACCGTCTCCAAGCCGGCGTTCGCTGAGACCGAAGCCATAGAAGGGCGCGGTGTCGAAATAGCGTACGCCATGAGCCCAGCAGGCCTCGATCGTCGCCCGGGCGCGATCGTCTTCGACGGGGCGATAGAGGTTGCCCAGGGACGAGGCGCCGAAGCCGAACGGACCGCTGGCGGCCAGGCGTGCGAGGAAGGCTGAGCGGCGCTCCGTCATAGGGATGGCCTCAGAAGCTCGCGATCGCCTTGAGCACGTGATCCGCCTGGGCGATCAGCTCGGGCAGCCGCTGAGGCATCTCTTCGGCGGCCAGGCTGTGGGTGTGGAGGGCCTCGGTCGGGATATCGCCAGCCTTGATCGCCGCGATCACTCGGTTGAAGTCGGCGCTCAGCGCATTGCGGCTGCCCAGGAGCGTGGTCTCGCGCTTGTGGAACTCCGGGTCTGCGAAGACCAGATCGCCCGGCGAGACGCCGACCAACACCAGGGCCCCGCCATTGGCGACGTAGGACAGGCTCTGGTTCATGGCCGGGATCGAGCCCGTGGCGTCGAACACCACGTCGAACATCTCCCCGTCCGTGCGATCGGCCAGTCCGGCGTCGAGGTCAGGACCGGCTTCGAGCGTATCGGAAAAGCCGAGGCGCTCGCTGGCGTAGGCCAGGCGAGGCGGGCGGGTGTCGACCAGGGTCACCGCCGCGCCGTCCAGGCGGGCGAACAGGGCGCAGGCGACCCCGATCGGCCCCGCGCCCACCACCAGAACCCGCTCGCCTCCCGACATCCGCGCGCGGGCGACAGCGTGGGCGCCGATGGCCAGGAACTCGAGCATGGCCGCCTGATCCAGGCTCAGCCCGCTGGCGTCCAACACGGCGCGTTCGGGCACGGCCAACAATTCGCACATGCCGCCGTCGGCATGCACGCCCAGGACGCGGATATTGACGCAAGCGTTGGGTTTGCCCTTGCGGCAGGCCACGCAGGAACCGCAGGCCAGATAGGGGTTGATGGCGACCGTCTGGCCCTTGCGGAAGCTCGAACCCGCCGGCGCCTGCTCCACCTCACCGGCGAGCTCGTGACCCATGACACGGGGATAGGCCAGAAAGGGGTGGCGGCCCCCAAAGATATGATAGTCGGTGCCGCACAGCCCCACTCGCCGGATGCGCACAAGCACCTCGTCCGAAGCGGGCGTGGGGGCGGGACGAGCCACCAGATCGAGCTGGAACGGCTTGTGGCAGACAATCGCCTTCACGAAATTCCCCATTGCTCCGCATGGCCGGCTGCGCGCGGCCTTGGCTCGCCAAGCACCTTGAGCCTCGCCGACCGTACGCTTATGCTCTCGCATGTGCAACCTAGTTCTCGCTGATGCAAAGACCACCAGCCACATGCGGATCGACGCCCATCATCATCTCTGGCGTTACGAGCCTGAATCCTTCGCCTGGATTTCAAGGGACGCCCCGATCGCATGCGACTTCTCCCCCACGCTGCTGGACGCCGAACTCGCCGCAGCGGGGATCGACGGCGCGATCGCCGTCCAGGCGCGCCAGTGCGAGGCGGAGACCGACTTCCTGCTGGGCTGCGCCGAAATCAATCCGAAGATCCTGGGCGTGGTCGGCTGGATCGACCTGCGGGCGCCGGATGTCGAAGACCGCCTGGCGGCCTGCGCCGATCGCCGCGTCGTGGGCTTTCGCCACGTAGCCCAGGACGAGCCCGATCCCGATTTTCTGCTCGGGGACGCCTTCGTCCGGGGCGTGGGCGCGGTCCTGGCCGGCGGCCGGAGCTATGACCTGCTGATCAGCCCGGCCCAACTGGCCACCGCGCCGCGCTTCCTGGATCGCATCGGGCCCGGCCGGCTGATCCTGGACCATGCGGCCAAGCCGGCGATCCGCGACGGCGCCTGGTCGCCCTGGGCCGAGCAGATCAGCGCCATAGCGGCCTTCCCTCACCTGTACTGCAAGGTGTCAGGCTTGGTGACGGAGGCCGATCACGCCCGCTGGCGGCCGCAAGATCTTGAGCGCTACCTGGAGCACATCTTCAGCCAGTTTGGTCCCGAGCGGATCATCTGGGGCTCGGACTGGCCCGTGTGCCTGCTGGCGGCCACCTATCGCCAGACCTTCGATCTGGTGGCCGATTTCCTCCGGCGACATCACCCAGGCGGGGAAGCGTCCGTGTTCGGCGGTGCGGCCCGGCGCGCCTACGCCTTGCAGGAAGCCGGCCAATGATCGTCCAGTTCGGAACCAGCCGCTTCCTGCAAGCCCATGTGGACCTGTTCGCCTGGGAGGCGCGTCTTGCTGGGCAGACCGTCCCGGACATCGCCATCGTCCAGACCACCCGGGATGCGGGTCGCGCGCGGCGGCTCGCCGCCTTCTCCGATCCGGCAGGTTTCCCAGTGATCATCCGGGGCCTGGAGAACGCCGCCCCCGTCGAGCGTCGCCTTCAGGTGCGAAGCGTGACCGCCGGCCTGAACGCCGCGCGCGATTGGCGGGCGCTGGAAACGCTTTTCGAGACATCGGTGACGCACATCGTCTGCAACACCGGTGACCGGGGCTACGAGGTCGCTCCGGAAGATCGCAGGCCCCCGGCCGACGGCGAGCCGCCGGCGAGTTTTTGCGGCATCCTCCTGGCTCTGCTGCACCGCCGATGGCGGGCCGGCGCACAGGGCGTGATCGTGCTGCCTTGCGAACTGGTCTCCCGCAATGGCGAGGCCTTGCGCGCCAGGCTGCTAGGCCTGGCGACCGAGCAGGGGCTGGACGTCGGCTTCGGCGCTTGGCTTCAGTCTGATTGCGTTTGGGCCAACACCCTGGTCGACCGGATCGTCAGCGAACCCCTGGAGCCGGCGGGCGCCGTCGCCGAGCCCTATGCGCTATGGGCGATCGAAGACCAGCCGCGACTGGTCCTGCCCTTCACCCATCCGGCGATCACCATCGTCGGCGACCTGGAGCCCAATGAGCGCCTGAAGCTGCACATCCTCAATCTCGGCCATAGCTGGCTGGCGCAGCGGTGGCATGACACCGGCGCGCCGTCCCAAGCCACCGTGCGCCAGATGCTTGAGGACCCGGCGACGGTCGCCGCGCTGAGACGGCTTTACGCCGACGAGGTCATACCCGGCTTCGCCGCGCGCGGCCTGGAGGCGCAGGCGCAGGCCTATGTGGTCCAGACGCTGGATCGGTTCGCCAACCCGTTCCTGAACCACCGGCTGGCCGACATCTTCGTCGATCATTCGTCCAAGCTGGAAAAGCGCATCGGCGGCTTCCTGCACTGGGTGGGCCAAGCGGGCGGATCTCCACCCATGCCCCAGCTGAGCGCCCTGGCCGCAGCCGCGAAGGATCTTCGGCCATGACCCGCGCCATACGCCTGACGGATATCGACGATGTCGCCATCCTCGTCGACGCCGCGCTCCCGGGCGCGGACGTGCTTGGCGCGCCCACCCGAGACGCGATCGCCAGCGGCCACAAGATGGCCTTGCGCGATCTGGCTGTCGGCGAGCCTGTGCTCAAATACGGCCAGCTGATCGGCTACGCCACGCAGCGCATCGCGGCGGGAGACCATGTCCACAGCCATAATCTAGGCGTGTCAGGCGCCGGCGCCGGACGCTCGGCGCCAGCCGCCGCCCCGGCGCCCCGCCAGCCCGCGTCACCGGGCTGGCCGACCTTCGAGGGCTATGTCCGCGAAGATGGGCGGGTGGGGACGCGCAATCTGATCGGCGTCATCACCAGCGTGAACTGCGCCGCCACCGTCGCCCGCCGCGCCGTGCGCCGGTTCGAGGACCGCCAGATCGCCGGGATCGACGCCGTGGCGCCCTTCACCCATGTCAGCGGCTGCGGCATGGCCAAGAACGATGAGGGCGCGGCGCTGCTGGAGCGCACCGTCGCCGGCTACGCCCGCCACCCGAACCTCGGCGGCGCCCTGTTGATCGGGCTGGGGTGCGAAGTCGCCCAGATCCAGGACTTGCTCGACCACCATCACCTGAAACCAGGTCCGCGCCTCAAGACCCTGATCATCCAGGAAGCCGGCGGCACGGCCGAGGCCATCGAACAGGCGATCAGCCTGATCGAGGCGCTGATCGAAGAGGTCCGCACGGACCGGCGCGTCACGCGGCCAGCCAGCGATCTGGTCCTGGGCCTGCAGTGCGGCGGGTCGGACGGCTGGTCGGGCGTCACCGCCAATCCCGCGCTGGGCGCGGCCGCCGACCGGCTGGTCGCGGCCGGAGGGACCGCCCTGTTGTCCGAAACGCCGGAAATCTATGGCGCCGAGCACCTGCTTTTGGCCCGGGCGGCCGATCCGTCCGTGGCCGCGTCGCTTAAGGCGCGCATTGCCTGGTGGGAAGCCTATGCGGCGCGCAACGACGTCAGCCTCGACAACAACCCCTCCCCCGGCAACAAGCTGGGCGGATTGACCACCATCTTTGAGAAGTCCCTCGGCGCGGTGGCCAAGGCCGGCTCCAGCCCCCTCGCCGGCGTATTGCGCTATGGCGAGCCGGTGCGGACCAAGGGGCTCGTGTTCATGGATTCCCCCGGCTACGATCCATGCTCGGCCACGGGCCAGATCGCGTCAGGCGCCAATCTTCTGGCCTTCACGACCGGGCGGGGATCGGTGTTCGGCGCCCGCTGCGCCCCTTGCCTGAAAATCGGCTCCAACGCTCAGCTGGCCCACGCCATGGCCGGCGACATCGATTTCGACGCCTCCAGAATATTGGAAGGCCTGTCCGTCGACGAGGCCGGATCGGCGATCTTCGAAGACTTGATAGCCATAGCCAGCGGCCGGCCGACCAAGTCGGAGACCCACGGAATCGGCGACTACGAGTTCGTGCCCTGGCAATTGGGCGCATGGCTCTAAGACGGCCGCGGGCTTTCGCGCCCAGAGGCTTTCCAGCCTAGCGCGCGATTCGGGCGGCTCGGCGTGAGCGCGGGCCGCCGGCCGCGCACGCCGGCCAGAGCCGGCCTTCAGCAGGATCTGCAGGATTTACGCCGGTGTCTTGCGATAGACGGCTTTGGGCGGCTTGCAGGCTGATAGACCTCTGCTCCACCTTGTGTCAGATCGGCCGCAATGGAGAACGCGCCCGTGAAAGAGGGACCCGTCTATCGAGCGCCAGCGCTTGAGAAGGGCATCGACATCATCGAGCTGATCGCGGCGGCGAGCATGCCGCTCGGATTGGCCCAGATCTCCGAACGCCTCGGGCGGTCGAAGGGCGAGATCTTTCGCATGATCCAGGTCTTGGAGGAGCGAGGCTATATCGCCCGCCCGGCGGGCTTGGACGGCTATACCCTGACCAACCGCCTGTTCATGCTGGGGATGGTCCAGCCTCCGGTCCGCACCCTGCTCGAATCCGCCCTGCCCGCCATGCGTCGGGTCACGGAAGAAACCTGGCAGTCCTGTCATCTGGTCGTCGCCTCCGACGAAGAGATCGTCGTGATCGCCCGCGCGGATTCCCCCTCCGACCTCGCCTATTCCGTGCGGGTGGGACACCGTCGCCCGGTCAGCCAATCGGCCTCCGGCGCGGTCCTGTTCGCCTTCCAGCCGCCGGCCGCGCAACAGGCGTGGCTCAACCGGTTATTCGACGGGGATACGGCCGAGCGGCGCGCCTTCCTGGACCGGGTGGAACAGGTGAAATCCCTGGGCTACGCCCACACGCCGAGTCCCCGCGTGAAGGCGGTCACCGACGTGTCGGTCCCGCTCATGCAGGATGGCCGGGCCATCGCCACGCTGGTCATGCCCTTCATGGAGCAGACTCCCGTCAAGGCGCCCATCGGCGAAGCCACCCACCATCTGCTGGGCGCCGCTGCGCAGGCCAATCAGTCGCTGCAGTTCGGCTCCCCCATCATCCTGTCGCCAAATTCGTTGCCGGGCTCCGATCGAGCCGCCTCCAAGGTCCGAAGGCGGCGGTAGGCCCGCCTCAATTGGAGAAACGCCCAATCCGAGCCGAGGCGCCCGTCGAGGACGCATGGATTTTAGGCGGCCAGCTCGTTTCATATTTGCATCGCTGTTTTGTTGGCGATACATTCCCACAAATGCGGATGGAAACCGCCGCTTCCGACGCGCCGTTCAGGCAGCGCGCGGCAGCCGATTGATCGCGATCGACCTCGGGAGCGAACGCAACGTGGAGCCAGATTGTTCGGATGCATAACCCATCCAGATTGAGCCTTCGCCACCAATACATGAAGGATGCAAAGATCAGGCAGCTCGGATAAATCTCATACATAGTCCAAATTAGATTTAACTACGCCCAATTTCGACAAATGGTCGCCGGGCGAACATTTTTATGCGCATTAGTATTCGGGGCCCGATATCCAATTTACGCCAAAAATAGCATTTGTCTGAGTTTTTAATTGCAAACTATACTCTGACAATCTATGAATTTTGAGAGCGCTTACAGCCAAAGAGCACAGGCAGCCACGCTGCGCGCTCGTGACGACCCTGCGATCGAAGCTTGAGTCGTCACTGTCGGAAACGCTGGGGAGCGAAAGGGACGGGCGGGCATGTACGGTCAGGAAGCAAGTGAGGAGATCGCCAAGCGCAATCTCACCATCGTCGACATCGCCGCTTCAGCCGGCGTGTCCACGCGCACGGTGTCGAGGGTGCTCAGCGGTTCGGACTGCGTGAACCACAAGACACGACAGCGCGTGGAGGCGGAGATCGTGCGCTCCGGGTTCCAGCCCAATCGGCGCGCCAGCGCCATGGCGGTGGGCCGCTCCTTCCTGGTCGGGGTGATCGAGAGCGACGCCAATCCGGTGGCCGGCGATCTGCAAAGCGGACTGCTCTCCGTCGCCGGCGAAGCCGGATACGAGGTGGTGATCCATCCCGTGCCCGCCACCTGCCGAGATCCGGCTGGGAGCGTGTGCGATTTCGTGCGGCGCTCCCGCGTGGACGGCGTGATCGTGCTGCCGCCCCTGAGCGAGCATGAATATGTCGCCGCCATCCTGCGGAAGATGGATTTGCCCGCCGTGGGCGTGGCGGCGGTGCGCATTCCAGACTTCGCCGCGGTCCTGCTCTGCGATGACGAACGCGCGGCGGGCGAGGTCGGCGCCCATCTCGTCGCCCAGGGCCATCGCAAGATCGCCATCGTCACCGGTCCAGCCGACCAGGCTTCCTCGCAGCGTCGGGAAGCCGGGTTCCGGGCCGCGCTGACGCGTGCGGGACTGGACCTGCCGGCGAACCGCCGCATCGAAGGCGACTACACCTTTGAATCCGGCAGGGCCGCCGGCGAGCGCCTATTGAGCCAGGCCGAGCCCCCCACGGCGGTTTTCGCCTGTTGCGATCTGATGGCGGCAGGACTGATCGGAGTCGCGCTGGAGCGCGGCCTGTCGCTTCCGCGCGACCTTTCCGTCGTCGGCTTTGGCGACGGCGCCCTGGCCCGCGTGATCTGGCCGGCCCTGACCAGCATGCAGCTGCCCCTTGCGGACTTGGCGCACCGGGCGATGGACCGGCTGCTGAGCCTCATCGAAGACCGCCCAGACGCGAGGCGCGATGAGCCGGTCAGGTTGAGGCTCGTCACCCGGGCGTCCACGGCGGCGCCCGGACGCGCGTTCGACCTGGCTCGCCCCGCGAGGTCGGCATGAGCCTGCCGCGCAGCCTTCGGCTGACGCGCAGGGAAGCGGTGGTCGGCGCCTTGGCCATCGGCGCCGCAGATCCGGCGCTCGGCGCCGGGCCTGTCGGCGCCGACAAGCTATGGTACGACCGGCCAGCCAGCCGCTGGCTGGAGGCGCTGCCGGTGGGCGATGGCCGCATAGGCGCCATGGTGTACGGGCGCCCGGCCCAGGAGCGGCTGCAGCTCAACGAGTCGACGCTGTGGGCGGGCTCGCCCTATGACCCGGTCAATCCGAAGGCGCGCGAGGCCTTGCCCCAGGTGCGCGCCCTGCTCGCTCAGGGCCGCTACAAGGAAGCGACCGACCTGGCCTCGGCCTCGGTGATGGCCAAGCCGCTCAGCCAGCCACCCTACGGCACGGCCGGCGACCTGCTGCTCGACTTCGACGGCTTGGAGACGCCCGACGCCTATCGACGCATGCTCGATCTCGACGCCGGCATGGCGATGACCCGCTTCACCACGTCACTCGGCGAATTTCGGCGCGAGGTGTTCGCCTCCGCGCGCGACCAGGTGCTGGTCATGCGGATGACGGCGCATGGGCCCAAAGCGCGGATCAATCTGGCCTTGAACTACCGCCCGCCCGGGCCGACCGACTATCCGCTGTGGCATGACCCTGATCCGCCAACCCCGCCCTCGCCGCCCGCCGCCGATTGGGGCCAACGCGAAGCGCAGCGCGCCTTGCCGACCGGCTTCAGCATAACCCCGGACGATCACGCGGCCCTGCTGGTCACCGGAACCAACGTCGGCGCTGAAGGCTTGCCGGCCGGCCTGACCTTCGCTCTGCGGGTCCAGGCGCTGGCCGATGCGCCCGTAGAGACCCGGGACGGGGCCCTGGTCATCCGCAACGCCCGCACGGTGACGCTGATCGTGGCCGCCGCCACCAGCTATCGCCGGTTTGACGATGTCGGCGGCGACCCGACGCAACTGGTGCGGCAGACCAGCAAGGCGGCTGCGGCCCGGCCCTATGCCGAGTTGCGCAGAGCCCACCTGACCACCCATCGCAAGCTGTATCGCCGCGCGCACCTATCCCTGGCTGGCCCCGCCCATGACGACCAGACGACCGATCAACGGGTGCGCCAGGCCGATGCCGGGAGCGATACGCGGCTGATCGAGCTCTACTTCAACTATGCGCGATACCTGCTGATCTCGGCCTCGCGGCCAGGTGGCCAGCCGGCCAATCTGCAGGGGTTGTGGAACGAAGGCCTCGATCCGCCCTGGGGCAGCAAATACACCATCAACATCAACACCGAGATGAACTACTGGCCCGCCGGTCCAGCCAATTTGTCGGCCTGTTTCGAGCCCCTGGTGCGCATGGTCGAGGACCTGGCGCAGACCGGCGCGCGCACCGCGCAGGAGATGTATGGCGCACGCGGCTGGGTGGCCCATCACAACACCGACCTGTGGCGCGCGACGGCGCCGATCGACGGGCCGCTGTGGGGCCTTTGGCCGACCGGCGGCGCCTGGCTGTGCAATGCGATCTGGGACCAGTACGACTATGACCGGGATCCTGCCGTGCTGGCGCGGATCTATCCCCTGTGCCGCGGCGCGGCCCTGTTCTTCTGCGACACCCTGATCGAAGATCCGCACGGGCGCGGCCTGGTCACCTCGCCTTCGCTGTCGCCGGAGAACGAGCATCCGTTCGGCAGCAGCCTGTGCGTGGGACCGGCCATGGACCGGCAGATCCTGCGCGACCTGTTCGCCAACACCGCCGCCGCCGCCGAGACCTTGGGCCTCGACCCGGACCTGCGGACCCAGCTGCTGAACCTGCATGCGCGCCTGGCCCCGGACCGCATCGGCGCCCAGGGCCAGCTGCAAGAGTGGCTGGAGGATTGGGACACAGCGGCGCCGGAACAGCAGCATCGTCACGTCTCCCATTGCTACGCCGTCTTCCCCAGCAGCCAGATCAATCTGCGCGACACGCCGGCCCTGGCCGAAGCGGCCAAGGTCAGCCTGCGCATTCGCGGCGATCTGAGCACCGGCTGGGCCACCGCCTGGCGCGCTTGCCTTTGGGCGCGCCTGGGCGAGGCGGACCACGCCCACCGCATCCTCGCCGACCTGGTCAGCGCCCAGCGCACCTATCCCAACCTGTTCGACGCCCATCCGCCGTTCCAGATCGACGGCAATTTCGGCGGGGCCGCCGCGGTGGCCGAGATGCTGCTGCAATCGTGGGGCGGCGAGCTGATGGTGCTGCCCGCCCTGCCCAGCGCCTGGCCTCGTGGCAAGGTCCGCGGGCTACGCGCGCGCGGCGGCGTGGAGGTCAGCCTGGGCTGGTCGAACGGCGAACTGGACTGGATCACCCTGCGCGGCAAGCCTGAGCAGAGGGTGGCCCTGCGCTACCGCGGGCGGTTGACCACGCTGATCCTGGGCTCCAATGGCCATTTGCGCGCCGCGGGCGCCCGGCTGATGGCCTGACCACACACTTTCGAACGGCGACCGGCGTCCGGCGCGCTCACACGCCCGGATCGCCTGTTCGCTGACGCGGCCGGCCGGCGACAGCCGATGCGGCTCGCCCGTCTGCGACGATGAACGATCCAGCCTGACAGAGGACCCGCCGGCGGCCGCTACGGCGCGCCGACTTGGCGCGCATGGGCGGCCGGCAAAAAAAGGGGCGGCGCGGAGGGAAATTCGCGCCGCCCTGAGGGGGGAAGAAAATGGGTCGAGCTGAGCCCTACAGCTTGACGTGGACCCCGAAGGTGAAGCGCGAACCGTAATCGACCACGTCCAGCACCTGGTTGGTGAACCGTCCGTGAGTGCTGTAGGTGGCGCCTGTCAGGTTCAGGCCTTCGAAGAACACGTTCATGTTCTTGCTCACATCATAGCTGGTGCTGAAGTCCACCTGAGTGTTGGAGTCCACAAAGGTGGGTTCGATGCCGAACAGAGAGTTGTTCTGCTGCGAACCAAAGTGATCAAGATAAGAGTCGCGCCAGTTGACCGCGACCCGAGCCTGGAAGCCGTGCTTGTCATAGAACGCGACCAGGTTGGCCGAGTTGGCCAAGCCGGTGACCGCGAACTGGCTGACGCTCAGATTGTTCGCGTCGTACGGCTTGTCGGTATTGACCAGGGTGGCGTTGGCCTGGAAGCCGAAGCCGGTCTCCCCGAAGACGTGCTGCACCGCCAGCTCCAGGCCGTCCACCTCGGCGGAGGGCCCGTTGACGTTCGTGGTCACGCTCCACTGGGCCACGGTCGAGGTCCCAGGCAGGGTGACGCCGTTGATCGGCTGGGTGGTGGTGCCGCCAACGATGAAGTTGGTGACGTATTTCACGAAGTAGTCAGCCGCCAGATAGGAGTTCTTGGAGTAGTACCACTCCACGCCCAGATCGATATTGTCCGAAAGATAGGGCAGCAGATCCGGATTGCCGCCGGTGGCGGTCAGGGCGTTCACCCGGGTGGAGCCCAGGTTCAGATCCGGCGACAGGTCGTCGATCGGCGGCCGGGTCAGGGTGCGGGACGCGTCGAACCGGACCTTCAGATTGTCCAGGACCGACAGGTTCAGGTCGACGTTGGGCAGCAGATAACGATAGCTGTTGTCGTCGCGGATGGACTGGCTGGGGCCATAGGTGACCTGATAGGCCGTATGGTCCGAGCTCTCGACCACCATGGACACCGGCAGCTGACCCAGCCCCTCCGAGCGGGAGAAGGTGGTTTCAGCCCGAACGCCCACGCTCATCTTGAACGGCATGCCCGCCAGCTGGGTGGAGTCCGTGGCGCTGATGAACGCCGCCCCGGTGGCTTCGTTGATCTGCTGAACGGAGCCGGCGCCTAAGACCGTGGTGTAGACGCCGGTGAACGCCGGGTTGCAGCAGGTCACGTTGGCGCCCGGAATGTTCTTGGTCTGCGGGTTGCCGAGGGCCTGCAGATAGCTGAGCACCGAGAAGGGGTTCCAGTTCGGCAACTGGCCAGGCAGCTTGCCGTCGTTCGCGGCGCCCGGGATGAAGTTGGACGTGCTGTAGGTCGAGGTGAACAGGCTGGCCGGCAATGGCGCGCCGTGCACGGTTATGCCCGGGGCGTAGGTCGTCGTTCCGGGCAGGTAGCACGCCGTGGCGGTTCCGGCCGAGTTGGTGCAATTGCCGGACGCCGGACCGTAGCCGGCATAGGCCTGCCAGTCGTTGTTGTTGAAGTCGCTGTAGTTCGACAGGTACAGGTCTTCATCCATATATTGGATGCCGAACTTCACGCTGAGATTGTCGTCGTCCCATTCGCCCATCAGCTTCACCTGACCCAGGGAGTCGTGATTGGCTTGGCGGCCGATGGTCATGACGTGGGAGCCGATGAGGCCCGGGCTGATGACGTTGCCGTCGCCGTTCGGACCATAGGCCACCGGATAGGGAACGCTGCCGGGCGAGACGCCGGCGATGCCGATGTTGACGCCATTGGTGGTGTTGCCCACCGAGGGGCCATAGCCGACGTCCGTGCCCAGGCCATAGCCGCGATTTCCCGGATTCAGCCAGGAGTTCGAGTTGTCGACGTCGAAGGTCACCTTGAACTTCGAGGAGACATCCCACTTGGCGTTGAAGCCGTAGTCGTTGGTCTCCAGGAAGCGCGATGACAGGCCGGCGTCCAGGTCGGTCGGCGAATTCGGCTGGATGAAATTGGTGATCGTGCCGTTGCTGGCGCGGGTCACGTCGGTCAGCGAGCCGGAATTGAACCAGTAACTGAGGCCGTGGGTCAGCGCCCGGGTCATGTCCTGGGTGTAGTTGTCGTTCAGGGTCAGTTCGAGGTTGTTCATCGGCGACCACTGCAGGACCAGACGGCCGCCCTGGCGCGAGTCGTCGGTCTGCTCGTGGATCATCTGGTATTCTTGCGTGAACCAGCTGGGCAGCTGCCCGACGGTCGAGGTCGTCGCAGCGCCGGCCGGCGCCCCGGCGAGCTGCGACGGCGCCAGCCAGAAGCCTTCCCACCCGACGTTGCTGACGTGGTTGGCGTCCGTCTTGTGCTCGCTCGAGGCGAAGTCGAACAACACGCCGAACTGGTCGTTGCCCCCGAAGGTGTCGCTGATCAGAAAGCCTTCGTTGGGGGTCACGTCGCCGTCGCGGGAATTCACCGAACCCGACAGGGAGGCGCTGGCGTGCAGGCCCGGATGGTCAAACGGCTTGGGGAACTTGATATCCACGGTCGCGCCGATGGCGCCGCTGGACAGCGAAGCGTCCGGCGTCTTGCGGACGTCGATCTCGCCGACAAAGTCCGCGCCCACGGACGAGAAGTCGAACGAGCGGTCGCCGGTGCCGGTGGCGATCTGGCGTTCGTCATAGAGGGTTTCGTTGAAGCTGGGGCCGAAGCCCCGGACCGTGATCTCCGCGGCGTCGCCGGTGGAGGTGGCCGAGTTCAGCGGCAGCGCCCGGCTGACGGTGACCCCTGGAATGCGCTCCATCGCCTGAGCGAGGTTGGAGTCCGGGAACTTGCCGATATCTTCTGAAGAGATGGCGTCGACAACGCCGACGGCTTTCTTCTTGATATTCATGCTGCGCTGCAAAGATCCGCGGATACCCGTGACCACGATGGTGGACTGGGTCTCGGCGCCCGCTGCCGGAGCCGCCGCCGATTGAGCGAACGCCGGCGCACCCGCCAGCAGCGCAATGACCGACCCGCCAGACAGGCACAGCGTCCGGATGGACCTATTATGACTTTTGGTATTTGGCAATTTGCCCCTCCCTTTAACTTCTTGATGCGAAACGGCATGTCTTTGCGACAAATATCCCGAAAAAATCGGAGATATTTCCTGCATCTATGATGTCCAATACTTAGAATCCGCCCGAGAACAGCCTCATACGCGCATAACGAATGGCGATATGAAGCTCACCCCTGATCAGATCACCCATCGCATCGGCTATACATGCCAGTTGACGCAATTAATGCCGTCATCCTGCGCTAAATGCATACGCCATCTTCGGCAACGTCAAAATTTTCTGCCAGCGCATGTCAGGGATTATTAGTTATCTATGCGTTGCCGTTTAGACACAAACGCATAATGTCTGAATTTAGATCTATTTTTATTGTCTTGCGGGAGACAGAACAATATCTTGCCTTTGACATGCGCCGGACATAACCGGCGGTGCCCTTGGCGAACGCTAGCAATTTCGGTTTTAGAAACTTACTCACCGGTGAATTACATGAATCCATGACAACGTTGTCTTCGAAGTGAAGACCGGACTTAGTCTTGATGGTGATGAAATATGGATTTCAACAATCAAATCCACCCATGCGGGCAATCACATGAATAACCGCCAGGTAGGCCCTCTGCTGGCGGCCCATGTCACCCGAGGCGGAGGGTTATTGGCGCGCCGGCATAGGTCACGGGCGTTCCCGGCGCCGCGCCAGGGGTCAAGGGCGTGCAACCAGGGCCGAGCCGGCGGACCATAAAGGTTCGCGTGCCAAGCATGCCCGGGAAGGCGCCCCGGCGCGCGCCCAGCCGCAGCTCGCCGCGCCGGTCGTCCCAGCGCATCGGGATCAGACTGCTGGCGCCGCGCTCATAGCCATGGTCGAGGCCATTGTCCTCATAGAGGTCGAACGCGCCGTCGCGGCCCGGACAGACATAGAGGTTGATCGCTTCCCCGGTAGCCTCGGCCGTGGATTGCAGCACGGGGCCAAAGGGCAGAATCGCGCCGGCCCGCGCGTGCAGGGGAATCTGCTCCACCGGCGCCTCGACCGCCTGGGCGCCACCTCCAGCGCGCCTCTGTCCGGTCCACAGGTCGATCCAGCCGCCCTCCGACCGGGGCAGATAGACGTCCCAGGCGCCGACGCCGGGTTTCAGCACCGGAGCCACGTGGATGGCGCGCCCGAACATGTAGCTATGGACCTGATCCAGGGCCCGCGGGTCGTTCGGAAAGTCGAACACCAGGGGCCGCATCGGCGGCGCCCCGCTGCGCGTGGTCTCCCCCGCCGCGCTGTAGATATAGGGCAGCATCCGGTAGCGCAGCTCGAGATAGCGGCGCGCCACCGTCTCCACCTGTTCGCCGAAGCGCCAGAACTCGGTGTCCGTCTGATAGCCATGGACCCGCTGCAGCGGCAGGAAGGTGGCGTACTGAAACCAGCGCAGGAACCGTTCGTGATAGTCGGGGTCGTCATATTGCCCCGGCCCCGGGCGGAAGAAGCCGCCCGCATCGACCGTCCAGTAGGGATAGCCGGCCGCCGCCATGTTCAGGCCAGCCGGGATCTGCCGCGCCAGCGTTTCCCAGTCGCTGCCGATATCGCCCGACCAGGTCGCCGCGCCATACCGGTGCTGACCCAGGAAGGCCGAGCGGGTCAGGATCATCACCCTCTGGTCCGGGGCCGCCCGCCTGCGCGCCTCATAGACCGCCCGGCTGACCTGCAGCGCATAGGTCAGCCGCACATGCTCTCCCCGGCCGGCGGCGGTGACGCGTCCCACCAGGTCGTCGTTCTCCGGCTCTGTGGCGTCCTGCCACCAGGCGTCCACGCCCAGCACGCCCAGTCGGCTGTTCTGGTTGGCGCAGTAGAAATCGGCTGCGGCGGGATTGAAGAAATCGACCCATTCCGTGCCGGGTATGTAGAAGCCCCGCTGGGCGACCGCGCCGCCCAGCTCGGTCTCGCGCCCGACCTTGGACCAGACCGAAAGCATGAACCGCGCGCCCAGGGCATGGATGTCGCGGATCATGCCGGCCGGATCAGGGTAATTGGCTTCGTCGAAGCGCATGGCGTTCCAGCCGTAGCGGCCCCAATACTGCCAGTCCTGCACCATCACATCGACCGGCAGCCGCCGTCGCCGGAACTCTTTCAGCGTGTCGAGGATCTCCGCGGAAGAGTGGAAACGCTCGCGGCAATGGATGTAGCCAAGGGCCCAACGGGGCGGCATGGACGCAGCCCCCAGCAAGTCGCGATACCCGCTCATGATCTCGTCCGCCGAGGGTCCGGCTATGACGACATAATCGATGGCCTCGGCCACGGGCGAGCGCCAGACGGTGCGATCCTGGGCCGGGCCGAACCGCAGCTGGGGCGCATCGGACTCGTTGGCCCTCACCGTGACCTGGTGAACGCCCGCCTCCAGTTCGGCGAAGAAGCCGGTCGTGGGCGGCAGCCAAAGGTTGGCGAAGTCGACCACCACGCGTCCGTCGATCTCCACATGATATCGGGACGCCATCTTGCGTCCGATATCCAGCAGGAAGGCCAGGCGCCGCGGGGCCTCCAGGGTGAACCGGCCCTCGAAAACGGCTTCGCGCCGCGTGACCTGGGCGCCGCCGTTGCTGGTGGTCACATTGCTGGTCCGCGCGTCGCCGACGGCCTGCCTGGTCAGCACGACCTGGCCGGCCGGCGTGTTCAGCTCGCTCATGCCCATGTTGTGCCACAGCAGGCCATAGCCGCGGCTGGAGAGCAGGAAAGGCAAGCTGATCTGGGTGTTGACCTGGGTCAGGCGGCGCGGCAGGCCGCGCAGATCCAAGGCGCCGTCCTGGAAGCAGCCGGTCCCGAACAGCCGCTCGTCGCTGGGCGACTCGAAGGCCTGCTCGGCCTCCATGACGCTTTCGTCGTACAGCCGCCCAGGGGTCAGCCCGCGCGCGCCGGCGGCCTCGCGCAGCAGCAGCCGCCCGTCGCGGTCCCGAAAGCTCACCCGCCCGTCACCCTCGACGTCGCAGGTCAGGAAGGGCAGCTCCAGCCGGCTCCCGCCCCGCAGGCTACGACGGCGCGGACGCGCCGCCGGCCGCGTGTCCAGCAGGATCGGGCTGGCCGGAACGCGATGGGCCGGGGCCTGTCGCGTGAAGCGGACGCGCACCGCTCGGTCGGAGAGCGCGACGATCTGCAGGACGCCATCGGGAAGATCGACCAGCAGGTCGGGAATCGGCGCCTGGGTCGCCGCCTCCGCAGGAGCGCTCCCCCCAACCGCGGCGGCGGCCGCGACAGAGAACATCAGCCGCCGCCGTGTCGGGCCCTCTGGCGCTGGACTGGCCACGACACGCCTATTCGGGCAGGCGCGACGAGGCCGCGGTCTGGAACTGCGCATCCTGCCCCGGCGCGCCCAAGCCCGGCTGGCCGGAGCCGACACTGACCGTGTATGAGCCCGCCATCACCTGGCGCACGCCGTCGCGGGTCACGAAGCTGATGTCGCGCGGCGACAGGTCGAAGCTGATCGTGCGGCTGGCGCCCGGATCCAGCGCCAGGCGCTGGAAGCCGCGCAGCGCCAGCCTGGGCGCGCCCTCGAAGGATGGCGGCTGCAGGTAGAGCTCGGCTACTTCTTCCCCGGCCCGGGAACCCGCGTTGGTGACGGTCGTCGTCACCCGCACGCCATGGCCGGCCGAACCCTCCAACGGGGTCACGGTGAGCGGCGCATAGGTGAAGCGGGTGTAGCTGAGCCCATAGCCGAACGGATAGACCGGCTGGCCGGTGAAGTAGCGGTAGGTGCGCCCCTTCATGCTGTAGTCGCTGAACGGCGGCAGGTCGGCCACGCTCTTGTAGAAGGTCAGCGGCAGGCGCCCGGCGGGATCCACCTTGCCGGCCAGCACATTGGCGATGGCCAGGCCGCCGGCCTGCCCCGGATACCAGGCCTCGACCAGCGCGGAGGCGTTGTCCTTCTCCCAGGAGAAATCCAGCGGACTGCCGTTCATGGCCACAACCACCAGGGGCTTGCCCAGGGCCTTGGCGGCCTCAAGCAGGCGCCGCTGGTCGGCCGGCAGGTCCAGGCTGGTCTTGTCGCCGCCATAGAAGCCCTCGACCTGGCGCTTCATCTCCTCGCCCTCCAGGTCCGAGCTGAGGCCCACGGCCGCCACGATCACGTCCGCGTTGGCCGCCGCCGTCTTCAGGTCGGCCTCGGCCGTGTCGGACACCCGCTTCCACAGCAATTCCACGCCCGACATGTGATGGGCTTCATTGACGATGCGGATCGGGTAGCGCCGCCCCTTCTCCAGGCTGACCGTGGTCAGGCCCGGCAGGTCGCCATAGCGGAATTGACCCAGCTGGTTGATGGTCTTGCCGTCCAGGGTCAGTTCGCCGGCCACGCCGGTCAGGCCGATGCGGTATTGGCCGGTTTCGGGCGCGACCAGATAGCCGGTCCACACCACGCGGTAGTCCTCGGCCACCTTGGCCGAATCGTATCCCCGCACCGCCACACCCGGCTCGATGCGGGCCAGGACCGGCTTGGCCTCATAGGTCAGGCCGCGCACCTGGCTCAGGAAGGCGCCCATGTCGGGATAGGGCGCCTGAGCCGGCGCGGCGGCGTTGAAATATTCGGCCCTCAGCCCCGGCTTCCCATCCGGGGTCAGGAAGGCCGAGGCGGGCGGCGAATCCCCGTCCATCAGCGTCGGCGTGAAGGCCAGCTGGGTGATCTGGGCGCCGGGAAGCGCCTGCCTCAGCCCTTCGACGATCGAGGTCGGCGGCGCGGTG
>OUWB011206369.1_pt1 | contig 29428 bp, 53 predicted proteins | sample 1779821 | NCBI WGS metagenome assembly OUWB01 (sample SAMEA3914806, study PRJEB12502) | metagenome | biome: forest; material: soil | place: Canada | collected 2011-08-03 | depth 0.1 m
CCGGGGAGAGAACGTCTTCCACGGTCACTCCCTTCACGCGGGTACGACGCTGCACCTGCAGCGCGGATGCACTGGTGGACTGGAATCCCCGGAGGGATAGGCGGCACCGATCGGTCGTGGCCCCGCTGCGGCGTTGGCGATGCAGCGCGGACAGGTGTTGACGCTCGGGTCGAGCACCCACTGGCCCTGGGCGACGCCGGCCAGCCGGTAGCCGACTAGCGCGGCCAGGCCGGAGCTGCGGGTGATCTCGGTGATCGCGATGCCGAGCGCGGCACTGCGGCTCCCGAGGGAGTCCCGCAGCAGCCGGGAGAGCGCCAGCACAGTCAGCCCGGCGAGGAGGCCGTTGACGAGGATCCGAACGAGGTCGCCGTGCCGGGTGTCGGCCATGGCCTGCGCGTCGCCCGGCGCGGAGGCAGCGAGCCGGTCGAGGTCGTCGCCGGCGCCGCTGTCGTGGATCGCGCGCCGGGCCCGGTCGGTGTCGCCCGGTGTCCAGCCGTCGATTTGGATGCGGTGCTTGCCTACCGCAGCTGCCTTCGCGGACTGGAGTCCGATGAGGTAGCCGTCGGCGTGGACCTTGGGCAGGATCCGGGCGAGCGGCCCGGCGAGGTCAAGCTGCCGGGCCGCAAGCCACTCGGCGGTGGCGGCGGTGAGCGCAGCCTTGTCGGGCTTACTGCTGTCGGCGGGGAGCTGGTGCTCCGCGAGGTAGTCCCGCGCGAGCTGCTCCGCCGCCTTCGCCGTCAGCGTCGCCTTGAGAGCCGTCGCGATCTGCTCGGCCCAGTGATTGGCGGCATCGAGGTCGTGCTGCCAGCCGGGCCAGTCGGCGGACGCCCCCGACGTGGGGGCGTCACCTTTTGGGGAGGCCGCCTTCTCGACCGACTCGCCGTTGAGCGCCACGAGGACGGTGTCGAGGCTGTCGAGCAGCTCCTGCCGTACGGCAGGGTTGCCGGGCAGCTGCGCCGGATCCCACCAGGCCAGGGTCTCGGTGACGTCGCCGTCGGGGTCGTCGGGATTGACGATCTGACCCCGGTCGCCGTTGATGGGAACGCAGTCCTCGGACGGCACCGTCCACACGATGCCCTCGTAGAAGCCGTTCGGGCTGAGCCAAATGCCACCGACCTCGCCGGGCGGCGGCATGAGGCCTGTCTCCTCCGCCCATTCGCGCCAAGCCCCCTGAATCGGGGACTCGTCGTTCTCCAGGTGTCCACCCGGCATCTCCCACATGCCGGCTGCAGGATCCTCGGCGTCGAGTGCCCGCTGCAGCATGAGAACTCGGCCAGTGTCGGCTGCCTGCACGGCCAGCCCGGCAACTGCGATCTCGCCCGCCGCCTTACGGACTGCGAGTCGTCCGCTGTCGTTGAGGTTGTGGGCAGTGATCGAGCCAGCGGCAGTGAACTGGAAGTCGCGCCACTTCCCCGCGCGAAGGCGTGCCTTGGCGAATCGCCGGAACGTATCCAGCTCAGCCTTGACCAGCATCTCGTCGTCTTCGTCCTCGTCGTCACTGGCGAGGTCGTAGCTGTAGATCCCGGTCGTAGCGGCTATCCCTGCCGTGGGCGTGCCGGCGCTACCGCCTTCCCCGTCCTTGGCGACGGGCTGAGGCGGCGGTGCGTCGGGCATCGCGGTTGGCCCGTACTCCTGTTCGGCGAGCGGGACCGTCTTGATCGGCGGGCTCGGCTCGACTCCCTCCGCTCCACCGAAGATCGTGTGCGGGAGTTCCGCGCCGGGCGTCGGCGCGGCCGTTTCCGGGTCGACCTGTCCGGCGACGGCGTACAGCGAAGCCAGGGGGATCGGGCCCGCGTGGGTCGAGTAGACGAAGCGGGGGACGGGGATGCCGTTGGGCTCGGGCAGGCCCCAGCGCTGCTCGCGCACCTCGCTGGGGCTGATCGCGCCCAACTCCACGTAGATCTTGTCCGCCTGCGCCTGGTCGAGGCGGTCGTCCTGCTCTTCGCCAAGATCGAAGGCGAAGGAGAGCGGCAACCCGAGGTCGTCCTGCAGGAAGGAGGTGAGGATGCCCTGAATGAACCGGATGAGAGGCAGGTCCCCGACACGGTGCTGCACATCGGCCTGAGACTCGCCGGACGACTTGTTGACCGACTCGGTGAAACCCAGGTCGCTCGGCACCACGTGAAAGGCGGCGCACGTCTTCCGCATCAGGTGGAGTGAGAAGCCGTCGGTGAAGTCCTTCTCGTTGCTCCACTCGATCTTCGAGCCGCCAGGGAGCCACTTGATCTGCGACTTGATGGTCTGGTCGCCGAGCAGCGTCGCATCCCAGGTGTCTTGGAACTGCTCGATCTGCTGCGGAGTCCACGACTCCGGCGCCGATGCGAACGCCTCCGGGATGTTGCCCTGCGTGAACCTTTCCAGGAAATAAGACTGGAATCGCAGGTCGGTGTTGGCGTTGAGGAGCACGGCCTCCAGCGGTGCGGAGCCGTAGGGCGACCCGGCGGTGCGGCGGAACGGTGCGTAGATGATGTCCCTGGTGGTCTGCCAGTTCCATGGCACGCCGTTCGCGTACTGCACGTACGCCTCGGCCGGGTACTGCGGCGTGTTGCCCCAGTAGTCCTGCAACGGCACGAAAGTGGTGCCATCGACCACGCGCAGACCAACCGCCCGGCCAGCGCGGTTCCTCATCCTGAACAAGGTCCCGGCGTCGTAGGCCAGGACGTCCCACAGGAACGCGCCCAGCCACTGCTCGAACGGCGTGTCCCGGTCGGGCTTCTTCAGTGCGGCTTTGCCGACCTTGATGGCCTCGGCAATGTCGCCGGTCGCGTCCTCGGCGGGGATCAGCGACCAGTCCAGCGACCGGATCGAGTCGATCCGGTGCCAAGCACACATGGTCGCGACGTCATAGGACTCCATCAGCCCGCGCAGCGTCACAAAGGACACTCGCTGGTTGCTGCGCGGCCGGGAGTTGATGTTCGTGCCGGTGACGTAGTTCCGGGTCCGCGGGGTGCGCGAGTACCCGTCGTACGGTCCGATGGGCTCGCCGGGAGAGAACGGCGACGTCGGCGTCATCTGCGACGCGGCCTCGCCCGCCTGCATCGCGGCCGGCTGGTAGGAGCCGAAAACCTTCCTGACGGCTTCGTCGTCCAAGGGGTGCAGCCCCCTTACCGATCAGTACTGGCTGCGGAAGGCTGCGTTGCGGGCGCGGCGCAGGGCGGCAGCCGGGTCTTCCGGCTCCGTGTCAGCGGGATCGCCAGGATGAAGTGACTGCTGCGGGGCGGTCGCCGTCGGTGACGCGGGCGCCCTCTTGTCTGCAACGAGCGCTTCGGCCTTGCGCCTGGCGTGATCGATCCATGCCTGTGCGCCGGATCCGTCGAGGAGCATCTGCGACAGGGCCTGGCTGGTGGCGTCGACCATGTCGTCGTGGGCGGCGTTGGGGAAGCCGGCGGCTTCGTCGATGAGCGCTTCGGGGTCGAACAGCGCGATCGCCGCCTCGGGCAGGTGGACGTTGCCGGCCTCGATGAACGGTGCGACCGCGTTGGCGCGGGCGTACTTCGACTCGGTGGGGCTGACGGCGGTGATGCCGGGGATCTTCGACGTGAGGGTGTCGATGATCGCGGTGCCGTTGGCCTTGTCCTCGACGATCTTGCGTGTGGCTTGGGGCCATCGCGTCACCATGGCCTTGAAGGCGGTCAAGGTGTCGGTGAACGACAGCCGCTTGTGGACCTGGTCGAGCAGGTAGACGTTGGCACCGCGCCGGGCCCAGACCTGGCCGACGACGTAGTCGCTGCTCTTGGTGTCCTTGAACGCCATGTCCCACGACATGACCATCTCGTCGCACTCGTCTACGAGGTAGGCGTCCGGGACGGTCGGGTGCTGCGTCCACAGCGGCGTGCTGTACCGGCGCCACCACGGGCGCTGCCAGACGTTGCCCGCGTCGGGGGAGGGGCGGCCTTGGTAGAGGGCGTTGAAGACGCGGGAGCCGACCTGGATGCGGATCGCTTCCCACTCTGTCGGCGTGCGGCCGCGGGCGGAGATCAGCCATTCGCCCGGTTCCCGTCCGAGCGGGTCGACCTGCCCTTTCGCGGGATCGTGGTCCGCCAAGGCGGGAATGTTGACGACGCGCCAGCGATGCCCGTCCTCGGCGGCCAGGAATCGGCCAGCGAGGTCGTCCTCGTGCCACCGGGTGTTAATCAGGATCACCGGAGCGCTGGGTGCCAGGCGCGGCGTGCCGACCGACTGCCACCAGTTCCACACCCGGTCCCGAAAGTACGCGGAGTCGGCCTGACTGGAGTCGGCGAATGGGTCGTCGATGACCAGGACCTCGGCGGGGCGTCCGGTGAGGCCGCCGCCGATCCCGACGCAGACAATCCCACCGCGGTGGCCGTCGAGCTGCCAGCGCTTCGCGGATCCGTTGTCCCGGGCGACTTTCAGGCCGATGTCGAAGGTGCCTTCGTCGCCGTCGTTGCTCGTGATCCAGTTACGCACCTCGCGCCCGAAGCCTTCAGCGAGAGGCTGCGAGTAGGAGACGATGGCGATGCGCCGCTCGGGATCCTGCGTCAGCGCCCACAGCGAGCCGATCTTCGTGACGCGGGACGACTTCCCCTCCTGTGGGGGCATCGAGATGATCAGCCGGGCGCCGGGAGTCGAGTACGCCCAGGCAATCTCCTCATCGATCAGGTCGAGCGCCGGCGTTTGAACGGTCGTGCTGTCCACCAGCGCCGCCAGGTCCCCGGGGGTGCTCCACGTGGGCTGCTCTGCACGATTGGCCCGACGCCGTTCCTCCAGCTCAGTCTGCAGTTTCCTCAGTTCCAGCAGTGCATTCAGCTTCGCTTCGAGTAGCGGCGAGCTGCTCGGTGAGGGCGGCGATTTGAGCGTCGATGGCATCGATCGTCAGCACCTCCAGCCGCTGCGGTGCGTCGAGGCCCAGGAGCTTCGCGCGGCGGTCGCCGATGCGCAGGAGCCTGTCGATGGCGTTCAGGACGGGCTGGTCGTCGAGCATCGGGGCGCCGGTGTCGGGGTCTTCGGCGACGCGCCCGGACTGGGTGACCATGTAGTGGGTGCGCTGCAGGACGCGGGTGGCCTGGGCGGTGAGCGTGTCGAGCTTCATCAGCTCGACTTCGCGGTGCACCTCCATGCTGGTGCGCTGCTCGGCGATGTACCCCTCAAGGATCCGCGAGAAATCCCTGGAGGCGGCGCCGCGGGAGGAGTAGCCGAGTTCGGCGTAGATGTCCTGGTAGGGGCATCCTTCGAGTCTGAGCTTGACGAGCTTGGCGCGGCGCTCGGCGACGACTGCACGCTTGGTACGACTGATGACGGACATGCACCACCTCTGCTGGGGGGTTGACGTGGACGCCGAGTAGCGGACTGCGCCGGCAACAGTCAGACGGTGTACCAGCCCCAGGTCCCGGAGACGCGGGCCGGGGCGACGGTGGTTTTGGACCACTGGCCGGTGATGGCGAGCGTGGACGCGCCGTCGATGAGTTGGCCGCCGATCGTGGCGAGCGTGACGGTGTTCCCCGAGTTGTCGAGCCGCTTGATCGTGTAGACGTTCGGCGTCCAGGCGGCGCTGATCAAGGTGACGGTGACATTGCCGGCGGAGGCGTCGACGAGGATCGTTTCGTCGATGATCGAGACGGCGTAGTTCGAGGTCACGTAGTTGGCCTGGTAGGCCATCTGACCGTTGATGATTTTCAGGCCGGTCGGGTACGTCGCCGTGACTGCCGACGGCGTGTACAAACCCGTCAGCCGGACCGTCCCCAGCGCAGCAGCCAGCGCGGTACCGGAGTCGTTGTCGGCGAACGTTGGCGCGCCGGACTCAGTGTCCAGTTGACCGATATTGAGGAATGGGCCGATTCCAGCACTGCCCGACCCGATGAAGTAGATCTCGTTGGTGCAGCCCTCGACGGAGAGCTGCTGGATCGACACGGCGTGCGTCGACCCGACGGACCCGGCGTAGTTGCCGACGACGCACAGCGCCGACCAGCAGTACAGGATGCAGATCCTGTCCGCCGTGGTGTGTTCCGTCGCGAAGATCCCGTAGGTGTAGCCGCCGTGGATCGACAGGTTGCTGATCGTGCACAAGTCGTTGTTGCCGGGCGCCGGCATCGTGCAGCCGATCGCCAGTCCGTTCGCGAAGGACCCGGGGGCGGCGAAGTCGCCGTTGGGGACGGTGCCGGTCGTACCGATCGCGAGGTTCACGACGCTGGCCTCGGCGCAGCCGAAGAAGTCGTACGCGGTGTACGTCAACCCGTACGAACTGTACGTCGTCAGGATCGACAAATCTTTCAGGATCGGCAGGATGTTGGAGAAGACTCCGGGTGAGATCCCGTAGCCGTATGCCGTGGTCGGGCCGCCGATGACGGACGCGGTGCCGCTGGCGTTGATGGAGCTGGTCTGAGCGCCCGTGCTGGCGAAGACGCCGAAGGAGACGATCGTGCTGCCGTTGCACTGGGGCACGGTCTGCTGCCAGTGCTGCAGCCCGGCGCCGCCACCGACGCCCTCGAACGTCAGCGTGATCTTGTTGCCCGTTGTGGCGACGGGGACGCCCAGGGTGAGCTGGGCGTTCCCGAGCGTGCTGCCACCAGCAACGAGCGGCCCGGCAACGCCGTAGAACACACCCGACCCGACGGGGAAGTAGACCGTGGCCGAGCCGTGGACCGCAGCGTAGGCGAGCGCGGCGTTGATCGCGGCCTGGATGTGCGTGGTGTCGTCGCTGGCCAGCATGACCAGGGCGCCGCTGATCGTGGTCGAGGCTGCGACGGAGAGCGTGGCCGTGGTGCTGTTCGCCACGGAGCTGATCTGCGCGATCAGGCTGGTGACGCCGGTAGCAGCGGCATCCTTAACAAGGACGTACTTGCCGACGTCAGCCGAGGAGAGGTTCAACGTCGCCGAGGTGAGGATGGCACTGCTGGCGGTCATCGCGCCGTCGATGACGATCCGGCCGTCGCCCTTGGCGTTGTAGGTCGCGACATTGAAGACCCATTGTCCGACGTGCTTCGCTCCCTGCCAGGTCACGGTCGTCGGACTGTTGGGCGCGAAGGCGGTGCCCGCCGCGGCAGAGCCGGAGACTGCGACGCCGTCGACCTTGAGGACCGACGGCGCTGCGGCGGTTCCGCCGAGGTCCCCGGCGAGCTGGATCGTGCCGGCTGCGCCGGTGGTCGCTGCGGCGGGAAGCTGCTGGACCAGGGCGAAGTCGGTTGGACTGGAGCCGTTCGCGCCACTGGTGATCCGCTGGCCGTTGTTGGACCAGGCTGCTGCTGCGGGGTGCTGGGTGGCGATGACGTCGAGCGTCGCGGTCCGCAAGGTCGGGGCTCCGCCGGTGCCGCCGACGACGACGGAGGTGTCAGCGGCGGTGACGCCCGTGACGACGCCCGTCGCCGGGTGGACGTGGCCCGCGTCAGCAGACTTGCCGATGCTCCCAGCCGCTTGGGCGCCGAGGGGCTGGATGTCGCCGGCGGTCCCGTCGAGCTGCACAATCCCCGGGGCACTGGTCGTCGCGGTGGGGAGTGTGGGGGTGCCGTGGGAGTGGTTCTCGCGGGCGTAGGTGGTGTCACTGCCGACGGCACTGGACTGGCCGAAGGTGGTGGCGGCGACGACGGTTGATGCGGCGTTGCTGCTGGTGAGTGCACCGAGCCCGGCGGCGGTGATCGTGACCGCGCCGGTCTGCTCGTTGACGGACGTCACGGCGCCGCTGTCGCCGCCGATGGTGACCCCGGTCTCGGGCCATGTGCCGGCCTTGGGGCCGTAGAGGACGCAGCTCGTCGGGTAGTCGGTGACGTCGATGTAGTAGTCGCCGTCGACGCCGACAGTGTTGTTGGGCGCGCCAGTCCCAGTGAGGACTGTGTTCCCGGGAGGTCCTTGGATGCCGGTGGGGGAGATGACGACGGTCGTCACGGCGCCCTCCTCACGGCAGCGGGACGAGCTGGCAGAAGGAGGTGCCGGTCACGAGGTCTGTCTGGCTCGACAGGCCGGGGTTCATCCACAGGGCGTACGGATACGCGGACTGCCCCATCAGCGCCGTGGCTGTGGGCGATAGGACGACCATGAGCGTGGCGGTCTCGACTGTGACCGTGATGAAGCCCTGGCTGTTCGACTCGACGCTGTTCACCGAGACGAGGGCGGGCTCGGTCTTGTCCGAGCTGTTCGGTCGGACGACGAATGAGAACGTGGCGCCGGTGATGTCAGCAGGTACGCCGTTGCTGAGGAGTTGGTAGCCCTGGGGCCACTGGCTGCCGGACGCGACGTTGATCTGGACTTGCTGGGGTAGCGCGGGCACTGCTCACCGCCCTCCTGGTCGCTGTCGGGAGGGCGGTGCGAGTGAGCAAAGGTCAGGCGGTCGGCGCAGCCGGCTCGGCGGGGGTCTGGCCGAGGAACGCCTCGACGGCGGCCTTGAGGGTGTTGAACTCGGTGACGAGGTCGGAGGTGCCTTCGCTGACGAGGGACTTGACGTCGGCGAGGGCCTCGGCGGAGAGCTTGACGCTGTCGGCGGTGAGCTGGGTCTTGATCTCGTCGAAGGCGGGGGCGAGCTCGCCCGCGAGCCCGGCGACGATCTTCTCGGCCTCGCCGAAGAGGCCCTCGGCCTCGCCCGCGAGCGAGTGGCCCTCGGCCTTGAGCTTGGCGACGATGCTCTGGAATGCGGACAGGAACGACATGGTGGGACTCCTTGAGGGTGAGGGTGTTGGGTTCTGCTGTTCGGCGAGGTGCTGGCAGCCTTCGCAGCACAGGCCGTCGTGGTTGCCGTTGGCGTCGGTGGTGTACTCGCCGGAGTCGAGGGCTTCCTCGCAACGGTCGTACGGGGCACCGCAGTCGACGCAGCGACCGAGGCTCATTCCGCGATCCGCATCTCGGCGACGACCCACCGGAACACGCCGGTGAGCGGCTCGTTGCCGTCGTCGAGGACGGGTGTCGCGTCGGCTGCGAGCGGCTTGCCGTCGGCTCCGGCCAGCATGGTCAGGTCGGCGGTGACGACGCTCTCGGCGACGTGGGCGTTGATGGTGAACGCGGTGACGCTCATGATCTGCTCGCGACTGTCGGCGTCATGCAGGATCGTCAGCGGCGGCAGGAGTACGGGCCGGGCGGACCTGGGCCACGTGATGATCAGTCGGCCGGTGAACTCTTCAGCGGGGAGGATCACGACCGGTCTCCCGCGCACCGCTTGCACGGCAGCTGCCGGTGATGCAGCGAGCAGAACAGGTCGCGGGCGGGCTCGTAGCGGGGCGCGGGCCCGTTGTAGTGCGCGAACTTGCGGGCCTGGTCACGGGACGCGGCACGACGCTGAGCGCGCGGCCATGGGAAAGCGAGGGTGGGCATGATCGCTCCGAGGGTTGAGCGGTGAGGGTGAAGACGGATCAGACCCGGCGGCGGTGCCGGTACAGGTCGCGGCAGCCGAGGACCGTGAAAGCACAGCCAAGGGCGGCGGGTGCTTCCCACCACGGCATGCGCAGGGCGAGCACCCCGTAGGCGCACAGCGCGACAAGCAGTAGGGCCGCGCCGACGAAGCCCCAGATGCCGGGTCGACGCAGCAGCCAGCGGGTCGGACGCCGACCGAAGGCGATATAGGCGAGTGGGACGAGCGGGGCGAGAGCACCCGGCATTGACAGGTGCCAATGCTCGTGCGCTACTACCCAGGCGACCACGCCGGATATGGCCGTGAGCGCCAGCAGGGTGAGGACGTAAGGGACTCGACCGGTGCGGGTCATGAGGATGGGTCCGGCCTAGGGGAGGAGCCGGATGGCGACGTCCCGGAGCAGCCGCTCGCGAAGGGTGCTGTACAGGTCGTCCGACTCCGGCTCGGGCTCGGGCCAGGCGCAGCAGGCGTCCATGCCGGGCTCGGCCTTGGGCGGCGCGATCAGCCGGTAGTTGAGCCACGTCCCGGGCGCGTAGCAGGCCACGTCCTCGATGTCGGCGAGGTCAAACCGCAGGTAGCCGCGCTTGTCGACGGTGGCCGTGTCGCAGTCGACGTGGTCGTAGACGCCGCTGGGAGTGTGGACCTCGGCGATGTAGCGGCAGCCGGGCGGTGAGGGCTCGCAGAGGTCAGGGTTCGTGTCGGCCTCGGGCTCGGGTTCTACCGACACGAAGTCGGCGAGGAGAGTGAGCCGCACCTCCACTGGGCTGCCCGCGTAGTTGGCGTAGCTGATGTCCCATTGCTGGACGGGGATCTGCACGCCGTTGATCTCGATGGGCATGCCGCCGAGGTCGAGGGTACGCAGGCGGGGCTGGTGTGCCGAAGAGTTGAGGATGGTTGGGCTGAGCATGAGGGTGCTCCGAGGGTGAGCAGTGAAGGTGGGTGGGTCAGATTGCGGGGAACGTCACGCTGACGAGGGCGGTCCTGGCCATGGCCTCGACGGCGGTCATCAGCGCGGACCACTGCGCGTCGCCGTCGTCGTCGAGCGGGAGGGCCTGGTTCTCGGGGATCTCGCCGAGGACATCGGCGGTCTCACCGTCGCGGACCCGGGCGTTGTGCAGGATCAGTTGGGTGGCGAGCTCGCGGACACGGGACAGATCGGGGGCGTCCACGTCAGACCCTCTCGGGCCAGTGCCAGCTGCCGCCGACCGGCTCCTCGCTGTGCCGCAGGTTCTCCTGGAAGAACAAACCAGTCGGGTTGAGGACCGCGAGCGACACGTCCGCCCCGGTCTGCTCGCTGTCGCTGTCGTTGCTCACGGTCGTGACGATCGCCGCACGGCACTCGGGCCGGTACATCTGCGAGCCGTCCGGGAGGACCGGGCTGCCATGGCTGACGTAGTGGACGACACGGCCGACCGTCGGCACGGGCTGCGTCGGAGTCACGTGCGGGTGGGCGTGCTTGTGCTCGGACATGCGGGTCCTTCGAGGGTGAGGGCTACCAGGGGACGCCGAAGTGCGCGAGGGCTGCGGGCAGCACCTCGGCGTGCTCGGCTGCGTGGGCGCGGACCGGATCCAGGTCGACGGTCAGGTCGGCCACCGGGTCCGCGTGGTTCGACGAGAGGCACAGGCGCGCGGGAAGCTCGACCTGTACGCCACAGGCCGGGCAGCGGACGCTGATCGACTTCAGCTCGGCCACCATGACGATCAGCCCTCCGGTAGGTCGGGGATGAACTGCGCAGCCTCGGCCCTGTGCGGGTCGCAGCCTTTGCCGTCGTGATGCCAGCCCGACTCGATCAAGATGGCGTCGCCGCCGCAGCGGGAGCAGCTACCGAAGATCGGATCGAAGTCGTCGGGCACCGTGAACGGGGCAACGAGGGCGCGGAACGGCGTGTCGTCGGTCAAGCTACGGGCTCCGTCAGTGCGGCCAGCTCGGCCTTGACCATGGCGACCTGCTCCGAGTACGGCTCGCGGAGCCGCTCACGAGCAACAGACGGCCGTAGCCGGGACTCCGCGACGGCCATCAGTTCCCAGCTGCCGCCGACCAGGATGATCCGGTCGAAGTAGCAGCCTCGAACATCCTGCTCGCGCAGCACGGGGCGCAACGACGGATGACGCGGGTTCAATCCGTTGTCCAGGCACCAGCCACGGAACTGCTGCTGGGTGGAGCAGGTGACAGCCACAAGCGGCCGGGTAGCAGTGCTCGCCATCACATCTCCCTACCGATGACGTACAGCACGGCGGCCAGCATCTCGTCCGACATGCTGTCGATCTCGGCGACAGTCCAGCCGAGGTGCTGCCGCAGGATCAGGTAGGTGGCGAAGCGGCGGACGTCGGCCATCACGCCTCCCCGCTCTCGTACAGCGACGGCACCAGCCAGTCGGGAGCCGCTGCGTGCTGCTCGGCGTGTTCCCGGATCGGCCTGCGGTCGACGGTGACCGCCATGGTGACGCTGTCGCCCTGCTGCTCGCCGGACGCCGACGACAACAGGAGCGCGATGGTCTCGCCGCAGGCCGGGCACAGGATCTGGAGAGGGGAGAGCGTGGCCACGGTCAGTGGCCCTCGGGGTCGCACGTGGCAGGAAGCGTGCCGTAGCCGGACCGCAGCACGATGCTGACCTGGAACTCCTCTGTGCCGATCGACCCATCCGGGAGGACTGTCTCGGCCCTGACCGAGCCGGTGGCCTCGTTGACTCGGCGAGCGAGATCGAGGACCCCTTCCAGCTCGGCGAGGTGGTCGTCCAGGCCGACGCGCTCAATGGAGATCACGTGGTCGTCGCGGACCGAGTAGACGGCCTGATTGTCGGCGTCCTTGAACGTGGTGAATCCGCCGTCGCTCTTGTAGTACGCGGCGTACAGCTTCCGGATGTCGCCTACGCCGCCGGGAATCAGGCTCTCCTGGACGTGGAAGGGGCGCATGGGCGGGCGGGACTTGGGGCTGTTCATGGTGGTCCTCTTGGTGTTGGTGTTGGTGGTTCAGGCCTCGGCGGCTTCGCGGCCGTCGAGGGAGTGGTGCACGTACAGCCAGCCCATCGACCCTTCATCGCGGGGAACGGGCCGGGCGGTCGGGCCGCAGGGGCAGTCGTCGGCGAAGTCGTGGACGATCACGTCGTCGAGCGGGACGGCGTGCGCGGTGTCGTCGCCGGTCAAGGTCGAGAGCAGCCACTGGCCGGGCATCAGTCGCTGCCGTCCTCGGTGTCGAGCGACTGGCAGTCGCACGGCCACTGATCAGGCGACAGGCCACGGCAGCGACCATCCGGGCCGTGCTCGGGAACGATGTGGCCGCAGGAGCACCAGACCCAGGCACCGGAGGGAGGCACGGTCACCGCCCTCCGAGTCGGGCTGGCCAGCCGCAGTCGACGTCTCCGTGCGCGGGGCAGGCACGGCAGGGCTCGCCAGCGCCGCATCCGCAGGCCCCATGCTCGCAGGGCTCACTGCCGAACTCCGCTGCGTCGCAGCAAAGCGCGCCCCACATCCGGTCGGGGTGGTTCTCGCAGACATGGCCAGTGTCGGCGCAGGACAGGCACGCGGGCATCGCCACCGCCTCACGTTGGACTCGCGGCCCCGACTGGTGGGATGGCCAGGGCCGCGAGCACGCCCGACACCCTCGGATCGGGCGCGGGACCCCAGCCGGCCGGGATGGGCACAGCGGCGGGGAGTAGATGGGTGGTTAGGCGGCGACCGGGTAGACCCGGCGGGCCTTCTCGCGGGTGGCCTTCTCCGCGCGGATCACGTCGACCGCAAGGAACAGTGGACGTCCGCGCCAGTCGGTCTTGGCCACCACCAAGCGACCTCGGTACTTCCAGTTCCGCACGACGTTCGGTGTCACCTGGGCGGCCTCGGCGGCCTGCTCCACGGTCCAGTACGTCTCAGCGAAGTCCACCGCCAAGTCGACCATTGGGCGCCTCCTTCGGCCGGGCACGCAAAAGGCCCCGAGCTGTGAGCTCGGGGCCAATCTGCTTTTGGGCATGCTGCATCGCCGATTCGGATCATGCATGATGCAGCGGGGCCCAGTCAAGCCGCGAGACCTGCGAACTTCGCAGCTCCGACCAGCAGCTCGACGTGCGCGGCGTACTCGTCGTTCGACATGACGTTCCGGCAGTCCGGGTCGCCGCACTCGACTACTCCGTTGAGCGACCGCAGCCACGGACTCTTGCATCGCGGACATGGCGCGAGCCGCTGCGTCGGCCGCTGCTCGTCCTGCTTGCAGAAGACCTCGGCGGAGCGGTGCCAGGTGAAGATCTGCCAAGCCGGATTGCCCGAGCGGCCGCCGTGGGACTCCGATGCGCACGGGTGCTCGCTGAGGAGCCACCGGAAGTGCTTCCTGAGGGTGGCGATAGAGCCCTGGGCGGAGGCGAGGTCCGGGGACGGATTCTCCACCAGCTCCTCCATCTGCTCCCGGACATCGTTGGCGAGGATGAGCATGTTGTCGCTGAGGCCGTCGGCAAAGAGCCGGGCCTGCTGGCCGGGCCACGGCGGCGCCTGCAGGCCGACCCTGCCTATGGTGCCGACGGTCTTCGCGAGAGTGCCGTGCAGACCCTCCAGGTAGATTGAGACGAACAGGCCCGGAAGCTGGGCGAGCTGATTGTGCGCCGAGGAGTAGCAGGCCCAGCAGTGCGCTGGCTCTCCGGGGACGGGCTCGATGTTGTGCGTCTGGCCGAGTTCTTCGGCGCGACGCCAAGCAGCGTTGCAGCGGCCGGGACATGGGGTGGGGAGTGAGGGCATGGCACAGCCTCCTGGGGAAGGAGGGGACAGGGCTGTGCCCAGTATGCGCCGTTGATCGCCCGGATGCGGTCCCACCTGCACCCGCACGCACCTCGGCCCCCAGCAGTCGGGGGAGGCTGCTGAGGGCCGGGGCCTTGCCGATACGGGATCGACGTGGATCTAGGATGCCCGTGCACTCGTTCGGCTGGGGCGAATTGGACCGTTTCGAGGGCGAACGGCGTGACAGTGGGTCAGCATGATGGGCATGAGCGCAGCGATGGTGACGGTGCAGGCGGACACGCGGGGTGAAACCGAGTCCCTGCTCGCCCGGGTCTGCGCCGCGCTCGATCTGGAGCCGCTCGCCGCCGGGAAGGCGTACGAGGTGCCGGGGCGCGGCGGACGGTGGATGGCGCGGGCGCAGCCAGTTCAGGAGTCGAGCGAGCCGTCCGGCAGGTAGCGCATCCGGTGCCGGTCGAAGATGAACACCCGGCCGACAGGTACGCCGAGCGACGCCTTCAGCGGCAGACCCCAGACGCGGGTGTACGGCGCGAACACCACGGCGTCGGCCGGGTTGAGGAACAGCTCGAACTTCTCCTCCCATGGCGAGTGCAGCATCGCCGCGGCCCGGGCGCCCGCGATCGCGTGGCAGATCGGCGGGATGTTGCCGTCGTGCCGCCAGTCGGCGTCGCTCATCTCGGGCAGGTGCAGGTCGAGCGGACGTGCACCCAGCCGAACGACGCCTCATAGCAACGCTGCTCAACGACCTCCGGTCGGCGAGAGACCCATTCCCGGCCGAGTGCCCACTCCAGTTTCGACTCGCTCCAACCCTGCTCGGCAGCGAACCCAGTGATGACCTCCGCGACCTTCTCCCGCAGCAGCGGCTCCGGGTCGACGTCGCACACGTCGACATGGGTGCGCCCGTCGGGGGCCCGGTAGCAGTGGAAGCTTCCCGATGCCTCGTAGCCCCAGACGGCTTGGCGCTTGCCGGCGTTGGAGGGCACGACCTCGACCATGCCGCTCGGGTGCACGATCGCCTTCATCGCCACGTACTGGACGCGCTGCGGGAGCCGGTCGAGGACGTCGAACTCCTCGATGTCGTAGTCGCTGTGCCCCTCGTACTTGGCGAGCTGGGCACGGTGCTGCTCGGCGAGTTCGGGGGTGGCGAGGATCGCGCGGACGCCGTTGTCCTCGTACTCGTCGCCACGGACTGCCCACACGGACTGCGGTCCGTCGGCGGCGAGTTCGGCCCGGATCGCGTCGGCGGCCTGCATGAGGCCGTTCTCGCTGGTGCTGTGTGGCGCGTCGGCTTCGAGCTCATCGGCGAGCGCGGCCATGCGCGCGGCGAGGGTCGTCATGGTGCCCATGATGCGCTCACCTCGGGCAGCGGCACGACGGCCGCGAGTGGACCCGGCCGAACGATGCCTCGTAGCAGCCCCCTGGATGCTCGGGCCGGCGACCATGGATCGTGGGCAGCGGAATCCCCTTGAGCGGTGACGGCGTCTCCAACTGCCCGGCGAGATGGCTGGCGACTGCGCCAAGCGCGGCCTCTACAGGCGATGCTGTGTCGAGTGAGCCGACCATCTGGCGCAGGCTCGCGGCGGTCGCGAGGCAGGCCTGCCCGTAGTCGAGTTCTTCGTCAGGCTGCACGACCTCCCCGACAATCAGGTCCGGGTCGTGCTCGCCGAGGTCTTCCCGGAGTTGCGCAACGAGGTCCATCGCGGCGTCCCGTACGGCAAGGGCCCTGCTGTAGCCGTACGCCTCGCCGGCCTCCCGCAGGTCGCCCTGCAGCCGGTCGAGGGCGTGCTCGTGCGCTTTGGCCTGGGCAAGGCAGCGTTGCAGGAACGCGATGCGGCGTTCGTCGTCGACGCCGCCGTAGGTGTGGATGGGCCCGTGGGGTTCGCCGTAGACCAGCCGGTTGATGACGCGGTAGATGGCGCGGCCGTTGCAGTCCTCGGCATTCATGGCGGACTCGACGCGAAGCAGCAGGTCTTGGAGGTCAGCCTCGTTCATGGTGTTCATGATGCGCCGGGAGTGCCAGTTCGCGGTATCAGGTTCCGAAACGGCTGCCCATGCAGGAAGAGGATGTTCAGCCCGCCCGGCAGGTCGACCTCAGCGGGCAGCCCGGCGTCGGCGATGATCCCCGCAGGAACCGGCTCGCGCTCACCATCAGCCCCGTACCAGCCCCAGCCCTTCCCGCGCTCATACCAGGCACCGGCAAGGAGCGGCGGCCACGGCGGCAGAGCGAGGACGGTGGAGCAGTCGAGGTCGAACGGGACGAGGTCGGTGGGCAGCGCTTCGATGGCGGCCTCGATGCTTGCGGTCAGGTCGTCGTCGCCCATCAGTCGCACTCTCCCATCACGCATCGCAGTTCCCCGTCCCGCCAGGTGTGGACGTGCTCCCCGGCGAGGACGGCTTCGTCTACGAGGCGCTGGAACTCGTCGGGCGGCTGCATCCGGGCGTGGGCGATCAGGGCTTTGTCGTAAGGGCTGAGGGTGCGGCGGGGGGTCGCCAGTTCGGCGAAGGCGGCGCGCATCGTTTCGGCGCTGAGGCTGTGCGGGTCGGGCTGCTCGGTCACGGCCGCCTCATTTCCTGCTCGACGTACTGCGCGTACGCCACATGCTCGAACCCGTCCGCGAGGGTCAGCCCCGCGAGCCGGCAGAACTCTGCGAGCTCGATGAAGCCGAGCCCGTCGCCGGTGTCGAACTCGGCGACCTGGTGGTTCTCGGTCCAGGTGTCGATGTCCGGACTGGGCTCGGCATCGACGGTGCCGACGCCCCAGCGGTAGCGCAGGTACAGGTATTGGCCGTCGGTGGTCCAGGCGTCCCACTGTGCGGGGCAGCCGCCGCAGGTCTCGACGGCGCGGGCAATGACGATCGGAGTCATGGTGACCATGATGCGCCTGGTTCACGCGCCGGACTGATGCTCGCCCCAGTTCGTCTGGTTCGCCACAAGGTGGCGGACGGCCTGCTCGGTTGTGGTGAAGCCGTAGGTGATTCGTGGGCGGTCGCCGTCCCACTGGATGTTCGGGACGGGCGGGCTGCGGAAGCCGGTCCGTGCCATCGAGTAGCCCCAGAAGGCGGCCTCCCGCATGACGCGCTCGACAGCGTCGCGCCGCAGGACCTGAACCTGTTCGGCAGTGGGGGCCGCTTCACCCTGCGTGGTGGCGAACTCGATGAGCTGTTCATCGGGGGCGGTTGCCTGCCTTACCGCATCAGTGCTGCCCGGTGCAGACCAGTCGACGTCGATACCCCCTGGGAGGCCGACCTTGAGGCCACGGGTGGCAACGGCGCTACGCAGGGCGGCGCGGGTCTCGGGGGTGCTGCGCCAGATGGCAACAGCCACGAGCCCGGCGAGGATCAGGATGAGCAGCGGCCACTTGAGGGACGCGATGAACTGGAGCGTTGTCACAGCGGCATTCTGGCGGCTGATCAGCCGGTGCGGGCTGGTGTGTCCGAGTCGAGACATGCGCAGGCCCGGTCGACGGGGGGAGCCGGCCGGGCCGGGGGCACTGCGGGTGAGGCAGTAGGACCAGCATGCTCCGGACGGGGCGCACGCGGGCGGAGGTTCACCGCACCTTCACGCCCGCTGGCACTGCCGCTGCGGGTGCGTGTCCACGTACTGCGCCTTCAGGTCGCTGAGCGATCCCTCATCCCAGTTGATTGCCACGACGTCGTCGGCGAGCGGGAACTGGCTGCAGTGGATGCCGTCCCACTGCTCGTCGAAGTGCTCCCACCCGTAGTCGCCTTCGTAGGCGGGCTGGCCGCAGGACGTGCAGATGCGGATCTCTCCGTTGTAGGTGCGGATCGACGCCATGGTGGCTCCCTCGGTGCGCGGTTGGTGGCCGCAGCGTACGGGGCCGGGCGGCCGGCGAGCAGTGCTTCGGCGGGGTGGTCATCCGATCGAGCGGCGGCCAGCGCCTCAGGACACCGTCACGCCAGTGAGTGCGGTGATTCGCGCGATGGTCTGCGTCAGATCATCGTCGGCCTGCTGTAGTTCGCCGGTGGCAGTCTTGCCCTGGTCCGCGTTGAGGCTCTCGGTGGACGCCACGCAGTCTTCGCCACCCTGCCGAAAGAGGCTGATGGTCGCCGCCCAGTCGGCCTGTGCCTGCGGGTCTGGGATCGGCGGCGTCTCCCCATCCAGCTGGGTGTCGGCTTCGAGGTAGCCGCAGGCATCCTTGGCCTGCGACAGCTCGGCCCACATCACATCGCTGGTGAACCCTTCGTAGTCCCGCTTGAGGTTCCTGATCTCAGCCGGACCGTTCCCGGCGAGCCACTCGTCCACGGCCTGCCGGGGCGACACGGACGAAGAGGTCGACGGAGCCGCTGCGGCTGCCTTCGGGGCACTGCTGCCGTGCTCAACGACGACCAGCGCGGCCACAGCCAGGACAACGATTCCAGCAGCCCAGACACGCCCCCGATGCGGCGCCCGAGCGGCAGCTGATGGGGGCGGCGAACTGCGGCGGACAGGCGAGGTCATGGCCGCCATTCTTCCCGAAAGCCGGGCCTGCCCGTATACGGCAGTGCCAGCAGTCGCAGACTCAAGCACGGTGCCCGGACGCCCTCGTACGCCAGTCGCGTCTTGAAGCCGTCGACCCAGTCGGTGACCCAGTGCGCGCAGGTCCGGCAGCAGCCGTTCGGGTCCGCCGCGTGGTTGCCGATCTGCCGGCGGACGGCTGCGACGTCCGTAGTCTCCGTCACGACGCGGAGCGCCCGCATGCGGTTGACGCTGAGCGAACCAGTCACGGCGCAACGCTCGTAGTCGGCATCTGTCGGCAGGTAGTCGGCCCACTGCTCGTCGGCGTCGAGTTCGGCACGGAGCCAGGCCGCCAGGGCGTCGGTCACGACACCCCCAGCATCCACGAAAGCACGAAGATCAGGGCGTAGCAGGCGATCATCATCGCGCCCATGAGCGCGACATAGGCGAAGCCCAGCGGATCCACTGCGGCACGTCGGCGAACAGGGAGCCCACGGCCCGGTACAGGTAGGCGCGCGGGCTGCGGTCGATCCAGCGGGTGGCGGTCACGGCATTCACCATCCTCTCCGGCCCCGCCGCTCGCTGCTCTTGCGCCAGGACAGTCCGTCGCCGATCCGCACGGACGTCGTGCGCCGGCCCGTCGAGCTGACGGTCTCATGCACCCGGCCGGAGCCGAAGGTCACACTGGTCGACTTGGATCCGAGGTTCAGCCGGACACCCGGGAACAGCTTGATCGTCTTGCGGAAGCGGAACGGCATGACGGGCTCCTTCGCGAGGTTGACTATCGAGACGCTGGACGAAGCCCGGCGGTTACCGCAGCAGATGGAAGCGCAGGGCGACGATGCCGCCCAGGCACTCCCAGAAGATCGCGTGACAGATGATCCGGTCGAGGGTCCATCGGCGGCGACCGGCCATCAGTGGCCGCAGTTGGTGGTCCACCAGCCGCACGTCGCGCAGTACTTCGGGACGGCGTGGCAGTGGTTGGCGGGGTGGCGCTGGGTGCTGGCCTCGGGGCGCCGGCCGGACCGGGTGAAGAGGTGGGCGGCAAGGAATTTCATGGTCGTCTCCAGGGGTCAGTGGTGTCGCCAGAGCCAGTCCGCGACGAGCAGAGTTAGTACCCAGCCGCCCATGCGCAGCAGCGCCCCGTAGTCGAAGGTCTCCCAGCGGGGCACCCAGTCGAGGTGTTCGCCGTCGGGGCGGTGGCCGGCGTGGAATTTCTCCCGGTGTGCGCGGCCTTCCATGTGTGCTTCGGCGCGGCGGTAGACGACGCGGGAGGTGGTGCGGCAGTGGTCGCAGCGGTACTGATACGGCATCGGAGGGGGCCTCTCGGCCCCTTCTCGGGGGCGCAGTTGGGGTGTAGGGGGCGGCGTAGGGTTGTAGGTTTTCGCAGGTCGTAGCGTGTAGGGCGACTGGTGTAGGGCTCAGGGAGCGTGGGGGAGGGGCGGGCTCGCGAGCCGGTCTACGGGGGCCCTGGGGCGCCCGTGAGCGCGGCCTCCTTCGCCCCGGGGTCGGGGGTGAGGTCGGGCACCATGTGGGGTGGGAGGCGGGGGGTGTGGCCGAGGTGTTTCCGCAGGTCGTCGTGGTGGATTCCGACCCGGTTGAGGGTGGCCACGCGGAGGCTGTCTCGGATGGGGATGTCGAGGGCGCGGAGGTGGGCGCCGAGGTCGGTGACGGTGGCGTCCGCGAGGTGTCCGTCTGCGTGGAGGTCGGCGAGGAGTTGTGACAGGTGGACGCCGTGCCTGCCAGCGGTTTTGGCGTGGGCGACGGCGTGTTCGACACGGGCGGCGAGGTTGAGCTGCTCGGGCGGTTTCTCCTCCGACTCCCCCAACATTTCATGATCGTTTGTGGTGCTGGTGGCCATCACACACGGACGGGGCCGACGCCTGGCCGGGGCATGCATCCAGGCCGCCACCATCCAGGCCCCCACGAGCACCAGCACCCCGGCCTCGGCAAACAGGCGCACCTCGTAGCCGCCGAGTGCTGCGCCCGCCAGACAGCCGCAGACCCGCTCCGCCTGCCCCTTCAGGCCATCGGCGCTGCCAGTCCACCGCCACCACCGAGCCGCCATCGCCCGCGACCCGAGCAACAGATCCCACAGCGCGGCGCGACCACCCCGGAAGGGGATCATCAGCTCGGCAGCCAAGCGCCGCCACATCTCCCGCTCCATGTCAGGCACCGAAGTGCCCGGCAAGCGTCAGGACCAGGGCAGACGCAATTCCGAACGCCCCACCCGCAGCAGCTGCCAGCGACCCGGAGGCGACACCCAGCAGTGCAGCCTTGGCGGGACGCGGCTTCCCCAGCCACCACCACAGGAACAGGCCCAGCGCGACCGCACCCATCCCCACATCCCCCAGCGGCCCGTCGGGTCCGGTCACGGTCGCCGCCAGCGAGTCCGTGAGGTTCTGCGGGGCCGCCCAGAGCTGGCCGGCAGCGGTATACAGGGTGCCCGTGATGAAGCCCAGGACTCCGGCGTGCTCGTGACTGAAGCGGTGGTTGCCCTTGCCGCGTACACCAAGGACCAGGCCGACGGTCAGGACGAACGCGATCCCGCCGGCGCCGAGGGCACCGAAGATGTGCCCGTCGCCGAGTCCGGTCATCGCCGGTGCGGCGGAGTTCATGACATGGCCTTTCATCGCAGAGGAGTGAGGACGAGAACGAGGACGACAGTGGCGAGCGGAATCCGCATCACCCATGCCAGCGGCGGCCACCAGCCGCGGGTGTGCCGATCGGCAAAGTGCCAGGTAACGGCGCACATCCCTGCGCCCAGGAGCAGGGCGGACACGGTGTTGGTGGCCTGGGCGCACGAGGCGAGTGCCCCGGCTACGGGCCGGTTGGCATTGAGGCCCCAGCCGGCCAGTGCTGCTGAGCCGTTGTAGAGGACCCAGCGCCAGCGGGCGGCGCGCTTGGGGTCCATGCCGGACGACCAGGTGCTGTAGGTCTGCTGGACGCGGGCCGGGAGACGGGGCAGATGCGGGGACAGGCGACGGTGCGGAACCCGCCACTGCCTGGGGGTCTTCTCCGGTGGCCCTTCCGGCTCCTCTGGCTGCTCTTCCCAGGGTTCTTCGTCGTCGCTTTCCAGCCCGACGTCGGTGGAGGAGGAGCCAGCGGCCGGCTCCTCGTATAGACGTTCCCACCAGGTGTCCGGGTCGACGAAGCGGGTGGTGGTGTCGGTCATCGTCATCTCCCTAACAGGAGGGCGAGGAGCGCCACGGCGGCCAGCACGGCGGCGGCGCAGCGGGAGGTGGTCGGGTAGTGGCTCGGATACCAGGCGTGGACTGCCGACAGGAGGCCGACGAGCGCGAGGACGGCGACCGAACCGAGGAGCACGACGGCGGTCATGGGGCTGTCCGGACCGGTGCCGGACCTGTCCGGACAGTCCGGACAGCCCTGGCCAGAGTGCGCCGGACGGTGTCCTCCAGCACGGCGCTGCCGTGGACGGCGCGGACCGCCGCAAGGACCACGGCCAGGTCCTCGGCACCGGCGTCGACCAGTGTCCGGACCGTGTCCGTCACGGTCACGGAGCCGGGCGGAGGTAGGTGCCGGACGGGGCTGGGATTGTCCGGGCGCTGTCCGGACACTTCCCGAACCGTGTCCGGATCGACGGGGATGCCGATCCGGACAAGCTGCTCGACGATCTCCTCGACGGTGGCGTCGGGCATTGTGGCGACTGCGGCCTTGATGGCGTCGCGGGCCTGCCGGCCACTGTCTTCGGCGGTGGTGATGGCAGGGACCGTGTCGGGCAGGGACTCTTGGGCTCGGGCGAGCTGCCGTTGCACGGTGACGAGAGCCATGCGGGCGCCGGCATCGGCGAGGCGCTTGTCGACCCACTGCTGGGTTCGGCCGTCGAGCGGCTTGGCGTTGTGGTGGAGCACCAGGGTCCAGGTGACCTTCGCGATGCCGGAGATTACGGCGCCGACGATGCCGACCGCCACGGAACCGGCGAGCCAGCCGTGGACGCAGACGGCAGCCATGGCGACGAGGAGTGCGGCGTAGCCTGCGTTGCGCGGGAGTGCCGCGCGGGCCGTGTTGTAGCGAGACAGCCATTCGACGGCGAGGGCGACGATCCAGGCGAGGTCGAACACTCCGGCGCCCGAGTAGGCGATGGCCGGGGTAACGACGAGCGACAGCAGGCCGCCGATGCTGGCCGTGGACCAGGCGACGGCGGCGAGGAGGATCAGGACGGCGGCCGCGGAGACGCTGGCCAGGACGATCCTGTCCCAGTCGCGCGGCATAACGGGGACCTGGATTTGCTCGGTCATCGTGACCTGCTCGGTGATGCCGTCGACAGTGTGCGGGACGGCGCGGCTCACCGTTTGGGTGCGGTACTTCACTGGGATGTCCGATCCTTTGGGCGAGACGGGAGCCGTTGGATGGCGCTGCTGGTGTCCGGCCGGGACCGGCGTGTTCCTCGGTCCCGGCCGGGGTGGGAGGCGCCCGTCCTACCGGGGAGCGGGGCGGGCGCCGGCTGATGAGCTCAGACCTTGTCGAGGTCCTGGCGGGTCCGGTCGGGGTTGCTTGGGTCGCGTCGGGGCTGGGGTTGGTCGGGCATCGTTTCCTCCGTTGGATGGTGGTGATCGGGCTGGAAGCGGCCTGCCCGCCGCGGGGGAGCACCGGGCAGGCCGCGCTCAGGGTTGCGCCCGCTCTACCTGGGCGCGGATGGTCTGCCGGGTGAGTACGGCCTGCCGGGCGGTGAGGAGTTGGAGTGCTCCGTCGTCGAGGGTTATGTCGGCGATCGGAAACGGGTCCCACCTGTCGGGGCCGAGGACATGGATGCGAATGGCGGGGGCGCGGCCGGGTGTGTTGGCGGCGAGGGCGAAGGCGCGGAGTCCGTCGGCGTAGGCGCCGATGGTGTCGGCGTCCGGCTCGGTCTGCTCGTGCGGCTCGTCGCCGTGCTCGCGGTTGTCGTCGGCGGTCACGGCGCACTGTCCTCGTCGGTGTCGGCGAGCGCGGCGGTGACCTGTGCGGTGGTCATGCTCGGCGCGCCGTACGGTGCGGTCGGGATGCCGGCGTGGCGAAGGTCGTCGGCGGCGGCGGAACGCTGAGCGTAGGTGAGGGTGTCGTCGATGGTGAGCTGGCCGGGGAGCGGGGCGTCGGTCATGCTGCGCCGCCGACTGGTTCGGTGAAGCAGCGGTCGGCGTGGTTTGCGTCCCACAGGTCGCGGGGGATGGGGCGGGCGTGGAGGCGCTGGCGCGGCGGGGCCGGGCGCGGTCCGGGCTTGGTGAGCGTCGCGCCGGGGATCCGGCGGCGCAGCGGGACGCGCGGGGCGTCTGTGCAGGTACGTGACTGCTCGGTAGTCTCAGCCATGTGGATCGGCCCTTCTGCTCGTGAGGCGGGGGCTGGTCCGGCCCCGGTCAATGGCGTCTCTAGCGCCGACCGGGGCCGTCCTACGTTGGCAGCGTGGACTGCCTTGAAACACCGTAGGGGGTACCCCTACAGTGATGCAAGCGGCCCACCCGGATGAGATGGGGCCTTGGCGTGACCCAGGAGGCAGAGCGGGTGTTTGAGGCGATCAGCGCCCTTAGTGGGATCGCCGACCCGAAGGAGCGGGCGCGCGAGGTCGGCACGGTCCTCAAGAATCTCCCCGCCACGAACAAGGAACTGCGTCAGCTGCGCCGAGGGGCCGTGCTGGAGCTACTAGCTCACGACGGGGCAACCTACAGATCTGTCGCGGATGACCTTGGAGTGCACTTCACGACGGTGCAGGCGATCGTTAAGGAGCACACGGGCTCGGGGACTGTGAATCCGAAGAAGAAGGCCGAGGCCGAGCCGTCCACCGAGTAGCCCGCCACCTCCGACGCCCGGCCCGCTCGTCTCGGGTCGGGCGTCACCCTATCCGCCCATGCCAACCTACTTGAATAGCTTGGCCAACTGCTGCAATAATCTAGGCATGCAGCGCGACACTGAACTCACCATCCTCGCCTCCATCGAGACCGCCCGCCGCGACCTCGACCAGGCCGAGACCACCAAGCAGCAGGCCGACAAAACCGCCCTCTCCGCCCGCGAGACCCGCGACGCCGCCCGCCGCCTCCTCAACGACCGCATCATCACCGCCGCGATCAACAAGGTCCCGCAGGGCCTCATCGCAAAGAGCGCAGACCGATCCCGCGAGGCCGTCCGCGTCCTCATGCTCGGCCGCACCCACCCGCAGAACGTCGTCGCCGACATCCCCGACTCCTCATCCGGCTCGTACCGCGACTGGCAGTCCGCCGCACTGATCAGCTGGATGCGAGCCGCCCACAACGCCGGACTGGAGCCGAAGGAACTGGACGGGGTGATCAAGGGCGAGCAGGCTGCCCGTGTCCTCGTCTACGACACCGAGTTCATCCTTGTGCGCGACGACAGCCAGGTCCGCGCGATTATCGCCACCACTGGGAACTGAGGAGTACTGACATGGGAGCGATTCAGCAGCCCACCCCCGCCATGGGCCCGTACAGCATCGAGGCCCGCAGCGAGTCGTTCACCATGAGGCGCGCGGGCAAGACCGGCGACACGGTCAGCCATGTCGGAACCTACGACGATGGCGAGGTCGCCTTCCCAGCCGCCGAGATCCCGCAGATCCTCGCTGCCTTGGCACAGGCCACGCCGTTCGCCGCAGTCGCCGTGATCACTGAGCAGGGCGCGGAGGCCGAGGCGCAGATCGCCCGCGCTTGGCGGGTCAGGGTCGACGGCGACGCGCTGCGGATCGCCGGACCGGTCTGGGCGTCGGTGGAGGAACGAGACGACGAACAGCTGCTCGCCTTCGCGGAGATCCCGTACGGGCGGCTGGCCGAGCTACGTGAGCTGCTGGAGGACGCGGCCGGCGCGTAGCCGCGGCAGCGAGAGGCCCCGCCGGTTCTTCCGGTCGGGGCCCTTCGCCATGCTCAGTCCTCGGCGGCGTCCTGAATGAGCCGGGACACTCGCTCGATCAGCGCGTCCAGTTCAGTCTCGCTGGTCGGCGCGTGGATGCCGAGTTCGGCGAGTACCTCCTGCGCGTACGTCGTTGCGCGCGTGGCGTAGGTGATCTCGATGCGGTCCGGCGGGACGGTGAAGCCCGCGGCCTCGCAGCCGACCAGCGTCACCGGGTAGTCGCCGCTGGCGAGCCGCTCGTTCAGGGCCGCGATGGTCCCGGGGCGCAGCGGGGCGTTGACCTTGTCGCGGTAGGTGTGGTCGGTGGCCTCGTCGCGGTCGGGCTGCTCGCTCATGGCACCAGGATGCACCTGCTGCCGTCCGGGACTGTCAGGAACTGTCCGGCTGACGGTGCGCGGCCTCAGTCGCTGCCGTCGGTGCTGCTGCTGGTCGTGAGCCCGAGGTCTTGGTCGGCGGTGGCCCAGTCGCTGGTGATGCAGGTGACGGGCACGAGATCCTGCCCAAGGCCGCGCTGTTTCAGGCCAGCCGGTGTACCCACCGCAGCGCGGGATCGTCGCCGATCCAGTAGGTGTGCGCGTCCTCGGTGACGCGCAGCCGCACGCTGTCGACGTCCGGGCCGCCGGCTGCCTGCCATGCCACGAGGGTGTCCTCGACGGCGTCCCACAGGTTGACGGGCCCGCTCTGGCGAACCGTCCAGCGATCACCGTCGAGGGCGACGGCGGCGACGGATTCCCGTTCGGCGTCGATGAGGTACGCCGTCTCCGTGCCGTCCGCGAGGGCCGCGCGAACCAGCTGCGCACCGGGCGCGGCGAGCTGCGCGAGAAACGCGGGCATCCACTCCCGCAGGACGCCGGGGGTGATGCGGACAGGACGGCCGGGGCCGGCGTAGGCGATCCTCGCGCCCAGGTCCCCGCCGACGGGGGCGACTGCCTGTGCACGGGCCGGCATGAATGAGGTCCGGGCGACGATGCTGCCCTCGGCGGTGCCGTCCGGGCTGACGGTGACCTTCGCGAGGCCGGTGCCGTACGCCCACGATCCGACGGTCGCGAGGACGATCCCGCCGGGCCGGGTCTGCCGGATCCACGCGTACGGGATACGGCGGACCGCCATCGTCGCGATCACACGGTCGTACGGTGCCCGGTAGGGGTGCCCGAGGAGGCCGTCGCCGGTCACGGTCCACGTCGAGTAGCCGGCGCTCTCCAGGGCGGCGTCGGCGCGGGCCGCTACTTCGGGGTCGACTTCGATGCTGGTGACCTGGTCCTCGCCGAGGCGGTGGCACAGCAGTGCGGTGGAGTAGCCGGTGCCGGTGCCGACCTCCAGGACGGTCATGCCGTCGGCGACGTCGAGTTCCTCCAGCATCGACACGACCATGGACGGGAGTGTCGAGGAGGAGGTGGGGATGCCGGTGACGGGACCGGGGGCCCGGTCGGCGAAGAGGTGGCCGTCGAGCTGCGTGACCCACGTCCGGTCCTCGTAGGCCAGGGCCAGCCACTGTGCCCGGTGTCCGGCATCGAGGACGGGCGTGTAGCTGGTGCCGTCGGTGGTCGGCTCGTCGGCGAAGAACGATCCCAGGAACGCGTGCCGGGGGACCGCTTCGACGGTGCCCCGCCACGGTGCGGTGCGTAGTGCGCCGTTGGCGTCGAGCTCTTTCGCGAGGGCGTGCCGCAGCTGCTGGGCCTCGTCAGTCATCGGTGGCGCCTTTCTGGAGCAGGTCGGCGATGGCCGCGGCGATGGGCAGTCCGGTCGCTGCTTCCAGCCAGGCCCATTGGCCGTTGGGGTTGCATTCCAGGAACCACCATTCGCCGGTCGAGGTTACGGCGAAGTCGAACGCGCCGAATGCCAGCCCGAACGTCGCGGTGAACTGCAGCAGGGCGTCGCGGATCCGGTCCGGGCACTCGACGGACTCGTAGGTCAGGTCCTTGTAGTGCGCCCGCCAGTCCACGACACCGGGCGGCGCGGTGATCCGGGCGCACAGGACCCGGTCCCCGACGACGATCGCCCGAATGTCGCTGCTTTTGTCGACGCGGGCCTGGAACAGGTGGGCGCTGGCCGTGACCGTGTCGTCGAGTTCGCCGGCGTCGACGGGAGCCGCCCAGATCCCGGCGGGTTCCCCGTCGACGTCGTAGTTGCCGGCGTGGAGCGGCTTGTAGATCGCGGGTTGTTCGGCGCAGAACGCTTTCGCCTCGCCGGGTTCGTTGGTGATGAGCGTCGGCGGGACGAGCATCCCCAGTCGGCAGGCCGCGTCGAGTTGGGCGGGCTTGTATTCGGCGCGGGCGATGGCCTGAGGGTGGCTCAGGTACAGGCAGCCTGGGAGTGCTGCGAGGACTCCGCCGAGGCCGCGCCGGTTCTCCTGCGCTGCGAACCGGGCGCCTTGTGTGTCGTCCTGCGGCTCGTAGGCGTGGGGGCGGCGGTGGTAGAGCGCCCGGATGCGCCCGAGGTCCGCGGTACGGTTCGCGACCGTGAGGGTGCCGGTGAGGCCGTGCGGCCCGGTGCGTGTGGTCAGGACGGCGTGGTGTGGGAAGTCCCGTCCTGGGTCCAGGCGCAGGACGGGGACATTCCGCCTGTTCAGTTCGGCGATGACGAGGTCCGCCGTCGGGTCCTCATGCTCGGTGGAGACGATCACGGGCCGGGCGTCCACGGGGCTCTCCTAGTCCTGTGTCGCGTCGTGGCCGGGATCCGAGTCGATCTTCCCGTCCTTGCCGGTCTGGTTCGTCGGGTAGGTGTTGACGGATGTGCCGTGCTTGCCGAGCTCGGCGGGGCTGATGCGCCCGTCGGGGCCGGACCAGAGGCCGGTCTGCGTGTCCGGGTCGATGCCGGCGTACTGCCAGGGCGACGGTTCGCTGTTCCGCAGGGGTTCCATGCGGCGCATGCCCCAGGGGGTGGTTGATCCGGGCGTGCCCTGTGCTGTTCGTGTGCTCACGTGTGCCTCCTTTGTCGCGGTGCCCGACCACGGTAGCGGGCGGTCGGGCGCGGGGAGGCGCGGTTCAGCGGGTTCGGTACTGGCGGGACAGGTGGGCGTTCTGGGACGGCCGAGACGGGCGCCGCGCATGCCGCAGCCCCCGTCCAGGCCGGGCGGGGGCTGCGGTGCGGGCGGGGCTACTCGCCGGCCTGCTCGGGCTCGCCGGTGACGACCTCGCCCGGGATGGCGCGGGCGAGCAGCCGCGGACCCGGTTCGCCGCCCTCGCGGCCGGGGACGGCCGGGCCGAGCCAGCCGGCGTCGCGGGCCTTCCCGACCCACCGCGAGACGGTCGGCGTGGACTTGCCGTACTTGGTCGTGAGTCGGCTGATCGCTCCTCGCGGCTGCCCGGGTGCCGTCTCGTCGAGGTAGTCGAGCGCGACGCGGCGGAGGAACTCGTCCGTGATCGGGGCGCGGCCGACGGGCGGTGACGCGAGGGTCGGCAGGTCCGGTGAGCCTCGCCTTCTGGCGGCGGGGTGGCGTGCGACGAGGGCGTTGAGCCACCTCGCTTCGGCGAGGATTTCGCGCACGGGCACGCTGCGGAGCATGGGCATGGTGATGCCGGGGCCGTCTTCGTCCGGGGTGATTTCGAGGCGGGAGACCACGAGGCCCTGGGGTGTGCGCTTGATGGTCCCGGAGGCGGTCCAGCCGTCTTTGGTGAAGGTGAACTCGGCGATCGGGTTGCCTACATCGGGCCGGTGGAGGCCATCGAGGGGCTTGAGGTGCAGGCCGTCCAGTTCGTCGTCCGGCACTGCGGTCCTCTCTCGGCGTGCGGCGGGTGGTTCGTGGTCCGCAGGCAATCTCTCATTTGGTGTTGCTGCACGTCAACGGCGCAGGTGGCGTGTTGCTGATGTGGTGTGCAGTCGTACGCACTGGCGAGTGATGTGGCCGCCACTCCCTATTGCACGAATGATGTGGTCGCCATACACTATCGACATGGAATCGACAGCCGATCGGCTGCGAGCCCGTCTTCGTGTTGTCCAAGCCCTCCCACCGGCCGAGAAGCGCATCGCGCTGCGCGAACGCGCCGGCCTATCCCGAGCCGACCTCGCCGCCGTCATCGGCGTCACACCTGGTGCGGTCTGGCTCTGGGAGAAGGGCAAACGGCAGCCGTCCGGGCCACTGCTGGCCAAGTACGTAGAAGCGCTTGGTCTCCTCTCGGAGACC
>OUWB011209501.1_pt1 | contig 29389 bp, 25 predicted proteins | sample 1779821 | NCBI WGS metagenome assembly OUWB01 (sample SAMEA3914806, study PRJEB12502) | metagenome | biome: forest; material: soil | place: Canada | collected 2011-08-03 | depth 0.1 m
GGCAGCACTTCGACGTCTTCCAGCAGTTCCACCACGACCGAAATCGACCAGTTGCAAGCCCAGATCAGTGCACTGACGGCGCAGCTGGCAGCACTGCCGAGTAACGGCGGCACGTTACAGGCTGCGTCGAGCGGTAGTAGTACAAATAACAATACGGCTCAGGCTTCGAGCACCAACAATGCGGCTCAGGCTTCAAGCACTAGTCAATCAAGCCAGCTTGAGGCCGAGCTGGAGAGTGCGCAAAGTGAGCTGGCCCAGTTGATGCTCGCCAGTGGGCAAACAACGGGGATGGTGTCGACCTTCGCCTGAACTAACCGCATATCTTTCCCATCCCGTTCGCAGCAGCCCCCCCACATCGACCTTGCCGGCTCAAACGCCTTCGACGAGCACAGCGCGATAGCGCGTGCCCTTGAAGCGATGCTGCGCGACCGCTTGATAGGCCGGACTGTCGTACCAGGCGCGGGCGGCGTCGGTGGTCGGGAATTCTACGATCACGACACCTTCCGGCGCATCGCCTTCGAGCACCTGTTGCGGCCCATAGGCGGCCAGTACTTTGACCGGGTGGCCTTCGAACGTAGCGCCGACAAGCTTTTGATAGGTATCGAATTCGCTTTGATCCTGGGTGCTTTCTCGGGTGAAGACAATATAGGTCGCCATGCGATGCTCCAAATAGAGTAGATGTAAGTATTGAAGATGATGCCAGAAATACCCAATCGCCTCAGCCGACGGCCACGTCCAGGCGGACGTGGCGGCGCACTTAGGCGATCGCTTCGCGCCATTGGCCTGCGGGCGCCACCGCCCGATTTCGCGGCGGCACGCGATGTAAGGATGTAAGGATTTCGTAGGCTGGCGGCGGCCACTGCATAGGCACGGGCGCGTCTGGCGTCTGTTGTCTTGCTCCGGTGGTCTGCACTGGTAAATCCCTGCCAATCACCTTAATATCATGCCCAACTGCAATATGACCGTATGAGCGCGCGATCATATGGGATCGTATGGCGTGCGCGCGTGAGACTATGCGTGCGGGGCGGCCATCGCGCAATATGCGTGCGCGCCAAGCATCGTCAGCCCGTGGGCGCTGTGCCAATCCGATTCCAACCTCCTACCAAGGTCGAATATGTTCGCTACGCGTGCGAAGTGCGTTGTGTGTGCTGTGAGTACCACTTTACTGATCACCGGCTGTGCCGCCGGCTCCGGTTCGCAGACCGACAAAAGCGCCGCCGCCGGGCCAAGCATAGAGCAGCGGCTGGCCGGGGATTTCCCGATACCGTCGGGTGTCGGCATCGACAACGGCCGGAGCCTGGTGCTGGGCGGCGGCGGCTCTTGGACCGGGCGCATCGTATTTACCACGTCGAGTTCGCCCAACGAAGCCTTTCTGTTTTATCGCGATCAACCCAAGAGCGCGGGGTGGTCGCTGGTGGCTAGCCTGTTCTCGAAAGCTAGCGTGTTGACGTTTACCAAGGGCAATCGTTCGGCGACGATACAGATCGACGGATCGACCTTCGGCGGTACGATCGTGAGTATCACGGTCGGCACGCTGTCAAACTAAACGTCCGCGTAGTCCCGGCAATTCGCGGCAACCACCCGATGGACGACGCCTGCGTCTATTCTTGCCAGGCGCGGGCAAGTATGGCCGTGCGGTCGATGATGGGCGGCAGGCTGCCGTAGACACGCCCGCCGTCGGTGTCGAAGCGGCTGGCGAGAAACGCGTCGGCTATCGCAGTCGGGGCCTGTGTGCGCATCAGGCAGCCTTGCGCGATCAACACCAGCTTTTGCACGATGCGGCGCGCATTCGATTCGAGCGTGTCGGGCGCCTGGGCCAGCATCGCACGCAGCCCGTGCAATTGTGCGCACAACAGATGGTCGTCGCCGGCCTGCGCGTCAAGGTCGGCCAATAGCTGTTGGGCTGCCTGGGTGTCGCGCGTGATCGCGCGCAGCACATCGAGGCACATCACGTTGCCGGAGCCTTCCCAAATCGAATTGACGGGCGCTTCGCGAAACAGGCGGGCCATCGGCCCGGTCTCGACATAACCATTGCCCCCGAACACTTCCATCGCTTCGCCGGTCAGTTCAATCGCGCGTTTGCAGACCCAGAACTTCGCCGCCGGTGTGACGATGCGCTGCCAGGCTTGGGAAAGCGGTTCCGGTGCGTGTTCGAACGCCTGCGCCAGACGCAATGCCAACAGCATCGCCGCCTCGCTTTCCAGCAGCATGTCGGCCAATACCGAAGCCATCAGAGGGTGGTCCACCAGACGCCGGCCGAAGGCTTGCCGATAGCGCGTGTAGTGCAGCGCTTGCACGCAGGCCTGGCGCATCAGCGCGGCGCTCGAGATGACATTGTGCAGCCGGGTGTAGGTGGCCATTTCGAGGATGGTCGGAATGCCGCGTCCGGGCTCGCCCACCATCACGCCCCAGGCTTCCTTGAATTCGACTTCGCCGCTGGCATTCGAGCGATTGCCCAGCTTGTCCTTCAGGCGTTGAATTTCGACCTTGTTCTTGCTGCCATCGGGCAGGCGGCGCGGTACGTAAAAGCAGCTCAGACCGCCCGCGGCACGCGCCAGCACCAGATGTGCGTCGCACATCGGCGCGGAGAAAAACCATTTGTGTCCGATCAGCAGATGTTCGGCGCCGCGTCCCTCCGCACCCAAGGCGACCGCATGCGTGGTGTTGCTGCGCACGTCCGAACCGCCTTGCTTTTCGGTCATGCCCATGCCGACCAGCATCGAATTTTTCCGTTCTATCGGCACGTCACGGGCGTCATAAATGTTGGACAGCAGTGCCGGGCCGATTTGCGAGAACAGTACGGTTTCCTGGCGCAACACCGGAATGCTGGCGAAGGTCATGCTGATCGGGCAATAGGTGCCGGCTTCGACCTGATTGTGCAGGTACTGGCTGGCGGCGTAGGCGGACCAAACGCCGGCGCGCGGCTGCGCGAACGGCAGCGACACCAGGCCGTGCGAACGCGTGATGCCCATCAGCGCGTGCCAGCTCGGGTGAAATTCGATGCGATCGATGCGATGCCCGGCGGCATCGTGCGTCTGCAATTCCGGCTCGTGGCGATTGGCCAGTTCGGCCAGTTCGAGTGTGCCGGCCTCGCCCAGCAGGCCGCCTTGCTGGCGCAGCGCCGACGCGTGCCAGTGCGCGCCGTTGCGTTCGACCGCCGCTTGCAATTGCGGGTCGCTGTCGAACAGGTTGTAGTTTTGCAGCGGGGCTACCTGATTACTGATGTCATGAGTCGACCATTGCACAGCAGGCTCCGGCGTCGTGGCTGGTATCGTTTCAGTATAAGAGAAGCCGACCCGCGGCGCGGTGCGATATGTCATTTTTTACGCCGACGGCTTATACACCCTGTGTGCATGCGCGTAAAAAAGAGACGTCCCGCCTGGGCGGGACGTTGAGTGAAGCAAAAAGCGGTTGCGCGGTGGGGCTGCTTGGCCGCGCGCTGCTTAGTTGATGCTGGTGGCCGGATAGGTCAGGTTGTCGTAGCCGGTCAACGCACGGCCACTTGCGCTCGACAACTCCTCACGCACTGCCGTGCGGCTGGTGGTCGAGTTGGCCGCAATCGTCGGATATTCGAGGTTGACGTTGACGTTTTGGGCGCTGTGTCCGCCAGCCTTTTGCGAAGCGATCAAATCGGCGCGGACTTGAGCGCGCGTCAGGGTGCTGGCGCCAGCCCAGTTCGAGGTGTCGTTGCCGAGGTTGGGGTTGCCATTGGCGAAAGCGGGAGCGGCGACTACTGCGGTGGAAAGCAGAAGGGCTGCGATCAATTGGGTCTTCATGGTAATTCTCCTGTCATCGTTTAAGTGAGGGACGCTGGGTTCGGGTTGCGAATGCGGCGTCGACAGGAGGAAGTCTAGGCGTTCATCCGGTGCGGATTAAGCAGGCACGCGGGAAGGCTTTATTCCAGATGAGGCAATAATCGGTCGCTGCAAATCTAATTGTCGGAGCGAGACCCAGCTGTGACAAGGGTCTTCGGAGGATACCTTGAAGATTACTTCGATTTTTGCAATAAATAATTGTGTGATTCGATGGTGCGCGGGCGCCTTTAGCGGACTGACCCCAAACGTCGATTCGGGCACGGGGTCGCTGCCGCGGCTGATACAGGCGGCTCGGCGACGGACCCTGACTAACGGGGCCTCGCCGCTGAACGCACTATTACGCTTTTTTCGCCGGCATCAGCAAGGACAGCACGACGGTGATGATGATATTGACCGCCAGCGCGATGACGCCGATATAGCAGGGGTAGGTCGCGCCGTCGAAATGGATCGCATATACCGGTTTAAGGTTCTGCTCGATGGCAAGCGTGGTGCCGACGCCCATGCCGGCGATCCAGCCGAGAAACAGGGCCGGTAGCTTGAGCCCGCGCGTGTAGAGCGAGAACACGATGGCCGGGAAGGTCTGCAGTATCCACACGCCGCCCAGCAGTTGCAGGTCGATCGCGAATTGGGTCGGCAGGAAGATGATGAAGATCAGCGCGCCGAACTTGACCGCGAGCGATACCAGCTTGGCGTTGGCGGCTTCCCGGGCCGGCTGGATATTGGGCTGGATCAGCGGCTTCCACAGATTGCGGGTGAACAGGTTGGCCGCGCCGATCGACATGATGGCGGCCGGCACCAAGGCGCTGATGGCGATGGCGGCCGCGGCGAAGCCGACGAACCAGGACGGGAACAGGGTGGCGAACAGGGCCGGCACCACGTCGCTGCTGACGTTCACCTTGACGCCAGCGGCGATCGCCATATAGCCCAACAGCGCGATCAGGCCCAGCAGCAGCGTGTAGGCCGGCAGGAAGATGGCGTTCTTGCGCACGGTGTTGGCGCTGGCCGAGCTCAGCACGCCGGTCATGGTGTGCGGATACATGAAGGCCGCCATGGCCGAACCGAGCGCCAGCGTGGCGTAAGCGGTGAACTGGCTGGGCTTGAGGAGGATGCCGGTGGCACCGCCCTTGGCGCTGAAGAAGTGATCGGCGGCGGCGAACACCGAGCCGTAGCCGCCGAGCTTGCTCGGGATCAGGCAGATGGCGGCGATCACCACGATATAGATCATGATGTCCTTGACGAAGGCGATCATGGCCGGGGCGCGCAGGCCGCTGGCGTAGGTGTACACGGCCAGGATCAGGAAGGCGACCACAAGCGGGACTTCGCCGCTGACGCCCAGACTCTTGATCACGACCTGCATGCCGACCAGCTGCAGCGCGATATAGGGCATGGTGGCGACGATGCCCGTGATGGCGATGGCGGCAGCAAACCACTTGCCGCCATAGACGCCCTGCACGAAATCGGCGGCGGTGATGTGATTGCCGTCCTTGCAGGCCTTCCAGAGTTTGGGCATGACCGCGAACACGATGGGGTAGACCAGGATCGTGTACGGCAGCGCGAAGAAGCCGTAGGCGCCCACGGCATAGACCAGGGCGGGAACGGCGATCACAGTGTAGGCGGTGTAGAAGTCGCCGCCGACCAGGAACCAGGAGATGACGGTGCCGAATTGGCGGCCGCCCAGGCCCCACTCGTCAAGTTGAGACAGATCGCCGGCCTTCCAGCGAGCGGCGACGAAGCCGATGATGGTGACAAGGGCGAAAAAGCCGACGAAGACGGCGAGGGCAGTGAGATTGAGAGCTGGCGTCATTATCGGACCCACTTGTAGATGACGTAGAGGATCAGCGAGGTGAGCGGGACCCAGAGGAGCTGATACCAGTAGAAGAACGGGAAGCCGAACAGAGGTGGTCGGATGTCGTTATAGAAAGGCAGCCATAGCAGCGCCACGAAGGGTATCAGCAGCAATAGTTTCACGCCCAGGCTGCTTGGCCGGGTATCGTCGTTAGGCATGACGCCTCCTTGTTTGTAATCGTGTTGGGACTCGATAACGTCCGGTGACACGAGGCTGCCCGACATGCTTGCGCGAGGTCGGACGGTCGCGGCATGCGACGCATGTAGATGCGCCGGCCTTTGCGGGGCTGTCGCTGCGTTCGCTTGGCGCTGTCTGTGCCGGTTGGACGATTCCGGACGGCAAGACTCGCTGCGAAAGGCGTAGCGATTATTCTGTTGGCGAATGGCTCCCACAAGCGTAATACTACGTAAGGACTTAGCCGAGTGCAGCCTAAGCCCGCTCCAGGTCCCACCATATCTGGGACTATTTTCCAGGCGGGCGGCGTCAACTGTGGCATGTCCTTACGTATTGCTGCGTAGCCAGCGCCGCCACGGCGGCGCTGGCATAATGCGGCCACCGCACTCCGGTGCGGCCGGCGCGCCAGCCTGGCCGCCCTTGCCCTGCCGACACGCGGTAGCGTTCCCCACGAGATAGACGTTGTCACCCTCCATCCACCGCCTGAAGCGAAAATGGCTGATTCTGGCGCTGTTGCCCTTTATCGGTGCAACCGCGATGATCGCGATCGCCGTCGTGCTGCAGGCCAACGCGTTGTCGGTGGCGGAGCAGCGCGTCGTCGCGACCGCTTACAACGCCAGCAAGCGGGCGGAACTCGAAAATTATGTGGCGCTGGCCGACAGTGCCATCGCGCCGCTCTACGACTCCGGCCGCGACGACGATGCGACGCGCGAGCGGGTGCTGGCGGAGCTGGCGAAGCTGGCCTACGGCGAGGACGGTTATTTCTTTGTCTACGATGTCAACGGCCGGACGCTGATGCATCCGCGCCAACCCGACCTGATCGGCAAGAATCTGTGGGGGATGCACGATCCCGAGGGCACGCCGGTGATCCAGGCGCTGATCCGGCAGGCTCAGCAAGGTGGCGGCTTTGTCGAATATTTGTGGCCCAGGCCTTCGACGCATCAAATGGAGCGCAAGCTCGCGTACGTCAAGATGTACCCGCGCTGGGGCTGGGTCGTCGGCACCGGCATCTATATGGACGACGTCAAGGCGGCGTTGGCGCAGACCGACCGGCAGGCGTCGGCCAATATTCGGCGCACCGTGCTGTGGATCGGCGTGATCGGCGCTTTCGGCATGATCGTGATTGGTGCGTGCGGACTGGCCTTGAACATCACCGACCAGCGTAGTTCCGACGCCCAACTCAAATTGCTGGCGCGGCAGGTGGTCGAATCACAGGAAGCGGAACGCGGTCGGCTGTCGCGCGAGTTACACGACGGTATCAGCCAGATGCTGGTTTCGACCAAGCTGCTGCTGGAGTCGGTACTGGCCCGGCTGGTTCAGCCTACGGCCGTCACCGAGACGTTGCAGCAACCGATCCAGAGCGCGCTGGCGCAGACCAACCGCACCTTGGGCGAGATCAGGCGAATTTCGCACGACCTGCGGCCGACCATGCTCGATGATCTGGGCTTGGGAGCGGCGTTGCGTCAATTGGCGCGAGAATCGGGAGGCAATGCGGGCGCAAACACCGAAACAAGCGTGGGAGCAGGCGTCCGGATTACCGTCGAGGCGCCAGCGATGTCCGGGGCACAGCCATTGCCCGATGCAGTGAACACCGCACTGTTCCGTGTCGCCCAGGAAGCGCTGACCAACATCACCTGCCACGCGCGGGCCAGGAACGCGAGCCTGCAATTGTCGATCTGGACGCGTCAGGTGATGCTGAAGATCAGCGACGACGGCGTCGGCTTCAACGACAGCGCGGTACAGGCCGATCCGAGCCGGGGTATCGGTTTGCGCAATATGCGCGAGCGCATCGAGTCGCTCGATGGCACTTTCCATATCGAGTCGCGCCCGGGTCACACCGAACTGGTGGCTGTGATCCCCTTGCGCGCGGCGGAAACGAACACGGCGGCCGGGCAGGCTTCCGCGTTCGTTTCCGCCATCACTTCCGAATGACCATGAATCCTGCTTGCGCCCTGATCAATATCCTGATTGTTGACGATCACCAATTGGTGCGCGATGGCCTGCGCTTGCGCCTGGGCGCGATTGAGGGCTTTCGCGTGGTCGGCGAAGCCGGCAGTCTCTCGGATGCGGTGCGCTTGACCGAACGCCTGCGCCCCCATCTGGTATTGACCGATCTCAGCATGAAAGGTGGCAGCGGCATCGCCTTGACGCAGGAATTGCGCGCGCGCTACCCAGCGGTGCAGGTCCTTATTTTGTCCATGCACAACAATGCGGAGTATGCGGCGCAAGCCCGTTCGGTCGGCGCCGCAGGTTATGTCCTGAAAGATTCGCCGGCGCAGGATATCGTCGACGCGATCCACACCATTTTGCACGGCGGCACCTATTTCAGCGCGGAATTGACGCGGCTGGGCGGTGTTGACCATGCCCCGGTGACGCGCTCGGCCGTGCGCTACGAGCAGATCGAGAAGCTGACGCCGCGCGAGAAAGACATCCTGCGCGAGTTGGCCAATGGCCTTTCGAACAAGCAGATTGCCGCCTTGCATGGCTTGTCCGTGCGTACCGTCGAGGCGCACCGGATGTCGATCAAGCGCAAGCTCGAGGTAGAAGGCCAGGCCGAATTGATCAAGTTCGCCGTCGAGTTTTTCGGCGCGACATAGTGGGCGAAAATCTGTGCTCGTTCGCAGGGATGGCGGACAGCCTGGCGACAACTACCCCTGGCCGGCGGCCGGGAGCGTGGGTTCGTCGGCTAAGGCGCGCTCGCGCGTTTCCGGCATGGCGAACCATACCAGCAGGACAGCCAACGCACCGGTTGCCGCCAAGCCGATAAAGCTGATCGCGTCGCCATAGCGGTCCGCGGCGAAGCCCGCGAGCGTGGTGCTGAAGGTGGCGCCGATGCCGGCGGCCAGACCGAAGATGCCGATGCACAGATTGTAGCGGCCGCGCCCACCGGCCACGTCGGCCGCGATCAGCGGCAGCATCACACCGAACACCGCCGCGCTCAGTCCGTCGAACACCTGAACCGGAACCAGCAGATAAGGGCTGCTGACCCCGGCGAACAGCAACGCCCGGATCGGTAATGCGGAAAAGCCGAGGATCAGGATAGGACGGCGCCCCCAACGCTGTGCGCTGCGGCCCACCCAGGGCGACAGCAGCGCCACCACCATCTGCGGCACGATGATGCATGCGGCGATCACCAGCTGGACGTTGTCGCCCATGTGCGCGGTGACTTCGCCGGCAGCCAGGTTGAGCATCGCGGCATTGGACAGGTGGAACAGTACGACGCAGGCGGCAAAGATCAGCAAGGGCTTGTCCCGCAGCAGGTCGAGCAGGCGCTCGCGCGGTTCATCGGCCTGCCGGGTCACTTGGGCGGCGTGGCTTTTTTGTATCATGGACAGCGCGAACAGCGCGGGCACGCCCAAGGCCGCGGTCAGCCAGAATACCGAGCGCACCGAGACGTATTGGCCGAACAAACCCATCAATGCGGCCGCCACGGCCGAACCGATCGAGGCCCAGCGCGCATTGCGGCCCAGCCGCTCGCCGAGATTGAGACGCCCGACCAGGGCGAACGAAATCGCCGCCATGGCGGGCGTCAGCATGCAGCTGGCAAAGCCGTGAAAGATTTCGGCGGACAGCACCGGCACGAAGGTCGGACTCGCGCCCAACAGCAAGGCGCTGATCGTGATTGCAAGAATTGCCGCGGCAGCACCGCCGCGTTTGCTGTGCATCGCATCGATCATCGCGCCGCCAGGCAATTGGCTGATCATCGCGGTGATGGTACCAACGCTCAGGATCAGGCCGATTTCGCCTTGAGTCCATTTGCTGGCCGCGAGATAGGACGCGATAAACGGTCCGAAGCCGGTTTGGACATTGGCGGCGAAGAAATTCAGCCAATCCAACGCGCGAAGACTGCGTGCTTGAGCCATGGAGTCGTCTTAGCGGGCGTGGTGCGGAGCGGACGCCGAGGTTGGCGGCGTAGCCAGCGCCGGTGCCGGTGGCGTGATCGGTGCAATCACTCGCGCACCCGCCTCGCTGACATACGGCGGCGCCGCCTTGATCTGCGCATCGCTCAGATCCATCTGCAACTGCAGCGACCTGTCGCGCGGCACCAGCCGTACCGCGCTCCATTCGGCGGCGATATTGTGACGATTCGGTCCTATGGTGTTGCTGACGTCGAAGACGATGGCCTGCGGCTGGGCCAGCTTGTCGAGCAGCACGTCGACCACGCGGCCGACGCGCGCGCCGCTCTTGTCCTCGACCGCGCTGTCCAGCAGCGCGACCGGCGCGGGGCCCGTGCCGGGTTTATGTTGCACGGGCGCGCCGCCGGCCGGCACTTTCAGCGTGACCGGCGTTTTGTGGTTGGCTGGATCGAAGCGCAGATCGCTCCAGGGGAACTGGGTCTTGATGTCGCCGACCCCGAGGAAGCCGGCCAGATTGACTACGACGACCTGCGGCTTGCCGTTTTCGTCGACCAGGAGGTCGACCGCGCGGCCGATGACCTTGCCGTCGGGGCGCTGCACATCGGCATCAAGCAGACCGCGCGCTGCGTCATGCGGCACCAGGCGTATCGTGATGATGGGCTGCGGGCCTCTCGGCGCGGGTGGCGCGGGCGGCGCGGGCGGCTTGGGCTGCATACGCTTCCTGATATAGCGCTTGATACGCTGCAAGGTACGCGGATTGTTGTCCGATTCCTTCTCCGGTTCGGCTTGCGGCGCCGGCGGTGCGGACGCTGGGACGGCCGCACTGGCGGGTACCGCCGGCTGGCTGGCGACCACGGGTGGCGGGGCGACGGGTTTGGGCGCCGCAGGCGGCGGCGCGGGGCGGACCACGCTGCATCCGGCGAGAGTCGCCAAGGCCATCACCGCAGGAATACCCCAGAGCGCAACCTTGCGCGCAATACCGCCGTTCATCCACACACTCCCATAACCTGAAGCGCCCGATGTCTGGTCGAAGTACCTGGCGGGCCGCTCCGGTGGAATAGTACGGTAAGAACGGGTGCCGGCCAATCGCAAATGCCGTCGCCATGCCGATCTCCTTTTCGCTGCCAACTTCAGAGACCGGCCGAGGTCAAGCCGCTGGCGGACAATCGCGTCATCACTTGGCCCCAATCGCCGCGCGTGGTTTGCCTCAGTAAACGCAGGGACGGATACCATGGGCTGTCGTTGCGCCTGAGCAGCCAGCGGAAGTCGGGCGCATACGGCAGCATGAGCGTAGTTGCCACGCCCATTGCGCCGGCGAGGTGAGCGACCGAGGTATCGACGCTGATCACATGGTCGAGGTTGGCCAGCAGGGCTGCGGTATCGGCGAAGTCGTGCAAGGCGTCACTGGCATCGAAGACGCCGTGCTCGACCAGCAACGCGGCGTCGCCCGGTCGCGTGTCGGTCTGGATACGGACCAGGCTGCCGAGGCTTCCGGCACTCGGTGCCAGCTGAGCCAGCGGTATTGACCGCAGCGCATCATTGCGGTGCCGCGGATTACCCGACCAGGCGATACCGATGCGCGGTCGCGGCAGATGCGCGAGGCGTGCGGCCCAGTGCGCGGCCAATTCAGGGTCGGCACGCAGGTAGGCGGATGATGCAGGGATGGTGTCCAGGCGCGTTCCCAGCGCCAGCGGCAAGCTCAGCAGCGGGCAGTGATGGTCGGCGGCGGGACGCGCGTCGCCTTGCGCGTAGACGCCGGCCACGCCGGGTAGCTGGGATAGCAGTTTAACCAGCGGTGGCTGGACTTCGAGCCAGACCTGCGCGCCCTGCGCCGCCAGCAGTGACGCGTAACGGCAGAATTGCAGACTATCGCCCAGCCCCTGCTCGGCGGCCAAAATAATGCGCTTGCCGGCCGGCGGGGTTGCGCCGCGCCACAACACGGTGGATTCGTGCCGCCGCGGGCCGCGCTCGCCTGCGGCCCAGCCCCATTCGTATGCCAGCCAGCCTTGTGCATAGTCGCCTTGCAGCAGGCGGCACAAGGCCAGATTCCAATGTGCCAGCGGCAATCCCGGCTGTAGTTGCAGGGTTCGCCGGTAACAGGCTTGTGCTTCGTCGATGCGGTTCAGCGCTTGCAACGCCAGACCGTAGTTGCACAAGGCCTCGACGAAATCCGGGCGGCTGTGCAGCGCGCGATCGTAATACGCCAGTGCCTGTTCGGGATGCCCCAGCTCGTGCAATGCATGGCCCATGTTGTAGAGGGATGACGGATGCCGCGCGTCGACTCGCAGAGCGGCCTGCCAAGCGTCCTGTGCGTGGTCGCTGCGGCCAAGCATAAACAGGGCGGCTCCCCGACTGCACAGCGCATCGACATGGTCGGGCTGCAGGGCGAGGATTTGTGCATAGCCCTGCAAGGCTTCCTCCAGACGTTGCATGGTATGGAGGGTCTGAGCGCGACGATAGTGGGTATCGACGTCCGTCGGATGTCGGCACAGCGCTTCGTCGAGGCTGGCCAGTGTGTCAGCGGCCGTTGCGGTGCGGGAGGCGGACATGGACGGGGCTAAGGTGTGGCTGCGAGCTTATCTAGGCTGTACATTGTGAGGGCGCCGCAATACCCGGTCAATCGTCTGCCAGTCGTGCCGCTGGTCAGTGGTGGCAGCGCCGGATCCGGCCCCGACCTTTCCAGCGAATTTCCGCACAGCACAGTATGATCTTGCCGTGAGCAACGCGGCTACAGCCCCGGCGCCGGCCGCCGAACCATTCCTCCAAGAGCGCAAGGACTTTAGTGAGTACGCCAGAAAACCGCAACAATCCGCCGCCCCCGCTGCAGGGCGGGCAACTCTTACTGGCCACTTTCGCGGTTGCGCTTGCTACCTTCATGTACGTGCTCGACTCGTCGATCGCCAATGTGGCGATTCCGACCATTTCGGGCGATCTGGGCGTGTCGGTCGACGAGGGGACCTGGGTCATCACGGTGTTCGCCGCAGCCAATGCGGTATCGATTCCGCTGACCGGTTGGCTGACCCAGCGCATCGGGCAGATCAAGCTGTTCGTTACTTCCATCCTGCTCTTCGTCCTCGCCTCGTGGGCCTGCGGCGTGGCTCCGACATTGCCTATCCTGCTGGCGGCGCGGGTGATCCAGGGTGCGGTTGCGGGTCCGCTGATTCCCTTGTCGCAGGCCATCCTGCTCGGATCCTATCCGAAATCCCGTGCCTCCACGGCCCTGGCATTATGGGCGATGACCGCCACGGTCGGTCCGATCGCAGGGCCTGCACTGGGCGGGTGGATTACTGACAGTTATAACTGGTCGTGGATCTTCTACATCAATATCCCGGTCGGCATTTTCGCGGCGGGCGTGACCTGGATGATCTATCGCAACCGCGAGAGTCCGGTCAAGAAACTGCCGATCGATACTGTCGGGCTCGGGCTGCTGGTGACCTGGGTCGCTTCCTTGCAGGTGATGCTGGACAAGGGGCGCGACCTCGATTGGTTCGCTTCCCCGGTGATCGTCGTGCTTGCGGTGGTAGCGCTGATCGGCTTTGCCTTCTTCGTGATCTGGGAGCTGACCGCGGCCAATCCCGTCATCGATCTGCGGCTCTTCGCCAACCGCAATTTCCTCGGCGGCACGGCCGCAATTTCGGTCGCCTACGGGGTCTTCTTCGGCAACCTGGTGCTGCTGCCACAGTGGATGCAGGTCTACCTCAACTACCGCTCGGTCGACGCGGGGTTCGTCACGGCGCCGCTCGGGGTGTTCGCGGTGCTGCTCACGCCGGTAATGGGCAAGATCATGCCGCGCTCGGACGCGCGCATTATCGCGACCTTCGCCTTTATCGGCTTTGCCATCGTGTTCTACCTGCGCTCGCTGTATGTGATCCAGATCGATACCTGGCATCTGGTTATCCCGACGCTGCTGCAGGGTATTCCGATGGCGATGTTCTTCGTGCCGCTGACCACCATCATCCTGTCCGGCCAGCCGCCCGAGAAAATTCCCGCCGCCGCCGGCCTGTCGAACTTCGTCCGCGTGTTCTGCGGTGCGGTCGGTACGTCCCTGTTCAGCAATGCCTGGAACAATCGCACAGTGCTGCACCACGCGCGCCTGACCGAGCAGGCGAACGTCAATAACCCCGTGTTTACGCAAGCGATTACGCAGATGCAGACGTCGCTGAATATCGACCTGTCCCAGGCGCATCGTTTGTTCGACCTGAATCTGAGCACGCAGGCGGCGATGCTGGGGCTGGACGACATCTTCTATATCTCGGCTATCATCTTCCTGCTGATCATTCCGCTGATCTGGATTACGCGTCCCAAGGGTGGCGGGGGCGGCGGGGGAGCCGACGCGGCGGCAGGCGCGCATTGAGTCGACGGAACCGGCAATCGGGGCGTTTGAGCGGCCTGCGCGATGGCGAGGCGGCGTCTTGCAGGCAGCCGTCGCACTGATTTACGGACGAAAGTTGAAAGCATCCATTGACTACTCTACGATATCGTCTTTCTCGCCGTCGCGGAACGTAATGGGAACGAGCAGGCAAATGAAGCGGTTTTCCATGATTCGGGAGTTTCACCTGGCGGACTGGTTCACGCTGGGCAACGCGGTGTCGGGTACCGGTGCGCTGTTCGCGATCATCACCTACATCTCGACCGCGAATGTGCTGCATGTCTACTATGCGTGCGGGATGGTGTTCGCAGCATTGGTATTCGACGTGCTCGACGGGCGCATTGCCCGCTGGCGGCAAAAAGCGTCCGCGCTGGGACGCGAACTCGACTCATTGGCCGACGTGATCTCGTTTGGCGTCGCGCCCGCCATCATCGGCTACGGCTGCGGCATGCGTGGCCTGTACGATCGGTTTTTGCTGGTGTATTTCGTCGCCTGCGGCGTGTCGCGTCTCGCGCGCTACAACGTCACCGCGGAAACCTTGTCGCAGGAAGCCGGCAAGGTCACCTACTTCGAAGGCACGCCGATTCCCACCTCGATCTTCCTCGTGCTGATGCTGGCCATCGCCGCCTGGTATGGCGCGTTGGGGCCGGATCTCTGGTTCGGCAGGATCAGCTTGTACGGCGGCTCGCTGCATCCGCTGACGCTGTTGTTCGGCTTGTCCGGTTCGCTGATGATCAGCCGTGTCCGTGTGCCCAAGCCCTAGTTGGGATGGCGGGTCGCAGCACGCCCGATACGCGCTAAACTGCCCCAATGGCCATCTCGAATTCGCGCCGCCGATTCCTGCGCGCGGCCGCCGGTGCGGCGGCCGCGGCGGCCTTTCCGCCCAGCATCCGGCGCGCGCTGGCGATTCCCGCCAACCGTGCCACTGAAACGATCGCCGACGTCGAGCATGTCGTGATATTGATGCAGGAAAACCGCTCGTTCGATCACTACCTGGGCACCCTGCCCGGGGTGCGCGGCTATGCGGACCGCTTCACGATTCCGCAGCCGGGCGGCGCACCGGTCTGGCAGCAAAGCGACGGCCAGCGTTCAATCGCGCCGTACCATCTCGACCGACGCCAAGGCAATGCGTTGCTGGCGGGTGGCGCACATAGCTGGGCCGACGCGCAGGCCGCCTGGGACCATGGACGCATGAGTCATTGGGTCCAACACAAAGGCCCGGTGTCGATGGGGTATCTGCGACGCGAGGACCTACCGTTCCATTTCGCGTTGGCCGAGGCATTCACCGTCTGCGACGGCTATTACTGCTCGCAGCACGGCAGTACCGATCCCAACCGGACGTTCCTGTGGACCGGTTCGAACGGATCTGGGCCTGCCGGAGTTGCGGTGATAGACAACGACGTCTGGGATTACTTCGGCTCGTCGGCTATCGGACTGAGCTGGACCACCTATCCGGAGCGGCTGCAGGCTGCCGGTGTGAGCTGGAAGGTGTATCAGAACCTGCCCGACAACTATAGCGACAATCCGCTGGCCGGATTCGAGCCTTACCGGACCTTGCACGAAGGCTGGCCCGACCTGTTCACGTTGCCGTACGCGGCGCGTATGGACCAGGTGTCGCCGCTGTGCAAAGGCGTGGGCAATACCATGCCCGACGGCGGTTTTTTGGGCACGCTGCGGGCCGACGTCGCGGCGCGCAGCTTGCCGCAGGTCAGCTGGATCCTCGCGCCGAGCGCGTATTGCGAGCATCCCGAGGTGTCGACGCCGGGGCAGGGCGCCTGGTACATCCAGCAGGTGCTGGACGCGCTGACGGCCGATCCCGAGGTGTGGAGCAAGACGGTGCTGATCGTCAATTACGACGAGAACGATTGTTTCTTCGACCATATGCCGCCGCCCGGGCCGCCCAGCCGAACCGCACACGGCGAGTTGGCCGGCAAGTCCACCGTCGACTTGCACGTCGAGTACTTCAACTTTCCGGTACCGCCCGGTAACAAGGCGCAACTGACTCCGGACGGTCTGCCCTTCGGTCCGGGCCCTCGTGTGCCGCTTTTTGTGATTTCGCCGTGGAGCCGAGGCGGCTGGGTCAATTCGCAGGTGTTCGACCATACCTCCGTGCTGCGCTTTCTGGAACGCCGCTTCGGCGTAACCGAAACCAATATCAGCCCGTGGCGGCGCGCGGTGTTCGGCGATCTGACTTCAGCCTTCGATTTTGCCGAACCGAATCGCGTCGCCGTGTCTGCACTTTCCGCACCGAGCCGAGCCGAGGCCGATGCGCTCAGCGCACAGCAGCAAGCGGTGGAAAAAATCCCGGTGCCGGTGCCTGCCGCCACAGCGTCAAACGTCACGCAGCCGCGCATGCGCCGTCCGTCGCGCGCGCTGCCCTATGAAATCCAGGTGCATGCGGCGGCGGCACAGGGCGGTATCGCGCTGCAGATGCTCAACAGCGGCGAGGCGGGAGTCGTGCTGCACGTATACGACCGCCTGCATCTGGACCGCCTGCCGCGCCGCTACACCATAGAAGCGGGCAAGCAGCTTGAGGACGTATGGGAGGCGCACGCGGACGGTGGCCATTACGACTTGTGGTTGCTTGGCCCGAATGGATTTCACCGGGCCTTTGCCGGTGAGGGGGATGGCGCTCACGGCGAGATTCGTGCGAGCTACGAACGTACGTCGACCACGCTGACGCTGCAGTTGAGCAACGACAGCGACGCCGCGCTCGGCTTCATGGTCACCGCCCACGGCTATGTCGATGGCGGACCCTGGCAGATTGCCGTTGCACCGCGTGCGCAGGCGCAGGCGCACTGGCCGCTGGCGGGTAGCGGCGGCTGGTACGATTTCACCGTCGCGGGGCCGGCTGGATTCATGCGGCGCTTGGCCGGCCGACTCGAAACAGGAGCGCACAGCATCAGCGACCCCTTGCTGGGGACAGCCTAAGTACACGCGCCTGACAATTTCACGCCCGACCGACTACGATACCGTGGCGCGTATTGCGTTCGATTGCCAGCAGCAGCAGGATCAGTGTTAGCCCCCCGACCGCGACGATCAGGGCGAGCGCCGACATCAGATAACGGTGTTCGCGAGCATCGGCGGCATCGCGTACCTGCTGTGCCTGATCCATGCGCTCGATACGCAGTTCCGCATACTCGCTCAAGCCGGCCGCCACGTAGCGCTGCCTGTCGTCCCACTCCCACTGCGCCGCGCGCTGGCTCGTCAGGGTGGCGATACTCCCCAGCCCATTGAGGAAGGCTTGGCGCTGCATCTCCGGAATATGGCCCAGCCAGCCGCCGATGATAGGGGCGAGGTTGGTATCGTCGCCGACCGCGGCGCCCAGGGCTGTCGGCACGGCCAAGCCGTCGGTATTCGGAATGGCGACGGTGGGCGTCGCCGGATCGGCCGGTACCGAATAGGCCGATTCCGCGACCGGCAGCATTGCGACGATGCGTTCGGCGTTAAGCGCTGGGGCGCTAGGCAGCGGTGTGGGGCGATTCAGGCACAGTGCGGCGAGATCGATCGCGATTGCGCCAAGCGCTGCGACCACCAGGGAAAGAAACAGTCCGCGAGCGATACTGAACAGTAAGCGCCGCTCGATGGAATCGGCCAGGTTCATCTAGGCTCCAGCGGGGTGCCGCAAACCCTGGCATAGCGGGCTTGTGGCTGGGTGATGGCGAATATGCGCCGCCCATGGTAACTCCATGGGGACGGCGGCCCGGACTAGTATAACCGCGAACCAGGACCGGCAAGGTAAACAGGTCCGTCAGCTGGTCCACTCACTCCACAGCAGCATCAGTACCGTCATCAGTGCCGGCCCGACGAATAAACCGAGCAGGCCGAAGGTTTCGGCACCGCCCAATATCCCGAACAGCACCAGCAGGAACGGCAGCCGCGTCACACCGCCGATCAGCACCGGCCGCACGAAATGTTCGGCGCTGAATACCACCAGCGCACCGAATGCCAGCAAGGCGATCGCCGCGACCGTGCCGCCCCGCACGAATAGCCAGAGCGCCGCGGCGATGAACAGAATCGGCGCGCAAAACGGGATCATGGCCGCGACCCCGGTCAGCATGCCGAGCAAGGCCGCGTGCGGCACGCCGGTGAACAGATAGGCCAGACCCAGGAGCGCACCTTCGCCGATACCGACCGCGACCAGCCCAGTCACGGTACCGCGTACCGACGCCACCATGCGCAGGGCCAACTGCGTGCCGCCGCTGCCGAAAGCGCGCATCGCACCATGCAGCAGGCGCTCGTTGAGCGCCGGGCCGGCACGAAACAGGAAAAACAGCGTGAGCAGCGTAAAGCCGAAGTGCAAGGTGGCGCGCGCGGTCCGCATACCGATGTCGCGCGTGGCTTCCATCACCGAACTGCTGTGCAAGGCCTTGGCCGCCGGCGACAGATCGAACGGGCCGGTCAGGTTGTCCTGCCACCAGTCACTGACGCTCGGGCCCACCACTGGCAGATGTTGCAGGATTTCCGGCGTGGGGACGCCGTGCTGCTGGAATTGCCGATACCAGTCGAGCAGACCGTGCGCTTCGACGACGGCTTGGCTTACGGTGACGATCAGCGGCAGCACAAACAGCAGGGTAACCGCCAGCGTCAGCAGGCCGGCGATCCAGGTATCGCGCGCACGCAGCTGGCGCAGGGCGCGCAGATTAGACATGCGGGAGCGCAGCGGCCACAGGGCGATGGCGATCACGCCGGCCCAGACGACTGCCGGGATGAATTCGCGCAGCACCCATAGGGCCAGCACGGTCAGCAGCAGATACAGGACGCCGAGTGAGCGGCGCTGGATAGGCGCGGTTGCGGGGTCTTGCGTGCTGCCCGTCGAGGCGGGTGCCTGGGGCGCGGGCGTGTGAGTCGGGGTCGGACGGGTGGTCATTGAGCCTGGTGTTAATTGTTGCGCCATGCGGCTGTGCAATGCGGTTGTGCAGCGCGTGCAGACGGCAGCGCCGGCTTGCGGGTTCAATGCATCTTAACCGCTTAATGCGGCGAACAACAGCGGGCGAACAAATGCCGTGCATAACACATGACCCGGCATACAAGCTGTGCGGGTTCGGCGATAATGCCCTCAGCGGAGTTCGTGTATCCGACGCGTCCAAGGAGTCCGTATGCTGGCCAAAGCTTTTTGCGTGCTGGGTTTTCTTGCCGTACTGAGCGGACGCTCGCTATATGCTGCCCAATTGAATGTCGAATTGGGCGATACCAAGCAAATCTGGACCACGGAACAGCTTCTGGCGCGTCCGGACCAGCAGACCGTGACGGTGACGAAAGACGAAGTGTTCCACCGTCGTATGCAGTACCGGGCGGTTCCTCTACTGGCCTTGCTGCCGGGACTGCGCTCCGACGAGCGGCTCAAGTTTGTCGCCTCGGACGGTTTTTCGGTGGATATCGCGGCGAAGCTGATCCTGAATCGTGTGGGCGCCCATGCCTGGCTGGCGATCGAGGACCCCCATCGACCCTGGCCGATGGTGCCGGGCGGCAAGGATAGCCCGGGTCCATTCTATGTGGTCTGGACTCAGCCCCAGGCCGCTGGGATCGGCGATGAGGAGTGGCCCTACAAGCTCGTTCGCATCGCCCGCACCGAGGATATCGCGCTGCGTTTTCCCGCGACCGCGCCGGCCCCCAACGTGCCCGCCGGCAGTCCGATACGCCGCGGCTATGCGGTGTTTCAGCGCACCTGCTTTGCCTGCCATACGTTGAACGGGCAGGGCGATGCGCGCATGGGTCCGGACTTGAATCTCCCTTTCAGCCCCACCGAATACTGGCGTGCCGATATGCTGCGGCGGTTTATCCGCAACCCGCAAACCGTGCGGCGTTGGTCCGAAGGGAAGATGCAGGGCTTCCCGACCCAGGCGGACCTGTCGGATGCGGATCTCGATGCGGTGCTGGCCTACCTCGGATATATGGCCATGCACAAGGTTGCGCAATAGGACTGCGCAGTAGGGCACGGCGCCGGCGCTGTCACTGCGTCGGCGCGGCCGGCTCAGGCATCATCTCCGCGCGCACCTGCGCGACAATTTCGAACGACCTGACGCGGGCTGCGTGATCGAAGATCTGCGCGGCGACGATCAATTCGTCGGCCTGGGTGCGTCGCATCACTTCATCCAGGCCGGCTCGTACCGTGGCGGGGCTGCCGACCACCGAGAAGCCCAGCGCCTGCTCCAGCATCGCGCGTTCCGCCGGCAGCATCTCGACGCGATCAACTGGCGGTAGCAGTTGCGTCGGCGTGCCGCGGCGCAGGTTGAGAAACTGTTGCTGGAGCGAGGTGAATAGGTACTGGGCTTCGGCGTCAGTTTCGGCCGCGAACACGTTGACGCCGACCATCGCATACGGTTTGCTCAGTTGAGCCGAGGGCTGGAAGCGGCCGCGGTACATCTCTAGCGCAGTGAGCAGCAGATCCGGTGCGAAGTGCGAGGCGAAGGCGAACGGCAGGCCGTAGGCGGCGGCCAACTGCGCACTGTACAGACTGGACCCGAGCAGCCAGAGCGGGACGTTCAATCCGGCACCGGGTACCGCACACAGGCGCTGACCCGGGGCGGGTTCGGCAAACAGGCGTTGCAGTTCCAGCACGTCTTCCGGAAATGCCTCGGCACTTGCGTGCAGGTCGCGCCGCATGGCGCGCGCCGTGGCCTGATCGGCACCGGGCGCGCGGCCCAGGCCCAGGTCGATACGACCAGGGAAGAGCGACGCCAGGGTACCGAATTGTTCGGCAATTACGAGCGGCGAGTGATTCGGCAACATGATGCCGCCGGAGCCGACGCGTATGGTCTTGGTGCCGGCAGCGACATGTCCGATCACGACCGAGGTGGCTGCGCTGGCGATGCCGGGCATATTGTGATGCTCGGCCAGCCAGTAGCGGTGATAGCCGAGGCGTTCGGCATGCTGGGCCAGATCGCGCGAGTTGCGCAGCGCATCGGCGGCGCAGGCGCCTTGCGTAATCGGGGAAAGATCGAGTACGGAAAACGGAATCATGATGGACTCAAGCGTAAAGCCCGATTGTGCCCCAGCGCCGGAATTCCTGCCGAGCAGGCTCCAATCGAGGGTCGGCAGCCCGCGTCGGCGGCTCAAAATTCAGCGTGAGCGCAGCTGGACCCAGGCTTTCAACATGTCCTGGTGGGCGATCAGCATCGACTGTATGCCCACGCCTGAACGAAATCCGTCGCGGCCCAACACACTGCTCATCACTTCCGCCTGGCCCGGTGCCACATGCCACTGGCTGCCGTTGGCCGGATCGGGAATATTGAGGCGGAACTTGATCGTGGCACCGATCGGGTAGGCGATATCGCAGACGAAACCGAAACCGCTTTCGGAAATTTCGATCACGCGGGCGCGCAATGGCTCCCCGGGTATATCTCTGGGTGTATCGATGAAGCAATACCAATGCACATGAATGCGGGGATACTGGCGCCTATCCTTTGACGATTCGGTCCGGTTGGACGAGAGAAGACTTTCGGAGCCCTGCGTGGACATGATGTTCTTTGAAAAAGGGGCGGTGTGGCGTGCCGAACACGGCCATATGACACCGGACGCGATCGAGCCAGGCTCGGGCCAGGGCTCAGATCGGCGCCGGCGCGAGCAAGCGCGAGAAGCTGGCCAGGCTGGCGGCACCGGCGAGTCCGGCGCCCAGCGCCAGCGCCAACGTCGCACCGTGAACGCCGACCAGGGTAAAACACAGTGCGACGAGCGCGGCCCCGGTAGTCTGGCCCATCAATCGAGAGGCCGCCACGATGCCGCTGGCGCCGCCGCTGCGCGATGCCGGTGCGCTGGCCATCATCGCCTTCAGATTGGGCGCCTGGAAAAAACCGAAGCCGGCCCCACACACCGCCATCCGCCAGCCGATATCGAACACGCTGGGATGGCTCGGCAACATGGCCAGCAGCGCCATGCCGATACACATTGCGGCGAGGCCGATGCCGCCCAGGATGCCGGCCGAATAGCGGTCCGACAAGCGGCCGGCGATCGGTCCCATGATGGCGACGACGACAGGCCAGGGTGTCATCAGAAAACCGGTCACCACTTGAGTACGGCCCAATATCGTCTCGAAGTAGAACGGCAGCGCGACGTAGGCCAGCCCCTGTGCCCCCTGTGAGCAGAACGAGGTGAGCGCGGACAGCGTGAACATGGGTCGGCGAAACAGATCCACCGGCAGCATCGGCGCCGGATGGCCGGCTTGGCGCCGTAGCAACAGCACGCCGCAGATGATGGCAATCGCGAGTTCGGGCAGCACGTGCGCCGCACCTGCATTATGGACCGCTTCGCCCAGCGCCAGGACCAGGAAGCCGAAGGCACCGGCGTTGTAGACTGCCACCAGGACGTCGAAGCCGTGGTTGGCGCGCTTGGTATGCGGCAGTGCCTTATGTGCAATCACGAAAGCCACCACGCCCAATGGTACATTGACCGCGAACAGGGCGGGCCAGGTGCTGAGCGACAGGATCAGCGACGCGACCGTGGGGCCGACCGCGAACGCGACGGCGACGACGAGCGCATTAAAGCCCATGCCGCGGCCGAGCATCCGGGACGGATAAATGAAACGCAGCAGTGCGGTATTGACGCACATGATGGCGCTGGCGCCCAGGCCTTGCAGCACGCGCGCGGCGGCCAGCATCGGCAGCGAGGTCGACAACGCGCAAGCGAGCGACGCCAGCGTGAAAAGGGCTAGACCACCCAGATAGACGCGCCGATAACCGAGAATCTCGCCGAGCGCGGCGAAAGGTAGCAAAGTGGCGACCATCGCCAATTGGTAGGCGTTGACGACCCAGACCGATGCCGCCGGGCTGGCGTGCAGGTCGATCGCGATCGACGGCAGCGCCGTGTTGGCGATGGCGGTATCCAGCGTTGCCACGCCGACGGCGATGCCAAGCGCCGCCACGGCCCAGCGCCGTGCGCTGTCGGGCAGACCGTCCGGTTCGGCGGTCGTGGATGCGGCCGGGGCATCGGTAGTGGTCTGGACGGCGGCGGTCATGCGGCAAATCTCCAATGCAATCGGCCCTGTCTGGTACATGCGGCAGGACGGTAGTCGAAACGCTGAACCGATAAAAGGGCAGACAACCACGCAGGTAGCCGAGCCAAACCGGTGGGCAAACACAGGGTAGCGGCCGTTGCGCAAGCGCTAATCGATGGGAGGGGTGGGTTAACCCCTAAACCGCAAGTTTAACAGCGTCGCGAACTTCCTGCAGACAGGTATGTTGGACGATCGGACGCGCCGTTGTGCGGCGCGTCCGGCGGGAGCCGCCTTTGGGGCGCTTACGGGGCGCTGGTTGACTGCTTACTTGCCGCCATTTTCGAGCTTGGCGTGGAGTTCGCGGGCGCTCTCCAGCAAGCCTTCGTAGCCGGCGCGGGCGTGTTCGGGCAGGTCGGGGTCGCCGACCAGCACGCCCAGGGTTTCGATGATGCTGTACAGCAAGCCTTTGGCCGCGCTATGCGCGATGCCGCCCGTCCGCAGTAACTGGCCGACATGGCCGAGCGCGGCATCCATCTGTTCGACGGCGGGTGCGGAGTGAGGCTGGCGAGGATCGGGGGGCGGTTGGGTCATACGTCGGTACCTCGAAGTCGGAGAATAAAGTGATCGGGGCGGCGCGTCTATGTGTCGATCGTGCGCGTGATCGTGCGTGTATCAGACGGCTTCATTTTGGACTGTTTCGCGCAGCCTGTCTCCCATTCGATGCGGCACCGGCCGCATCCCTTGATCGTCGTCAAACGAGAGCCGTGACGGTTCGGTAAAGATGGTGCGGGGGCAATCACGGGGTTGGCCGGCCCACTCACGCATATGAAACAGGGAGACGCCGCATGACGACGCGCAATCTCGATGCTCTGTTCGATCCGCAGGCGAGTCTCACCTATGATCCCGCACAGCAGTCGATTCCCATCGGCGAGCGAGCCCATGGTGCGGGGGCGGATAGCACGCGTGTCCCTACGCTTGCTATCTTGCGCGGCCCCTGCGAAAAATGGGTGGCGGCGCTCGAGCGCCTGGGCGACGCGGGCGTACGCGCAGTGGTGCTCGATGCTGGGCCGGATGCGCTCGATACATGGTCGGACGCCAATCCGGCCGCTGCCTCGGGTGCTGACGCTGACGCCGGTCCGGCCGACCGTGGCGGCCCCAGCGTCGCCGGGTGCCTGCAATCTGCCGGTCGGCCTTACTTGATGCGGCTTTTAGGCCCCGGCGATTGCGGAATCGTCGATCCACGCCGCAAACTCGCTATGGGTCCGGCATTTGCGATCGAGCCGGACGGCCATGAGCCGCTGCCGGAAGGGCCGTGCGCTTGGGTCGCACAGAGCGGCGATGCGGCGCGCGCAGCCTTGGCATTCGCGCGCGCGCACGGACTCGGCGTCGCCCATATGGTGGCGCTCGGTGACGCAATTGACGTCGACGCTGCCGATGCAGTCGACTATCTGGCCGGCGACCCGCATACCAAGGCGGTCTTGCTGGTACTGAACCGCGTGCGTTCGGCCCGCAAGTTCATGTCGGCGGTACGGGCCTGTGTGCGCAACAAACCCGTGCTGGTATGGTGCGAGCCGGCAGCCGGCGAGGATCCGCTCGCCTATGATGCGGCGCTTGAGCGTGCCGGCGTGGTACGCCTGCCTGACCTGTCCGCGTTGCTCGACGCGTGGGCCGTGCTGCAGTCGCCACAGGTCGGCGCCAGCGCATTGCTGGCACGCTACCGAGCCGAACGCGAACGCCTGATGCAGACGCCGCCCGCGCTACCGCCGCACCGCCTCGAATACGCGCATGCTCAGGCGTGGCTGCGGAGTTTGCCGACCGCCGAGGGGCCGATATGCTTGACGCAGCAGCAGGTGCGACGTCTGCTCGACGATTTTGATATTGCGGTGGGCGCGGATGCGTCGATCGGACAGGCTTCGGATGACGGCCGGGTGGATCTTGCGCACGATGTGCCGTTCGGCTCTCCAACTGCAGCACAGGCCGAAAGCCGGCTTGGCATTGCCGATTTGCAACTGGCAATGCGGGACGCCCCTGCGTTCGGTCCCTATCTCACCTTGCGTGCGGCGGCCGGCTTGCCGCAAGGGCAGAGCGGGCAGGGCCCCGGGCCAGCAGAGGGGGCCTTGCTGCCCTTGGATGCCGCGCTGGCGCGAGCTTTTCTCGACCGGGTCGCGCCTCCGGCACGGATCGCGCCGGGCACTATCGAGGACGCAGCGCAGGACGTACCGATGGTAGTCGCATCGGAGCAATGTCACCGCAGCGCGGTGGCATTGCTCGTGCATCTATCTGAATTGCTGTGCAGCGTGCGCCAAGTGCTCGAATTCGACGCGACCCTCAGTTACGACGGTACGCGCGCCTATCTGACGCAGGCCTCGGTGTTGGCCGGCAAGTTGGGCGCACGGCGTCCCCTGGCGATCAGGCCCTATCCGCTGGAACTGGAAGAGCGGCTGGCTTGGGACGGTATCGCGTTGACCATTAGACCGATCCGTCCCGAGGACGAGGCCGCGCATGCGGCATTTTTCAGGGCGATGAGCGCGGAGGATTTGCGCCTGCGTTTTTTCGGCGTGACCCGGCAACCCGACCATAGTCAACTCGCTCGTTATGTGCAGATCGACTACGATCGCGAGATGGCCTTGATCGCCTGCAGCGCGGACGACAGCGGGGAGGGTGGCAAGACCCCATCCATCCATGGTGTGGTCCGCGCGGTGAGCGATCCCGATAACGAGACCGCGGAATTCGCCGTGACCATACGCTCCGGCGAGCAGGGCCATCACCTTGGGCGCTTGCTGATGGACCGCATCATCGCTTACTGCAGACGCCGTGGCACGCATATGATGGTCGGAGAAATCCTGCACGAGAACACCCGCATGCTGGCGCTCGCCCGCGACTGCGGTTTCACCCTGGGGCGCAGCGAAGATCCCGGCGTGGTATCGGTGCGCCTGCAGCTCAATCCCTCGGCAGCACAAACCGACGCTGCTTGACGCATATCAATGCGGGGCCGGGTTCAAGGCCTAGAGTGCAAGATATGGCGCTGCCGCGCTGTTCCTCCCACTTCTGGAGTCCGTATGAGCTACCGAACCCTACTCGTGCACCTCGACATGGGGCGCAAGGCGCGCGAACGCATCGATTTCGCCCTGCGGCTTGCAGCCAGTCACGAGGCCCATCTTGTCGGCTGGTATTCGAATTACACGCCCGAGCCGCAATCGTTTTACCTCCGGACCGAATTGGCCGAAGGGTTGGAGCATATCCGCGCCGACCGGCTAGCGACCGGCAACGTACTGCGGCAGTATCTGGAAGATGCGGCCGCGCGTGCCGGTGTCACGGCCGAATGGCGCTGCACCGACGACCATCCGAACGTCTCGCTGCCGCTGCATGCACGCCATGCCGATTTGGTCGTGATCGGCCAGAACGATCCCGAGGATGCACGCGCTTTCGTTGCGCCCGGTTTCATCGGCAATCTGCTCATGACGGCCGGCACCCCGGTGCTGGTTGTACCCTATATTGGTGCACGCGCGACGCTGGGGCAACGTCCTTTGGTCGCTTGGGATTGCAGCCGTTCGGTCGGGCGCGCTTTGCACGATGCGCTGCCGTTTTTGCGGCACGCCGAGCGCTGCGATCTGCTGACCGTCAATCCCGTCGGCAATGAAGACGACAAGCCGCGCCTGGCCGGTGCCGAGATTGCCACCATGCTGGCACGTCACGGTGTCGAAATCCGCGTCCATACGCTGGATGGCGTGCCGCACCGGCAGATCGCGGAAACGCTGCTGTCGCAGGCAGCCGATCTCGGTTCCGATCTGATCGTGGCGGGTGCCTATGGTCACGTTCGGATAGCCGAACTGGTGTTGGGCGGGGTCACGCGCACGCTGCTCGATTCGATGACGGTTCCGGTCCTGTTCTCGCACTGAGGAGCGGCATCGTGACCGGACCGAACGACATCGCATGCGTATCCAAGTCGGCGGGCGTCCTTCGCGGCCGAGAACGATGCACGTATGTACGCGATGATCGCCGCGCGCGCTCATGTGCGCGACACGCTGAATGATCTGGTGGACCGCTCGCGCCGGCTGCGCCAGGAGGAGATCACGGCCGAGATCGTCGAACTGTGCGGCAGCCGGTATCGGGATGCAGACATAACGCCCGAGGCGGGTTGACTTCGTGGCGATGCTCAGCGCCACATGTCAAGCAAGCGGCGCGTATGGCGCGCGATCATCAGGTTTTCGTCGGTCGGGATCACCAGGACGGGCAGTCTGGAGGCGCTATCGGAGATCAGCGTGTTGCCGTTCAGGTTCGCATAGCGATCGAGCGAAATGCCGAGCCAGCGCGCGGTCCGGCAGATCTGCGCCCGTATCGCGGGGGCGTGCTCGCCGATGCCGCCCGTCAATACCAGCGCGTCGAGACCGCCCAGGGCCGCAACCAGCGAGCCCAGTTCGCGGCCGATCCGGTAGACGAACAGATCGATGGCGTGGCGCGTCTGCGGGGTGTCCTGCATCAGCAGGGTACGCATGTCGGCGGATACGCCGGATACACCCAGCAGTCCCGATTCTTCATAGATCAGATGCTCGACCTGATCCACCGTCATACCTTCGTGGCGCAGCAGATACAGAATTACACCGGGGTCCAGCACGCCGGTGCGTGTGCCCATGGGCAAACCATCGACGGCGGTGAAGCCCATGGTGCTTGCAATGCTGCAGCCGTTTTCGATCGCGCACATGCTGGCACCATTGCCCAGATGGGCCACCACCACCTTGCCTTGCGCATAGTGACGCGAAATTTCCGGAAGCACCGACATGATGTATTCGTAGGATAGCCCATGAAAGCCGTAGCGCCGCACACCTTGCTCGGTCAGCCGCCGCGGCAGCGCGTATTCACTGGCGAGCGCCGGCTGGCGATGATGAAAGGCCGTGTCGAAGCAGGCAATTTGTGGCACCTTAGGCACGGCGGCTTGTATCGCCTGAATGGCTGCGACAGCATGCGGCTGGTGCAAAGGGGCGAGTGGGGTCAGGGCTTCGATGGCGGCGAGTACCCGCGCGTCGATCAGGATCGGCTCGACATAGGCGGTGCCGCCATGCACCACGCGATGGCCTATGGCGGAGAATCCCACCTCGTTGCCGACATGATCGGCAAACCAATGGTGGATCGAGGCGATGGCGCCGCCATATCCGGTCTGTTCGATGCTGCATTCGGCCAGGTGCGCACCGGTGGCGTCAGTTACGCTCAGGTGGGGGTCCGTGGCTATGCGCTCGACCTGGCCATGGACGCCTGCGATCAGCGCGCCGTCTACGCCGGTTTCGTAGACCGAAAATTTCAGGCTGGACGAGCCTGCATTGAGGACGAGGATAGGTTCGTGCATCGATAGACTCGCTAGGTGCATGGTGCCGGCCGGTACGGCTTTGTGGAGAGAAGCCCCGCCACTGCAATGCGGGGGGCGACCGAATGCGTGCCTTCAGTCTAGTGTGCAGCGTCGCGCCTTCATTGATGTATGACAAACATTACGCCGTGTCCGAGGATGGTGATGCAACCCATTTGAAATGGGTTGGGCAGGAGCGGATTTTTCGCAATCGGGCAAGTCGCTTGATCTGAGTCAAGGCACCCGGCAGGACGTTTCAAGATAATGCAAATGAGATCGGCGCAGAGATGAGGGCATGGTGGCGTCGTCCAGGTCGCGCGATGAGGCACAAACATGACGCGGTACCTTACCTACCCAAGCTGTGACTGGTTCGTCGAAGCCTTCGGTTCGACCGAGATCGGCGACTGGCTGACGGCTGCCGGCGCGCTCGATCCGGTCCACCCGCCAACCTTGTCGGTAATGCTGCCCCAGTCCGCCGCGTTGGCGCTCGATGGACAAATCTGGCTCGATGCTTTTGCCAGCGAAACCGCGCTGTACGCGGCCCGCATCCCGCCAAGTCGAGCCCTGGGCGAAATGGTATGGCAAATCGGGCGCGCGAGCGTACCCGCGAGCTGGCTGGGATCATTGTTCGATGTATTGGCAAGTGGCTTCTATCTGGGGAGCCAACCACGGCTGATTGCCTCGGTCGATCCGCGGGTCGATCTGGATATCCCGCCCAGTCTTGCAGCCAGGGGGTTCAGCCGCATCGACATCGGCAATCAGGGCGACGACGTTCCGGGCACCGCGCCGGCGGACGGCGACGCCGTCCGTGCTGCGGCTGCCTGGCAGGAGCAGGTGCTGGAACATGCGGCCCAGCTCGCCTGCGAGCGCGATATTTCGCTGGGCGTTGCGATACGCTACGGCGTGCCGGGGCAGACTCTGGACGCCATCCAGCGTACGCTGGACCGGATTCTCAGCCTGACCCCGGCGCGCATCCACTGCAAACTGGCGCGCCGTGCCGCGGGTACCGCCGCGTCGGCACTGGAACACGGTGGGCACGGTGGGCACGGTGGGCACGG
>OUWB011209488.1_pt1 | contig 29357 bp, 22 predicted proteins | sample 1779821 | NCBI WGS metagenome assembly OUWB01 (sample SAMEA3914806, study PRJEB12502) | metagenome | biome: forest; material: soil | place: Canada | collected 2011-08-03 | depth 0.1 m
TTCACCGGCTCGACCCCGGTCGGCAAGCTGCTCTACGGCCAATGCGCGCCGACCATGAAGAAGATCTCGATGGAGCTGGGCGGCAATGCGCCCTTCCTGGTGTTCGACGACGCCGACCTCGACGACGCCATCGCCGGCGCCCTGGCCTCGAAATACCGCAATTCCGGTCAGACCTGCGTCTGTGCCAATCGTCTGCTGGTCCAGGCCGGCATCTATGACCGCTTTGCCGCCGCCTTGATCGCGAAGGTCAAGGCGATGAAGCTCGAGCCCGGCTGGTGGGAAGACGCCGATCTCGGCCCGCTGATCAATGACAAGGCGATCCACAAGGTGCAGGGGCTGGTCGACGACGCCGTGAAAAAGGGCGCCAAGGTCGAGACCGGCGGCAAGGCTCGCGACCTGTTCTTCGAAGGCACGGTGCTGACCGGTGCGACGACGGATATGGAAGTGTTTTCGACCGAGATTTTCGGCCCGGTGGCGCCTCTGTTCAAGTTCGAGACCGAGGCCGACGGCATCCGCATGGCCAATGATACGCCGTTCGGCCTTGCCGCCTACGCCTATACCCGCGACATCGGCCGCGCCATGCGCGTGGCGGCGAAACTGCAATACGGCATGGTCGGCATGAATGATGGGTTGATCTCGACCGAGGTCACGCCGTTCGGCGGCATCAAGGAATCCGGCCTCGGCCGCGAAGGCGCCATGGAAGGCTTGGACGAGTATTTGCAGGTGAAATATATCTCCTACGGCGGATTGGGTGACATTTGATGGCGATCGATGAAGCTCGGGCATTCCTCGACGCCCATCCCGAGATACAATTCGTCGAGGTGTTCTTCACCTCGATGACTGGGGTGCCGCGCGGCAAGCGCCTGCGCCGGCACGAGCTGTTACCGATCTACGACTACGGCCGCTTCCTGCCGGGCTCGATCCTGGTCTGCGATACGCGCGGCGCCGATGTCGAGGAAACCGGCCTGGTCTTCGGCGACGGCGACGCCGACCGTCGCGGCATTCCCGTGCCGGGAACCCTGGTGCCCGCGCCGTGGCTGGGGGACGATGTCGCCCAGGTCATGCTGTCGCTGCACGAGCTTGATGGTACGCCGGTCGATCTCGATCCGCGCCATGTGCTGCAAAGGGTGCTCGACCGCTACAAGGCCGACGGCCTGACGCCGGTGGTGGCGTGCGAACTGGAATACTATCTCGTAGATATCGAACGCGGCCCGGCCGGCGAACTGCGTCCGGCGCGCGCCAATACGACCAAGGATATCCCCAACGGCGTCGAGGTCTACGGCCTGCCGGAAATCGAGGCCCATTCGGCTTTTTTCCGCAAGCTATGGGCGGTGGCCGACGCCCAGCGCATCCCGCTGGAAGGGGTGATTTCGGAAAACGCGCCGGGCCAGGTCGAACTGACCCTGACGCATAAGCCCGATGCCCTGCGCGCCGCCGACGAGGCGGTGATGTACAAGCGCGCCGCCAAGGGCGTGGCGCTGGGCGCCGGCTGCGAGGCGACCTTCATGGCCAAGCCATGGGCCGACCAGGCCGGGTCGGGCTTCCACGTCCATGTCTCGGTGGCCGATGCGGACGGTAACAATCTCTGCGCCTCGGAAGACCCGGCCGGGTCGGAACTGCTGCGCCACATGATCGGCGGCATGAAGGCGAACATGGCCGATTGCATGGCGATCCTGGCGCCGGGCGCCAATAGCTATAAGCGCTTCAAGGCCAATTCCTATGCGCCGGTGACCTCCACCTGGGGCGTCAATAACCGCACCATATCCTTGCGCGTCACCGCCGGCCCGGCGAAGACCCGCCACGTCGAGCATCGCGTCGCCGGCGCCGACGCCAATCCCTATCTGGTGCTGGCGGCCGTCCTGGCCTGCGCGCACCACGGCATCACCCGGCGTCTCGATCCGGGAGATCCGGTCACCGGCAATGGCTATGCCGCCGGCGGGGAGCGCCTGCCCACCAACTGGTACGCCGCGGTCGATCGTTTCGATGCTTCCGACGTCTTGCGCGACTATCTCGGTAGCCATTTCGTCGACATGTACGCTTGCGTCAAACGCGTCGAGCAGGCGCGCTTCCTCGAAGAGGTCACCGCCCTCGACTACGACTGGTATCTCAGAAATGCGTAATTACGACATGGCCGAATTGAAGGCGCTCGACCTGGCGCATCACCTGCCGGCCCAGGCGGATTACGGCCTGCTGCGCGAGCTGGGCGGCTCGCGGATCATTACCCGGGCGGACGGGTGCGTCATCACCGACGCCGAGGGCCAGTCGCTGCTCGACGGCATGGCCGGGCTATGGTGCGTCAATGTCGGCTATGGCCGCGAAAGCCTGGCCCGCGCGGCCTATGAACAGATGTTGGAACTGCCGTATTACAACACTTTCTTCAAGACGGCGACGCCGCCACCCGTACGGCTGGCGGCCAAGATCGCCGAAAAGATGCAGGCCGGTAATCCGGACCTGACCCACGTCTTTTTCAATTCGTCGGGCTCGGAAGCCAACGACACCATCTTCCGCATGGTGCGCTATTATTGGGACCTGATGGGGCAGCCGAAGCGCAAGACGTTCATTTCGCGGAAGAACGCCTATCACGGTTCGACCGTCGCCTCGGCCTCGCTGGGCGGCATGAGTTTCATGCATGCCCAGGGCGACCTGCCGATTCCGGGCGTCGAACATGTGTTGCAACCCTATCTTTTCGGCGAAGGCTTCGGTGAGGACCCCGATGTCTTTGCCGGACGCGTGGCACAATCGCTGGAAGACCGCATCCTTGCCGTCGGGCCGGAAAACGTCGCAGCCTTTATCGGCGAGCCGGTCCAGGGCGCCGGCGGTGTCATCATTCCGCCGGACGGCTATTGGCCGCGCATCGAGGCGATCTGCCGCAAATACGGCATCCTGCTGATCTGCGACGAGGTCATCTGCGGCTTCGGCCGGTTGGGGGAGTGGTTCGGGCATCAGTATTACGGCATAAAGCCGGACCTGATCGCCATGGCCAAGGGGCTGTCGTCGGGCTATCTGCCGATCTCGGCGGTCGGTGTGTCGCGCCATATCGTCGATGTCCTGGCGGAGAAAGGCGGCGACTTCGTTCACGGCTATACCTATTCCGGCCATCCGACGTGCGCCGCCGTGGCATTGGCCAATATCGCCATTCTCGAGGACGAGGGGCTGGTCGAGCGGACGCGCGACGTGAGCGGGCCGTATCTGGCCGCCGCGCTGGCCCGCCTGTCCGACCGCGCCCTGGTCGGCGAGGCGCGCTCGATCGGCTTGTTGGGTGCGGTCGAGATCGTCAGCGAGCCCGGCACCAACAACCGCTTCACCGGCGCCGAGGGCAAGGCGGGGCCGATCGTCCGCGACCTGTGCATCAAGAACGGGCTGATGGTGCGGGCGATCCGCGACAGTATCGTCATGTGTCCGCCGCTGATCATCAGCGAGGCCGAGATCGACCGGATGATCGAGATCATCGAACGGTCGCTGGACGAGGCCGAGCTGGTTCTGCGTGCATTGTGACGCGGGCACGCGGTAGATTTTTTTGACACGAAAAACACGAACGAAGACGAAAAACACGAAGTCTAGGGCATCAAATTATTTCGCGCGAAGCGCCCTAATTCATTGTAAGCGCTTCGCGCAGGCCTTAGCACCACTCGAAATTCGTGTTTTTCGTCTTCGTTCGTGTTTTTCGTGTCAAAAAAACTTCGGGCCGCAGTATCGGACGTTTGCGAACTATTCCTGTACCAAAACACCGTACCAGCCGAGGCCTTGATAGGTCTCGTAGCCGGGCGTGCGGTGAAAGGCGATGATCTTGCCGCCTTCCGTGTAGTGACCGGAGATCCGGCCGCCGGTGTTCAGCCGCACCTGATCGCGCAGCAGCCCCTTGCCGTCGGAGGCGGCGATGACCCGGCCCGAGGCGTCGACCAGCAGGACACGCGTCGTCGTCTTTTCGCCGTCGAGCAAGCGCACGCCGCCGGTAATGGCCTGAGCCTGGGGCTGCCAGTCGAAATGCACACCCAACACGCCGAGGAACGCGCCATCCGGCTGGCCGCCGGCGCGGATGCCGGTGGCATAGGTGGCGACCTGCGCCCCATTCAGCAACGGTTCGACCGCGATGTCATCGACGGCGAAGTCGTTGCCGCTGCGCAGCGCCTTGGCGGCGCGAAACCACGGGCGATCGCCGATCTGGCTGCCGGTGACACGGTGTTGCTGCGGTCGGCCGTTGGCAATCACCGTGCCGCTGGCGTCGCACAGCCACAGATCGATATAGACCGTATAGGCGTCGAGAATGACACCCAACCGTCCGGACGCGTGGTCGCAGGCCTCCGGCGACGGCGCCTGGGCGGCCTCCACGACGGCAGCATCCGTCGCCCACCAGCGGACATCGCAGGTGCGCTCATACAGATTGCGGTCGATCAGTTCGACGGCGTTGAGCGCCAGGTCGACCAGGCGCGTGCCTTGCGATTCCTCGACCATGCGCTCGGTCAAGGCCTGCAGCGCATTGATCTCGGCGCCCAGTTCCTCGGCCATCAGGTTGGAAATGGTTTCGACCTGGGTCGAGATCTGGCGCACCTCGTCGGCGACCACGGCGAATCCCGCGCCCATCTCACCGGCCCGCTTGGCCTCGATCAATGCGTTCAGCGCCAGAATGCGCAGCAGGCTGGTGACCGACTTGATGTCGCGCAGCTTGTCGCCGGTGACGGCCCGGGCGCGCGCCGTATGCTCGATAATATCCTTGACGTTGACCGCCTGCATGGCTCCCTGCCGTTTTTGTTTTATGGCGAAAGGGTTACGAAAAATCGTTAATCAGGCCTGAACAGCAGAGGATATGTAACGCATTGTTTCCGATTGCTGCACGCATGTGATGTCAACGGTAACCTTATACGCGAACCCTTACAGGCGATCGCGCAGAGCGTAGTAGCTCAGGCCGGCCGCCAGCAGCGGCTTGCGCATCAGGCGCCCGCCCGGGAAGGGTGGCACCGGCAGGCGGCTCAACAGGTCGATGTCGCGGCTATCACCCACAATGGCGCGGGCCAACAGCTTGCCGAAATACGGCGCCAGGACCACGCCCTGGCCGCTATAGCCGGCGCTGACCAGTACGTCGGCCGACAATCGCCGCACGAACGGCGCGCGGGTCAGGGTGACGGCGAGCGTGCCGCCCCAGGCGTGGGTGATATCGACGTCTTTCAGTTGCGGGTAGACCTTCAGCATATTGCGGCGGACGATCGTGGCGATGTTTTTCGGAAAGCCGGTGCCATAACCTTCGCCGCCGCCGAAGATCAGCCGGTTGTCGGCGCTCTTGCGGAAATAGTTGACGACAAAGCGCGAGTCCGAGACGGCGGGATTGTCTGGAAGGATAGCGGAATCTTCGAGCGGCGCCGTGGCCAGCATGAAGTTGTGGATAGGCAGGACGCGGGCGTCGACCGTGGCATCGAGACCTTCCATCAGACCGTTGCCGCAGAGCAGGAGCTTGCGGCAGACAATCGCGCCGCCGCCGGCCGGATACAGGCGGGCGCCGTCCGTCACCTGCTCGAACCGCGCGATACGGCTGTCTTCGAACAGCTTTGCGCCGGCGGTCTCGGCGGCGCGCGCCAGGCCGAGCCCCAGTTTCAGCGGATGCAAATGGCCGCCGCCGGCGTCGAACGTCCCGCCGCAATAGACGTCGCTGCCGATCCGCGCAGCGACCTCGGCCCGGCTCAAAAAGCTGAGCTTATTGTAGCCCCAGGTCATTGCGGCTTCGGCACGGGCGCGGTCTTCGGCCTCGACGCGCGGCCGGTGCCAGGCATGGACGAGGCCAAGCCGCAGATCGCAGTCCATGGCGTGGTCGGACATCAAGCGGAACAGATGCGCCTTGGCGTCCTCGGCCATGTCCCACATCTGGTGTGCGGCATCGGCGCCGGCCATGCCGATCAGGGTCGCGGGATCGAGCCTTTGCCCCGTATGGAACTGGCCGCCATTGCGCCCGGAGGCGCCGTCACCGATGCGGCCGGCTTCGAACACGGCGACATCGACACCCTGCGACGCCAGTTCCAGCGCCGCGCCCAGGCCGGTATAACCGCCGCCGACAATGGCGACGTCGACATCCATATCGCCGGCCTGTGGGCGCGCCGGCGCCTCAGGCACGCTGTCGCGATACCACGACGCCATGTCAGACGTTGAGCAGCAGGAACTCGCGTTCCCACGGGCTGATGGTCTGCATGAAGGTCTCGTATTCGTGCAGCTTGACGCGCGAATAGGCGGTGACGAACTGCGGCCCCATGATGTCGATGATCGGCTGCGCCCGCTCCAGCTTGATGATCGCCTGGACCAGGGAATAGGGCAGGTCGCCCTGCGGCAGGGAAGCCGCGTCGGTATCGACCGGCGCGGTCGGCTTCAGCTTTTCGATCATGCCGAGATAGCCCGAGGCCAGCACGGCGGCGATGGCCAGATAGGGATTGGCGTCCGAAGACGGAATGCGGTTTTCCAGGCGGCGGTTGTCTGCGTCCGACGGCGGCACGCGCAGGCCGGCGGTGCGATTGTCATAGCCCCACTGTGTATTGACCGGGGCGCCCGAGCCGCGCGACAAGCGGCGGTAGGAATTGACGTAGGGCGCCAGCAAGGGCGTGATCGCCGGCATGTATTTCTGCTGGCCGGCGATGAAGGCGAAGAAGGCGTCGGTCGGTCCGCCGGTCTTGGCATCGGAAAACAGGTTGCGGCCGGTCTTTTTATCAATGATTGATTGGTGAATGTGCATGGCCGAGCCCGGCTCCTGCGCCATCGGCTTGGCCATGAAGGTGGCGTAGATGTCGTGCTCCAGCGCCGTCTCCTTGATGGTGCGCTTGAACATCAGCACCTGGTCGGCAAGTTCCAGCGGATCGCCGTGGCGCAGGTTGATTTCCATCTGGGCGACGCCCGATTCATGGATCAAGGTGTCGATCTCGAGCCCCTGCGCCTCGGAATATTCGTACATGTCCTCGAACAGGGCGTCGAACTCGTTGACCGCCGAGATCGAATAGCCCTGGCGTCCGGTCTCCGGCCGCCCCGACCGGCCGATCGGCGGCTTCAGTGGGTAGTCCGGGTCGATATTCTTTTCGACGAGATAGAATTCCAGTTCCGGCGCGATCACCGGCTGCCAGCCCTTGGCCTCGTAGAAGCCGAGCACGCGGCGCAGCACCTGGCGCGGGCTTTCCTCGACGGGGCGGCCATCGGGATGACAGGCGTCGTGGATGACCTGGGCGGTCGGATCATGCGCCCACGGCACGACGGCCAAGGTGGCGAAGTCGGGCTTCATGAAAATGTCGGTGTCGGATTGCACCGTGCCGACGACGCCTTCGAGATCGGGATAGTCGCCGGTGATCGTCTGGTAGAAGACGGCCAAGGGCAGGTTCATATAGGGCGTGGCCAGGAACTTCTTGGCCGGCATGATCTTGCCGCGGGCGACGCCGGCGAGGTCGGGCGCGATGCACTCGATCTCCTCGATGCCCTGACTGCCCAGCCAGTCGCGCGCCTCGGCGACATCGGCGACGCCGCGCTTGGCGAAGGTCTTGGCGTGGCGTTTGGCCTTGGATTTCATATAGCTGTCGTGTGACATGTGGGACCCGCTTCGCAACTCGGTTTGAAGAGATCATGACACCGGCACGGAGCAGCCGCATCGATGATGCGACCACTCTTTTGTCGACGGCCAACCCTTGGATAGGGTACCGGAGGGGTATCGTGAAGTTTGTGATCACACTATGCCATAAGCCCCCGGATCGAGGCAAGCCGTGCCGCCCATCATAAGTATCGAAGACGCCGCGGACCCGCGCCTCGACGGCTATCGCGACGTCAAGGACCGCGACCTGACCGGGCGTGACGGCCTGTTCATGGCCGAGGGGAAGGTCGTTTTGGAGCGCCTGTTCGACTCAAACCTGTGCGAAACGGTCAGTGTGCTCACCACGGTCCGGCGACTTGAGGCGCTCGACGTGTCCGGGCTCGGCGAAGAGGTGCCGGTCTATGTCGTGCCCCAGGCGGTGATGGATGCCACGGCGGGCTTTGCTATCCATCGTGGCTATCTGGCGTTGGGCCGCTATGCGCCGGCGGAAACATTGCAACAGGTCCTGGGCCGGCCGCGCTTGCGGCTGATGGCGCTGTCGGCCATCGCCAATGTCGACAATATGGGCGGGCTGATGCGCAATGCCGCCGCTTTCGGCATCGACGCCGTCCTGCTCGACAAGGATTGCTGCGATCCGCTGTATCGCAAAGCGATCCGCGTCAGCGTCGGCGGGGTGTTCAAGGTGCCGCACTATCGCGTCGACGATCTGGTCGGTGCGCTGGAATCCCACGACGTCGCGGCCTATGCATTGAGCCCTGCCGGGACGGTGACACTCGACGCCCTGCGTCCGGCCGAGCGGTCGGCCTTTATCTTCGGCGCCGAGGGCCCGGGCCTGGCGGACGATATCATGGCCGCCTGTACCAGCGTGCGCATCGACATGCACGGCGGCTTCGACAGCCTCAATGTGGCGACCACCGGCGGGATCGTGCTCTATCACATGCGCCGTTAGTCTTCGCCTATCCAGCCCTTGGCGCGGACTTCGATGACGCGGTTGCGCGCCACGGGGACCTCCAGGCCATTCGACAGGCGCAGGCGCCAGTTGCGGGCGTCGCGTTCGGCGCCGTCGACGGCGGACGCCGAGACCCACCAGCTTCGATGGACCTGCAGGCCGGGGCCCTTGCCGTAACGGGCGATGGCGTCGCGCAGCGGCATCAGTTCGAGACGCGATCCCGAGGGGCGATGGATGCGCACGTAGTGGTCCTCCATCTGCAGGCACAGGACCGGCTCGCGGGAATCGACCGAGTCGGTGGCCGGCGCGGCTTCGGGCGGTGACGGCTGGCTGGCCAGCGACGTCAGGATCCATAGCCCGACCATGACCAGGGCGACGATCAGGGCCTGGGCATACCAGTCTTCGGGCCGCACCCGGCCGACGGCCCGCGGCCACAGCCAGTTGCCGAAAGCGGCCGAGAACAGGGCCGCCGGCGCCGTCGCCAGCGGGAGGCCGGCGACCAGGCCGGCAATGCGGCCGAGCTTCAGCCGGATGAAGAGGCGCACGACCGGCGGCACGATGGCGACGATGATCGCCGTGCCGGTAACAAGGTTCACCGTCCAGCTGAAAATGCGCAGCATGATATTGCCGTTGAGGAAGCTGCCGAATGGCCCGAAGACACCCAGGACAATTCCCGCCGCCAGGGCGAGGCCCAACGCCCGCAACCAGTCGCCCCGATCGAATCCGCCGTTCCAGTCTTGAATGCGCATGATCCCGAGCCTAGCAACAACCCATTCGCGCCGCAATCGCGGGCCGTTCGCCAGCCTCCGCACCCATTCGCCCATTGGCGAAACGTCGCTGGTTTTCCTGGGGTTACGGCGACAAGTGGGAAGCTCCCGAAACGGAGCACCCTCATGACCGATACATCGAATGAAACCTTTTCCCTGGCCTTGGGTTGGCGTGTCGCCCTTGCCGTTACCGCCGGCCTGTTGCTGACCGCAGGCTATGCGCTTCATCCCCTATGGTGGACGCCCTGGCTGGCGCCGATTCCCCTGATCGTGGCGGCGTCCGCCGGCCAGGGGCGCGCCTGGCTGATGGGCGCTATCGCCGGTACCGTGGCGGTGATCAGTGTGCTTGGCTACTATCTCGGCATGAGTGGCGTCGGCATCGGCCTATTGCTTATTGTCGTTCTGCGTATCGTATCGTGGGGCGCGGCGGCGCGGTTTATCACCTGGGCGAACCGGCGTCTGCCGATGAGCGTGGCGATGATTGCCTTGCCGGTCTTCGTGGCGGCGGTCGAGACGGTGGCCATGACGGTGTCGGTCCATGGCGCCGCCGGTAGCCTGGCCTACAGCCAGATGGACCTGCCGGGTGTAATCCAGGGGGCCTCGATCGGCGGCGTGCCGATGATCGTCTTCGTCGTGTTATTGCCGGGATCGTTCCTCGGTGTCTGGCTGACCCGCAACCGGCGCGCCGGCGAGATCGCCACCGCCGCCGGTCTCCTCGGCGCCGTCGCCCTGGCCACCGGCCTCTACGCCAATGATCGCCTGTCGGCGCCGCGTGGCGGCGAGCGGGTTCACGTCACCCTGATCGCCACCGACAGCTTCAAGTATATCCCGACCGATTGGGCGAAGGTGTGGGGCGTCTATGCGCCGCAGGTGACGGCCTCGGCGCGGGCCGGCGGCGTTACCGTGTTGCCGGAAAAGATCGCCTTGCTCGATCCGGTCCAGACGGCGATGGCGGCGCGTGACGTAAGCGCACTGGCGCAACAGAAACAGGCGACGATCGTCGTCGGCATCGAAACCCATGATCGCATCTATCAAAACCGGGCGCTGGTCGCCGCGCCCGACGGCAGCGTCGCCTGGTATACCAAGCAGCGCCTGGTGCCGGGCTTCGAGGCTCGCGACGTGCCCGGCCATTCGCCACTGATGATCAAGGTCGCGGGTGCGCCTGTCGGCGTCGCCATCTGCAAGGACATGCATATCCCGTCGATCGGCCGCGAATATGCCGGCGCGGCGGCGGTGATGGCGGTGCCGGCCTGGGACTTCGGCCAGGACGGCTGGATGGGGGCGCGGATGACCATGCTGCGCGGCGTCGAAAGCGGCTATGCCGTGGCGCGCAGTGCCCGCGATGGTCTTGTCGGCGCCTATGACAATACTGGGCGCGCCATCGCCGAAGCGCCGTCAAGCCCGGGCAAGGCCGTGGTCGAGGCCGATGTGCCCGCGCGGAGCGAGCCGACCTTTTACGGGCGGTTCGGCGATGTCTTCGGCTTCGCCTGTCTCGCCGTCCTGGCCGCCATGATCGGCGTCCTGGCCATGGGGAAAAAGCCGGCGGGAATGACGCGACGCGGCGGCGGATTTGACACCGTTCCCGCGTCTAAGGGATAAGGCATAAAGATACAGGGAGAGGACCATGGGGCGGATCAATCGCCGCGACGTTTTGGCGGCCGGCGGTCTCATGGGCGCGCCCCTGCTGGGCGCGGTCGGGCGCAAGTCCTTGACCCTGGTCCTGGATTCCGCCGCCGCTGCGCCGGTCCGCGCGGCGGCTCGGGGCCTGCAGACCGAACTGACCCGGGCGGGCTATACCGTCACGACGGCGGCCCGGCCCGGCCCGGGCTTGAACATACGGGCGGTTATTGCGGCGAGCGGCCGCCGGCCGGCCGAGAGCTTCACCCTGCGGCGCAGCGGCGATACGATCACCGCGAGCGGCAGCGATGCCCGTGGGCTGAGCTACGCCTTGTGGGAATTGACGCGGCGGCTGCGTGAACAGCCGCAAACCGCCTTGACGTTCGCCGAGGCCTTTGGCGACGCACCCGTCAATCCCGTGCGCAGCGTCATGCGGCAATTCACCTGCGAGGCCTATGACAAGCCGTGGTTCTACGACCGCGACATGTGGCCGGCCTATCTCGCCAGGCTGGCCGAAAGCCGATTCAACCGCCTCGACCTGGCCTTCGGCCTGGCCTACGACCAGTTGGGCAAGGTGCGCGACAGCTATTTCCTGTTCACCTATCCCTTCCTGCTCGACGTGCCGGGCTATAAGGTCCGCGTCACCGGGCTCGGCGATGCCGAGCGCGAGCGCAATCTCGATACGTTGCGGTTCATCAGTGAACAGTGCGTCGCGCACGGCCTCGATTTTCAGCTCGGCCTGTGGATGCACGGCTATGACTGGCCGGCGGCGCCAGGCGTGGCGATGATCGAGGGCCTGACGGCCGATAACCACGCCGGCTATTGCCGCGATGCTTTGACCTTGCTGCTGAAAACCCTGCCGGCGGTATCGTCGGTCGGCCTGCGCATCCATGGCGAAAGCGGGGTCAAGGAGGGCAGCTACGGCTTCTGGTCGGAGATATTCAAGGGCGTGGCGGGCGCCGGGCGGCCGGTCGAGATCGACCTGCACGCCAAGGGCGTCGACGGCACCATGATCGAAAACGCCCTGGCGACGGGAATGCCGGTCAATATCGCATCCAAATACTGGGGCGAGCATTTCGGACTGCCCTATCACCAGGCGTCGATCCGCGACATCGAGATGCCGAAGCCCGGGCAGGTCGGCAAGGGGCTGATGACCCTGTCCGAAGGCGAACGCAGTTTCACGCGCTACGGCTATGCCGACCTGCTGCGCGACGACCGCAAATACACGGTTCGCCACCGCATCTTCCCGGGGACGCAGCACATACTGGCCTGCACGGTGGCATCGGCCTATGGCGCGCAGTTCGGCTTTTGCGGCTCGACCGGCGCCGACGTCATGGAGCCGCTGACCTATCGTGGCCGGCGCGGCACGGCCTCGGCGACGCCGCGCGACGGCTACGCCGCCCGCCGAATCGCCGCGCACTGGGATTGGCAGAAATATGCCGCCTGGTACGAAAGCGTCGGCCGGGCGCTGTATAATCCGGCGACGGCGCCGATGCCCAAGGGGGCGTTGGGGGAGGCGCTGGCGCAGGCCGGGCGCATCCTGCCGCTGGTCACCACGGCCCATGCGCCGTCGGCGGCGTGCGACGGGTATACGCCGGAACTGTACTGGAATCTGCCCCTGGCCGCCGAACCCGATCCCAATCCCTATGGCGACATGGCCGCGCCCAAGGTGTTCGACAACGCGCCGAGCTTCGATCCGCAACTGTTCTCGTCGATGCGCGAGCATGCGGCTGAATGGCTGGGCGAAGGCGGCGCGCGGATATCGCCGGTTCAGGTGGCGAGCTGGCTCGACGACATCGCCGGCGCCACCGAGGCGGCGCTGGGACGGGCGGGCGCGGCCCGCTCGGTCGATGAGGCCAGGCTATTGGCCGACATCCGCATCCAGGCGTCGCTCGGCCGCTTCTTCGCCGCCAAGTTCCGCGCCGGTGTGCTGTTCGCCGTTTACGGCCAGACGCAGGATCGCGCCGCGCTGGAGGCCTGTATCGCGCAATATGAAATCGCGCGCGGCCAATGGCAGGCGATCGTCGCGACGGCGGACGGCGTCTATGGCGATCTGTCGTGCAGCGACACGCTGAGCGAACACGGCGCCTGGGCCGACAAGCTGGCGCTGATCGACGGCGATATCGCCGCCGTCAAGGCCATGCGGGCCAACGCCAGGTTGACGAATGACCCAAGAGCCGCCGCCGTGGTTCAGGCGGCCTTGACGCACGAGACCTACCGGGCGGCCGATCTGAGCCACGTGCCGCCCTCGGGGTTCAAGTCCGGCGACGCGGTCGCCCTGGCCTTCGACGCGCCCGCGGCGGTGAGCGGCGTGAAGCTGTGGTATCGCCACGTCAACCAGGCCGAGCGCTGGCAATCCGTGACGGCGACGGCCGACGGGCATACATGGCGCGCGGCCATACCGGCGGACTACACGTCGTCGCCTTTTCCGCTGCAGTACTATGCCGAGGTCTGGACCGCGCCACGCGACGGCCGGCTCTATCCGGGTTTTCCAGAGGTGGCCGCGCCGTTGCCCTATATCGTGCTGCACCGGATCTGACGTTTATTTCCCGCCGGCCGGCACCGAGACATTGGGTTGGGTGCCGACGATCACCGTCACGCCCTGGCCGCCTTCGTGGGCCACCGAGAAGGTCAGATTGTCCTTGATCAGCATGTCCTCGCAGTCCTTGAGGTCGGGCCCGGTGCGCCCCAGGTTCTCGCAACCTTCCTTTGCCGCCTTCACCCAGCCTTCGACGCGGTGGCTGGCGGCGTCGGCGCGCTTGATCGAGGCTTCGTCCTCGGCCGCCGCCTGGGCGACCAGGGCCATGCGGTTGCCCTGGGCCTGGGCCAGTTCGGCTTCGCCCTTCAGCCGTGAGGAATAGACATTGTACTGCGGGCAGCCATAGAGCGCGCCGGCGGCGAGGATCAGAACGACGACCGTCAGAATGACGGTTGTGGACAGGGGAAAGGAGTCAGAACTCGAAATCGCCATGGTGCGCCTCCCGCGCAGGTGTTTGGACCGAAGCTTATCCCGCCGGGGTGCGCCGCGCCAGAGGCAGGACGGCGACCAGGGCCAGCAGGATCAGCGGCACCACCCCCATCAGCACCGTACCGGCGTCCTTTCCGGATGTCAGCAGCCAACCGGCGAACAAGGGCCCGGCGATCGAGCCGAAGCGACCGACGCCGACCGCGAAGCCGACACCGGTGCCGCGCAGGGCGGCGGGGTAGGGCTCGGCCGACAGGCCGTAGAGCAGGAACTGGCCGCTATTGACGAAGATGCCGACGCAAAAGCCGGCAAGGAGGCCGAGCGGCAGATTATGACCGATCAGGCCGAGGCCGCCCATGCTCAGCGCCATGCCGAGCCACGTCGCCAGGTAAACGCGCCAACGCCGCGCCTGCCGCGCCAGCCGGCCGATAATGAGGCTGCCCAGCACGCCGCCCACGGTGAAGCTCAACACCACCATGGCGGCTTCGGGCTTGCCGTAGCCCTTGGACACCAGAAGCACGGGCAACCAGTTGAGCAACAGATAAAGCACCATCAAGGTCAGGAAAAAGGCCGCCCATAGCCGCAAGGTCGTCGGGGTGCGGCCATCCTTGGTGAGGGCCGCCAGGGTCTTGGTGCGATCGGCCGGATCGCGGCGCTTGAATGCCGGCGACTCCGGTAATACCGCCCACATGACGCAGGCAATGGCGATCGGCGCCACGCCGCCCAGCCAGAAGATCACGCGCCAGTCGAGCGAGGGGATGAAGGCGAGCAGGGCGCTGGCGATACCGCCGCCGCCCGGCATGGCCGCCGACAGCAGGGTGACGCGTGTCGCCGCCCGATCCGGCGTCGACGATTCCGCCGTCAGGGCGATCAGGTTGGGGAGCGCCCCGCCCAGGCCGAGGCCGGTCAAAAAGCGCATGGCGATCAGGGCTTCGCTGTCGGGGCTGACAGCGGTGGCGACACTGAACACGCCGAAGACCAGCATCGAGGCGATCAGTATGCCGCGCCGGCCGATGCTGTCGGCCAGCCGCCCGCCGATGACCGCGCCGATGAACAGGCCGATCGTATTGGCGGTGAACACCCAGCTCAGGTGAGCGGCATCGAGATGAAAGATCGGTGCGAATTTCGGCGCGGTCAGGCCGGCCGATTGCAGGTCGTAGCCTTCGACCAGGGCCGCCAGGCAACCCAGGGGAAAAATCAGGCTAAGCCTGGCCGGTTGTCGCCGCATCCAATCACCCTCCGCCGCGCCAGATTAGGCGGGCGGAGGGCGATATTCAACAGAATCAGATTTCTTGATTGTAGGCGCCGATTTCCGAATAGTTTTGCAGGCGCGGCTTTACTTCCTTGCGGAACAGGTCGCGCATGTCGTCTTCGGATCGCAGGCTCTCGACCACGACGACCAGTTCCGGCTTGTTCGACGAGGCGCGCACCAGCACCCACGAACCGTCGTCGAGATGGACGCGGGCGCCGTTAACGGTGATGACCTCGATCACCTTGCGGCCCAGGATCGAACCGCCCGAAGCCAGCAGATCTTCGTATTCCTTGACGATCTTTTCGAGGACGCCGTACTTTACCTCGTCGCCGCAATGCGGGCTCATGGTCAGCGAGGTCCAGGCCACGGGCAGGGCGTTCTTCAGTTCCGACAGCTTTTTGCCCGGATTGCGATCGAGCATGGCGAGAACGGCTTCGGCGGCTTTCAGGCCGTCGTCATAGCCGCGGCCGATGGGCGGGGCCAGGAAGAAGTGGCCCGACTTTTCGAAGCCGGCCAGGGCCTTCAGTTCGGCGGTCTTGCGCTTGATATAGCTGTGGCCGGTCTTCCAGTAGACCGTCGTGGCGCCGTTCTTTTTCAGCACCTCGTCGGTGGCGTAGAGGCCGGTCGACTTGACGTCGACGACGAAGGTCGCGTCCTTGTAGATTTCCGACAGGTCGCGGGCCAGCATCAGGCCGATCTTGTCGGCGAAGATTTCCTGACCCGTATCGTCGACCACGCCGCAGCGGTCGCCGTCACCGTCGAAGCCCAACGCCAGATCTGCGCCGTGTTCCTTGACCGCCTTGGCCATGTCGACCAGCATTTCGTGGTCTTCGGGGTTCGGGTTGTATTTGGGGAAGGTCGAGTCGAGATTGGTGTCGAGCTCGATGACTTCGGCGCCCATGGCGCGCAAGGTCTGGGGCGCGAAGGCGCCGGCCGTACCATTGCCGCAGGCGCAGACGACCTTGATCTTGCGCTTGAGCTGAAGCTTCGATGAGATATCGTCCATATAGCGCTGCTGCACGCCTTCGACGCGGCGCACGCTGCCGCCCGGGCGTTCCACGCTCTGGCCGCCCATGACGATCTCCTTGAGCCGGACCATTTCTTCCAGGCCGAAGGTCAGCGGCGCCTGGCAGCCCATCTTGACGCCCGTCCAGCCGTTGTCGTTGTGCGAGGCGGTGACCATGGCGACGCAGGGCGCGTTCTGATCGAACTGGGCGAAATAGGCGATCGGCGACAGGCAAAGCCCGATATCGATGACCTCGATGCCCGCCTGGATCAGACCGATGATCAGGGCATTCTTGATGTTCATCGAATAGGAGCGGTAGTCGTGGCCGGTCACCAGCTTGGGCTCGACGCCGCGTTCGTGGATATAGGTGCCGAGGCCGAGGCCCAGGGCGGTTATGCCCAGCAGGTTGATTTCCTTGCCGAACACCCAGCGCGCGTCATATTCGCGGAAACCGGTCGCCTTGACGAAAACTTCGGTTTCGAAGGCGTAGCTGTTTTCAACGATGTCGGTCTTGGGTTTGGACTCGAAGGCCATGGAAAGTCTCTCGAAAAATGTGCGTTTTCATGCAGGGTTTGGCGTGTTTAGCCAATCAGAAGTAAGGGGCCAATGCGGCTCTGGCCGCGTCGCCAAGGTCGGCGCGTTTCAGCGCCAGCGCGACATTGGCACGCAGCAGCCCGATCTTGTCGCCGCAATCATAGGTTACGCCGTCATATTCCAGCGCATGGAAGTCCTGGCTTTCCATCAGGCGGAACATCGAGTCGGTCAGTTGGATCTCGCCGCCGGCGCCACGTTCCTGCGTTTCGAGCAATCCAAAGATTTCCGGCTGAAGAATGTAGCGGCCCGATACGATCAGGTTCGACGGCGCCGTGCCCTGGACGGGCTTTTCGACCATGCCGGTCATTTTGTTCAGTCTGCCGTCTTGGGTCTCCAACGCGACGACGCCGTACTGATGCGTCTGGTCGTGCGGCACCGGCTCGACGACGATGATATTGCCGCCCTTTTGGTCATAGGCGTCGATGGCCTGCTTCAGCGCTGGGACCCCGGCATCCATGACCATGTCGGGCAGGATGACGGCGAACGGTTCGTCGCCGATAATGTCGCGGGCGCACCATACGGCGTGCCCCAGGCCGTGCGGCTGCATCTGGCGCACGAAGCTCATTTCGCCGGCCTTGGGAAGTTCTTCCAGCAGTTCGTGCAGGATATGGGTCTTGCCCTTGGCCTGAAGCTGGGCTTCCAGCTCGACGTGATGGTCGAAATAGTCCTCGATGGCGTTCTTCGAACGGCCGGTGACGAAGACGAAATGTTCGATGCCGGCAGCGCGCGCCTCGGCGACGACGTAGGACAGGATTGGGCGATCGACGACGTTGAGCAGTTCCTTGGGCACCACCTTGGTGCCGGGAAGAACGCGGGTGCCCAGACCCGCGACGGGCAGGACCGCCTTGCGGACACGCTTATGCGACAAAAGAACCCCCTAAAAAAAATAGCTGACCGAAATACAAAAAAATGCCCGGGCCTTATGTATGGCGCGCGCGCCGCGACCCTAGTAGTTTGCAGCGCAAACGGCAACCATAGTGTCGCGATTTCCCGAAAAATATGAAACCGTATCCACATCGTGGGAGGGCTCGTTTGGGCGGCGAAATAATAGAAATTGTTTTATTTAATGCGTGACGTGGCTTGCCACGGGGCCAATTGTAGCATTTATTTCGCGAAGAAAACCGCATCAGGACGGTAAGGGAGAGCGCTATGCGACATTGGATGGCTTGGGCCGTGGCCCCACTGTGGGTGAGTCTGGCGTCATCCGCCCTGGTGCCGGTTTCGGCCTGGGCCGACGGTCAGATGGCGCTCAGCCAGCCGAAGCCCGCCGTAGCGCAGACGCCGCCCATGGGCTGGAATTCGTGGAACCACTTCAACTGCGACATCAACGAAGCCAAGATCCGCGGCGCCGCCGACGCCATGGCGGCCTCAGGCATGAAAGCCGCGGGCTATCAGTACATCGTCATCGACGACTGCTGGCAGAAGAGCCGCGACGAAAACGGCTTTATCGTCGCCGACGCCGCGCGCTTCCCGTCGGGCATCAAGGCCCTGGCCGACTATATCCATTCCAAAGGTCTGAAATTCGGCATCTATTCCGACGCCGGCCTGGAAACCTGCGGCCACCATCCGGGCTCGCGCGGCCACGAATACCAGGACGCCAAGACCTATGCGCGCTGGGGCGTCGACTATCTGAAATACGATTGGTGCTCGACCGGCAGCGACAATGCCCAGGCCGACTATACCGTCATGGCCATGGCGCTGCGCGACAGCGGCCGCGATATCGTCTTTTCGATGTGCGAATGGGGCACCGCCAAGCCATGGGAATGGGCGTCCGACGTCGGCCATTTGTGGCGCACGACCGGCGACATCAGCGACGCCTGGGTCAAGAACGAAAAGAGCAAGCCGTGGGAGCGCGGCGTGCTTGACATCCTCGACCTGCAGGTCGGCTTAGAAAGCTTCGCCGGGCCTGGCCACTGGAACGACCCCGACATGCTCGAAGTCGGCAATGGCGGCATGACGGCAACCGAGTACAAGGCGCATTTCTCGCTGTGGGCCATGCTGGCGGCGCCGCTGATCGCCGGCAACGACCTGTCGAACATGACGCCGGAGACGCACGACATCCTGACCAATGCCGACGTCATCGCCGTCGATCAGGACGCGCTGGGCGTCGAAGGCCATCGCGCGGTCAAGGACGGCGATTACGAGGTGTGGACTCGGCCGCTGAAGGGCGGCGACCGGGCGGTCATACTGCTCAACCGCTCCGCCACGGCACACAAGATGTCGGTCGACTGGTCGACGCTCAACATGGCGCCGGGTGAAAAGGCCGATGTCCGCGACCTGTGGTCGAAGGCGGTCAGCAAGGGCGTCAAGGGCGCCTATAGCGCCGACGTGCCGTCGCATGGCGTGGTGATGGTCAGGGTAAGCCCGGCGGCGTGATCGGACATATGACTTTCCTCCCTTGCAAGCGTAGCGCAGCGGGGGAGGTGGCGCGGTGCGAGTGCGCAGCACGAAAGCCCGCGACGGAGGGGGCCAGCGTCGCTGGAATAGCCCCCTCCGTCGCGAGGCTTCGCCTTCGGCTCGCACCCACGCCACCTCCCCCGCTATCGCAGGGGAGAAAGGTCGGTGCTCGATCACGCCGCCGCCTGGGCCGCCTTTTCGATCAGGGTCAGCGATTCGATCAGGATCACTTCCGACGCCCGCTCAGCCGCGACGGCGTCGCCGCGCTCGATGGCGTCGATAATGGCCGCGTGCGCCGCGATCGAGGCGGTATGGCCGGCGATCTGGTTGGTCAACTGGATCGACATCTTGAGCGCGTTGCTGACCAGGGGCTTGAGCCGCGCGAAGAACGGATTGCCCGAGGCGCGGAGGATGGCGACATGGAAGTCGATGTCCGCCTGCAGGCTTTTTTCCGGATCGCCGCCGTGGAGGATCATGCCGTTCAGCCCCTCACGGATGGCGGCGATGGCGACCTTGTCCTGCACCACGGCCGCCAACGCACAGGCGGTCGGTTCGATGGCCAGGCGCATCTGGGCGAATTCCGTGAAGATCTTGTTGGAAAAGGGCCGTTCCATCAGCCAGCGCAGCACGTCCGGATCGAGCAGGTTCCAGTTGTCGACCGGTTCGACGCGCGTGCCCTGGCGCTGGCGCGACGACAGCAATCCCTTGGCGGATAACATCTTGACGGCTTCGCGCATGACGGTGCGCGAGGCGCCGTAGCGCACGCACAGTTCGGCTTCGGTCGGGAAGCCCGTGCGCTCGAACTCTCCGGTGACGATCGCCTGTCCCAGAGTGGTGAGCAGACCATAGGCTAGACTGACGCCCAGTTTCGATCGCATGTATAGGCTTTCTTTTTTCTTTGTTTTCCCGGTCGTTAGCGTACGCGCGCAACGCCCGTTTTGGCCAGACCTTACAGAAAAAACAGTTTTGTCAAAACAATATTTCGCAAGGCGGGCTTGCGTGATAGCGCTGTCATATTATACGACAATATAGACGAAAGAGACAGCCGGTCCGTGAGACAACGCTGTCCATGGCTGAAAAATCGAGGGAGGCTCCACATGATTTTCCATAAACGCCCAATCCGGGTGGGGTTTCGGCTGGCGTCCGCGTCGTACCTGTTGCTGGGAGGCCTGTTGCTGGCGGGGAACGCGCAGGCGGCCCACCGCGACGTCGCTCCGGCCGCAATGCCCCAGATCGTGCACAAGGACGGCAAGTTCGCCTTCATGGTCGACGGCGCGCCCTTCCTGATGCTGGCGGGGCAAGCCAACAATTCCAGCAACTATCCCGCGGCCCTGCCCAAGGTGTGGCCGGCCATTGCCGAGATGCACGCCAATACACTGGTCATGCCGGTGGCCTGGGAGCAGATCGAGCCGGTTGAAGGGCATTTCGATTTCAGTTTTGTCGACACCCTGCTTGAGCAGGCGCGTCAGCATGGCGTGCGCCTCGATATCCTGTGGTTCGGCACCTGGAAGAACACCGGGCCGTCCTATGCGCCGCAATGGGTACAGCGCGACAACAAGCGCTTCCCGCGCATGATCAACAAGGACGGATCGACCTCCTATTGCCTGTCACCCAATGCCGATACGACGCGTGAAGCCGACAAAAAGGCCTATGTCGCGCTGCTCAACCATATCAAGACGATCGACCCGCAGCACACGGTCATCCTGTTGCAGATCGAGAACGAGACCGGCGTCTACGGCAGCGTGCGTGACTATTCACCCAAGGCCGAAGCCTTGTTCAACCAGCCGGTGCCAACCGCTCTGATCCAGAAGATGGGCACGCGGGCGCTGAAGCCGTCGGGCACCTGGAGCGAGGTGTTCGGCGACGACGCCGACGAATATTTCCAGACCTGGTCGGTGGCGTCCTATGCCGAGGACATCGCCCGCGCCGGAAAGGCGGTCCTGCCTCTGCCGACCTATATGAACGACGCGCTCAGGGACGCCCTGCATCCGCAGAAGCCCGGTTCCTACGCCTCGGGCGGGCCGACCTATAATGTGCTCGACATCTACAAGGTGGCGGCGCCCGACGTCGATATGGAAGAGCCCGACATCTACAGCCACGCGTCGGACGTCTACGAGGCCAATCTGAAGCTGTACAGCCGGCCTGACAACGCCTTGTTCGTCGCCGAAACCGGCAATGCGGCGATGTACGCGCCCAAATTCTATGCGATGCTGGGGCATCAGGGTATCGGCTTCGATCCGTTCGGCATGGACTATACCGGCTACACCAATCACCCGCTCGGCGACGATCCCGTGTCCTTCGGGCCCGAAGAGATGAAGCCGTTCGCCCGCGTTTACGCGGCCTTCGCGCCGATGCAGCGCGTCTGGGCGCGGCTCAGCTTCGCGAGCCAGGTCTGGGGCGTGGCCGAGCCCGACGATCACTCCGCGCAGACGCTGGATCTGGGGCCGAACTGGAGCGCCAAGGTGCAGTATCGCCTGTGGACGTTCGGCCTGCCGGAATGGGATCCGCAGAACAAGGGCGGCTTCCCCGAAGGTTCGGATACGCCGCGCGGCGGCGTGGCCGTCGCCCGTCTCGACGACCATACCTTCCTGGTCACCGGCACGCAGGCACGCATTACCTTCGGCGGCGGCCCCGCCAACAAGGATAGGGGTATCGTCCAGACCATTCAGGAAGGCCATTTCGATGCCGCAGGCCAATGGGTCTTCGACCGCGTGTGGAACGGCGACGAAACCGATTACGGCCTGAACTTCACCGCGGAGCCGGTGGTGCTCAAGGTTACGCTCTCGACCTATGAAAAATAAGCCGGCTTTCGGCACGAATACGTACGACAGGGAACGCTGAGATGAAGATCAAGACGATGATGACGGCCTCGGTGCTGGCGCTGTGCCTCGGTGCGCCGGCTTTTGCCGGGACGTTCGAAAAGACCGCGACCGGCATCGTCGTCCATCCCGATGAGGGCACGCAGAAAGAGGTGCGTCTGGAGGTCATGTCGCCCTCGATCATCCACGTGCTGGCGGTCGATGACGCCAAGCGTGAACAGGTGCCGTCGCTGATGACCGTCGCGGTGCCCGGCGGCGGCTTCACGGTGAAAGCCGGCAAGGGGCACGTCACGCTCGACGCCGGCAAGGCCCGGGCGGAGGTCGATCTCAAGACCGGCCTCGTCACCTTCTTCAACGCGGCCGGCCAACCGGTGCTCGACGAAACCGAGGCCCGGGTCACGCCGGTGACCGTCGAGGGCAAGCCCTATGTCGCAACCGTTGCCCGCTTCAATCCCGGCACGGAGGAGGCCTTCTACGGCCTGGGGCAGCACCAGAACGCCCAGATGAACCTCAATGGCGAGGACGTGCTGTTGTCGCAGCACAATATGGACGTCGCCATTCCCTTCGTCATGTCCGATCGCAATTACGGCATTCTGTGGGACAACGATTCGATCACCCGCTGGGGCGATCCCAAGCCCTACGGCCATTTCAACCGCGACCTGAAACTGACGGGCGAGGACGGCAAGCCCGGCCTGACGGCGAAATACTATGTCGACGGCAAACTGGTGCTGACCCGCACCGAGGCCGATATCGACTATCAATACCTGAAGGACCTCGCGGACCACTGGCCGAAAGAGGTGCCGACCACGGGCGCTGTCAAGGTGGTGTGGGACGGCACCATGTCGTCGGATATCGCGGGCGTGCACAAGATGCAGCTCTATGCGTCGGACTATGCCGACCTGGCGATCGACGGCAAAAAGGTCTTGAGCGTATGGCGCCAGGGCTGGAACCCCTGGTACCACAATTTCGAGGTCACCTTCGCCAAGGACAAGCCGGTCAGCTTCCATCTCGAATGGAAGCCGTCGGGTGGCATGATCGCCGTCACCCACAACAATCCTTTGCCGTCGGCCGAGCGTCATTCGCTGACCTTGTCGTCGGAAGTGGGGACGGGGCTCAACTACTATTTCATTGCCGCCGATAATCTCGACGGCGTCATCTCCGGCTATCGTCACCTGACGGGCCAGGCGCCCCTGATGCCGAAATGGGCCTATGGCTTCTGGCAGTCGCGCCAACGCTACGAAACCCAGGATCAGTTGCTGGGCGTGGTCGCCGAGTACCGCAGGCGCGGCTGGCCGCTCGACAATATCGTCCAGGACTGGTTCTATTGGCCGGAAGACCAGTGGGGCAGCCACGACTTCGACAAGGCGCGTTTCCCCGATCCGAAGGGCATGGTCGATACGGTGCACGCCGAGCACGCCCACATCATGATCTCGATCTGGGGCAAGTTCTATGCCAATACCGACAACTACAAGGAATTCGACGCCAAGGGGTACATGTGGGAGCAGAACGTCAAGAACGGTCAGCTCGACTGGGTCGGCAAGGGCCACCTCAGCAGCCACTATTCGCCCTATAATCAGGAAGCGCGCGACATCTATTATCGCCAGTTGCACGACAAGCTGGTGCCGCTGGGCTTCGACGCCTGGTGGATGGACAATACCGAGCCGGACGTACACTCCAATGAACGCCCGAATGATTTCGCCGCCCTGATCACGCCGACGCAGATGGGGCCGGGCGCCCTGGTGCACAACGCCTACGCGCTGGAAACGACCAAGGCCATGGCCGACGGTCTCAAGGTCGATCAGCCCGACACCCGCCAGTTCATCCTGACGCGCTCGGGCTTTGCCGGGGTGCAGCGGAACGCCGCGGCCGTGTGGTCGGGCGACACGGCGGCGCGCTGGAACAATCTCTACGACCAGATATCGGCCGGCATATCGTTCTCGATGTCCGGCGTGCCCAACTGGACGCACGACATCGGCGGCTATGCCCAGGAGACGCGCTATCAGGGGCCGGACCTGGCCGGACAGGCCCAGGAGAACCAGCAGCTCGGCAGCGGCGTCAAGCCGGAGGACCTGGCCGAGTGGCGGGAGCTGAACCTGCGCTGGTTCGAGTTCGGCGCCTTTTCGCCGCTGTTCCGCTCGCATGGCGAAGTCGTCAAGCGCGAGATCTACAATATCTCACCCGATGGCTCGGATATGCGCGACGCCATGGTCGCTTACGACAAGCTGCGCTACCGCCTGATGCCCTATATCTACGCCACGGCGTCGGATACCTGGTTCAATGACGGCACCATCATGCGCGGCCTGGTGATGGACTTCGAGCACGACCCGAAGGTCAAGGATATCAAGGACGAGTACCTGTTCGGCCACGCCATACTGGTGGCGCCGGTGACCGAGTACAAGGCGCGTTCGCGCAGCGTCTATCTGCCGGCCGGCGCCTCCTGGTACAATTTCTACAGCGGCGAGCACTATGCCGGCGGCGAGCTGTTGAACGTCACCGCGCCGGTCACCGAGATCCCTCTGTTCGTCCGCGCCGGATCGATCATCCCGACCGGACCGGTGACGCAATATGTCGACGAGCACCCCGACGCGCCGCTGACGCTCGTCGTCTATACCGGCGCCGACGGCCGCTTCAGCCTCTATGAGGACGACGGCGTGAGCAATGGCTATCAGCGCGGCGCGTTCACCCGCATCCCGCTGAGCTATGACGACAAGACCGGCGCCCTGACGATCGGCGCGCGCACGGGCAGCTATAAGGCCATGGTGGCCAATCGCACTTTCCGCGTGAAGTTCGTCAAGCCGGGCGTCTCGACCATGAATGGCCTGGACAGCTTCGACAAGGAGGTCGCCTATACGGGCGCGGCGATCACGGTTAAGCGCTAAGCGGAATCCGGGTCGCGGAGGCGGCGCGAGTGGCTTATATTGCGCGGGATGACCGCGCATATAGGCCACAACCCCCTGTCCGAAAGCGTTCGCCAGTTGATCCTGCGCGAAATGGACGACATGTGCTATCCGCCGCGCGCCGCCCACGCGGTGCACGATGTGCGCGTGTCGGGCAAGCGCATCCGCGCGTGGCTGCGGCTACTGCGCGATGCCATGGGGACCGAGGCCTATCGCCGCGAAAACGGCGCGATCCGCGATCTCGGACGATTGTTGCGCCGCCGCCGCGACAACGAAGTCCTGATCGAGACGCTCGATGGTCTGGGGCAATCGGGCTCGGCGATCTTCGCCGCGACGGAGGTCGAACGCCTGAAAGGCCTGTTGCGGATCGACATCGCGACGGCGGAGGCAGAGACGCCGTTCCCCGAGGTCATGATACGCGTGCGCGAGGTGCTGTTCCAGGCGCATCGGCGCGTCGAGGCGCTCGATCTCGGCCACGGCCATCCGCAATCGACCTTCCGCCGTATCTGGCGGCGGGCCCGCGGCGCCTATCACGAGGCGCGCGACAAGCCGGACACGACGGCGCTGCACGAATGGCGCAAGCAGGCCAAGTATCTGCGCTATCAGCTCGAGGCGCTGAGGGATATATGGCCGGGGCGCGTCGCGCGCTGGAGCAAGGTGCTGAAGGCCCAGGCCGAAAGCCTGGGCTATGACCACGATCTGGCGGTCCTGGCCGAATATCTGACGGATAAGGCGCAGCTCGACGAGATTGCCTGCCTGCGCGGCGCGTTGCAGGCCCGGGTTCTGGGCAAGGCGCGCGGATTTTACCGCCCCAGGCCGAAGGACGTCGGGCGCGTTCTGACCCGGCGCTGGAAGCGCTGGCGGGCTGAAATCTGACGATTCGCGAGACGGCTTGTTTTCTTATAGATTTGAGCCATATTCGTTGGGTGTTGAGGCCGTTTTCCGATCCAACGGACATAGGCCAACGTATGCGTGAACAAGCGAGTCGCAAATCAGGGGCGAGGGTTCATGTTGTCAGACGCCGGCGCGATGCCGACACCACAGACCGGGTCCGTCATTGACCTGAAGGATATTCCGTTTCACATCCGCAAGGGCGTCGAAATCCTGCGTGACAATTGGTGGGCGGGGCATATGGACGTCGTCTTTCCCGACGGCCGTCACCTTTTGCTGACCGGCAAGGAGGACGGCCCGACCGCCACACTCAAGGTCAACGACTTCAACTTCATGAAGCGAGTCCTGGCGACCGGCGATATCGGTTTTTGCGACGGTTTCCGCGAGAACGAGTGGGACACGCCGGACCTGGCGACCCTGTTGACCGTGCTCAGCCTGAACATCGACCGCCTGGGCCAGTTGTTCACCGGCTCGAAGATCATGCAGACCATCAATAACTGGCTGCACGGGCTGAACAAGAACACCAAGGAAGGCAGCCGGCGCAACATCTTCGCCCACTACGACCTCGGCAACAGCTTCTACGACCAGTGGCTGGACCAGAGCATGACCTATTCGTCGGCCCTGTTTTCCGGCGATCGCTTCCGCGACCACAAGGACCTGGGCGCGGCGCAGAACGCCAAATACGCCAAGCTGGCGCAACTGGTCGATCTCAAGCCCGACCAGCACGTGCTGGAAGTCGGCTGCGGCTGGGGCGGCTTCGCGCAATACGCCGCGGAAACGATTGGCGCCCGCGTCACCGGGGTCACCATCTCGCAGGCTCAGCACGACTTCGCGGTCGAACGCATGAAGCGGCTGGGGCTGCAGGACCGCGTCGATATCCGTCTGATGGACTATCGCGATATCGAGGGCCAGTACGACTCGGTGGTGTCGATCGAGATGTTCGAGGCGGTCGGCGAGCAGTATTGGGCGACCTATTTCCACAAGCTGCATGACGTGCTGAAAAAGGGCGGCAAGGCTGGCCTCCAGATCATCACCATCGCCGACGAGTTCTTCGACGACTACCGCAGCCGCTCGGACTTCATCCAGAAATACATCTTCCCGGGCGGCATGCTGCCCTCGGCGTCGAAGCTGGTCGAACAGACGCAAGGCGCGGGGCTGAAGCTGATGTCCAACTTCAAGTTCGGCCAGGACTATGCGGAGACCCTGAAACAATGGGGGCTGCGCTTCGAGGACGCGTGGAAGGAAGGCCGTATCAAGGGCTTCGACGCCCAGTTCCGCAAGCTGTGGCTGTTCTATCTCGCCTATTGCGAGGCGGGCTTTCGCACATCGCGCACCAATGTCGTGCACCTGGAACTGCAACGGGCGGATTAGGGCGCCGGCGGGGCGCCCGCGTCGGGCCCATAAAAGACTTGTCTCCCCCGTTAAGGAACGTTACCAAAGCCGCCTCTATTGGCCAGCGCGAATCCCGAAGGAAGGACTCGCCGAACGGGGGTCGGGTGCGAGATAGCAGCAAGGATCGCGGCACGGCGCCGGCAATGGGCGCCATCACTCTGGTCCGCCACGGCGAACCGGCGTTGTCGCGGCGGGTGAGGCTCGACTGGAAAGGCTATCGCGACTGGTGGGCGCAATACGAACAGGCCGGCCTCCTGCAGGGCCAGACGCCGCCGCCCGTGCTCAATATCTTTGCCCGTGACGCCCGGTACGTCTATTCATCGACCCTGCGGCGCGCGGTCGAGACGGCCCAGGCTGTGTGCGGCGACCGCGCCTTCGAACAACTGGACATACTTGTCGAAGCGCCGCTGCCGCCGCCGCATCTGCCGGGCTTTATCAAGTTTTCGCCCAATTCGTCGGGCTGGGGTTTCATCGCGCGGACCTGGTGGTGGTACACCAATACGAGCGAGGGGGGAGAGACCCGCAAACAGGCCCAGGCGCGGGCAAAGACCGCGGCCCTGTTTCTTGTGGAAAAAGCCCAAAACGGCGGTGACGTTCTTGTGCTCGCCCATGGCTATTTCAATCTGATGATCAGCCTTGAACTCAAGAAAATGGGCTTTATAAAGACTCTCGAAGAGGGGTTCAAATACTGGGGGTGCCGGCGGTACGCGTTACGGAACAGCAGACGCATTTAAGGATTTGCCATGGCGGACACTACCCAACTGACTTTCGAGGATGCGCTGCGGCAGCTCGAGAAAATCGTGGCGGAACTCGAATCGGGTCAGGCGCCGCTGGAAAAATCGCTCGAACTCTACCAGCGCGGCGCCGAACTGAAGGCGCTGTGCGAGGCCCGCCTCGAAGCCGCGCGCCTGCAGGTCGAAAAGATCTCGTTGTCGAAGACGGGCACCGTCGAAAACCTCGCGCCGGCGAGCTTCGAATAAGGTGCAGACCCCCATCGCCGCCAATTCCGATTTACCGCCCCTGGCTCAGCGTTTGGCTGAGACCGCCGACCTCGTGACCATGGCGCTCGACGAACTGTTGCCGCGCGGCGAGGGGCCGGAAGCGCGCCTCACCGAGGCCATGCGCTACGCCGCGCTCGGGCCCGGCAAGCGGCTTCGGCCCTTCTTCGCGCTGGAAACCGCGCGCATGTTCGACGCCGACGAGAACGCCACCTTGCGCGCCGCCTGCGCACTTGAGTGCATCCATGCCTACAGCCTGGTGCACGACGACCTGCCGTGCATGGACGATGACGACCTGCGCCGCGGGCGCCTGACCGTGCACCGCGCCTATGACGAGGCCACGGCCGTGCTGGCCGGCGACGCCCTGCAAACCATCGCCTTTGAAATCCTGGCGCACGAGGACACCCACGAGGACGCGCAGGTGCGCTGCGAGCTGATTCGCCTGCTGGCCCAGGCGGCCGGCGCCCAGGGCATGGCCGGCGGCCAGATGATCGACCTGATCGGCGTGCCCGACGACCTGGGCGGCGTGGCGCGGATGCAGCGGTTGAAGACCGGGGCGCTGATCGTCTATGCCTTCGAGATCCCGATGATCATTGCCGACGCGCCGGACAAGGAAGGCCTGGCGGTGATGCATTTCGCCCAGGATCTCGGCCTGGCCTACCAGATCGCCGACGACGTGCTCGATGTCGAGGGCGATCCCGACGATATGGGCAAGGCGACCGGCGGCAAGGACGAGGCGCGCGGCAAGACCAATTTCGTCACCCTGCTCGGGGTGGACGAGGCCAAGGCGCGCGTTAAAATCCTGAGCGATCAAGCCAAATCGCGGCTTGATATTTTCGGCGGAAAGGCGCGATACTTGCGCGATAGTGTTGACTTCGTCCTTAATCGGCGCAACTGACCCGCACTTTCGTTCCGCCAGCAACCGGTTGCGTTGTAGTATGCCTCCTGAAACTCCCGTTCTCGACACCATCCAAAAGGTGGACGGCCATTCGCCGCAGGATTTCCACGCGGGGGCGATCCACGACCTGACGCCGCCCCAGCTCAAGAGCCTGGCCGAGGACGTCCGCGCCGAAACCATCGACGTGGTGTCGAAGACCGGCGGCCATCTGGGCTCGGCGCTCGGCGTGGTCGAACTGACCGTGGCGCTGCATCACGTTTTCGATACGCCGCGCGACATCGTCATCTGGGACGTCGGCCACCAGTGCTATCCGCACAAGATCCTGACCGGGCGTCGCGACCGCATCCGCACCCTGCGCCAGAGCGGCGG
>OUWB011186597.1_pt1 | contig 29166 bp, 26 predicted proteins | sample 1779821 | NCBI WGS metagenome assembly OUWB01 (sample SAMEA3914806, study PRJEB12502) | metagenome | biome: forest; material: soil | place: Canada | collected 2011-08-03 | depth 0.1 m
TGGGCGTCATCACCGGCAAGGGCCTGCCGGCCGAGGCGGTGCCCGCCGCCATCGAACGCGTCGTGCGCCTCTATCTCGAGCTGCGCACCTCGGAAACCGAACGCTTTATCGATACCGTGACCCGCCTGGGCCGCGAGACCTTTGCCGAGGCCCTGCATGAGCCAGCCTAACTCGTCCCATACGCCCGTCCTGGTCACCCGTGACGGCGTCCTTCTGCCCGACGGCTGGCAGCTGCTCAACGACGCCGACGAAGCCAGCGGCGACGGGCCCTATGTGATCGGCTTCGAGCGCGCCCTGCGCGAACTCGATGGCTTGAACGACCGTTACGGTGTGCGCGTGATGCCGGCCGACGATGTCCGCTTGCTGGAACCCTTCCTCGACAAGATCGCCCTGGTCGAGGTCGCCTTTCCGGGCTATCGCGACGGCCGCGGCTATTCGACCGCGCGCATCCTGCGCGAGGATTTGGGCTTTACCGGGATTATTCGGGCCGTCGGCGACGTGCTGCGCGACCAGTTGCATCACATGCTGCGCTGCGGCTTCGACGAATTCGTCGTCAAGGACGCCGACCCCGCCGAGGCCATAACCTCCGCCGCCAAGCGCTTCTCCGTCGCCTATCAGGGCGCGGCCGACGGGCGCCTGCCGGCCTGGCAGCGCCGGCTGAACAAGGAGACGCTTGCCCTATGACGGTTCTTATCGATGTGGCGCGCGACGCCCAACGCTCGGACAACGGCCAGCGCGCCGCCGAGCTCAGTGCCCAATACGAAGGCTTGTCGCCACAGGACATCCTGCGCGACGCCATCCGCAACCAGTTCTTCGGCGATATCACCCTGTCCTCGTCGTTCGGCGCCGACTCGGCCGTGCTGCTGCACATGGCGTCGGAGATCGACCCGGCCTTGCCGGTGATCTTCCTCGACACGGACCGCCACTTCTTCCAGACCCTGCAATATCGCGACGAGTTGGCGGCAAGGCTGGGCTTGACCAATATCATCGTGCTGAAGGCCGATAATGCCGAGGCCGCCGCCCTTGATGCCAAGGGTACGCTGTGGCGCACGGCGCCCGACCAGTGCTGCGACCTGCGCAAGACGCGCCCGCTCAACCGCCTGATGGAGGGCTACGGCGCCTGGATTTCCGGCCGCAAGCGCCACCAGGCCAAGACCCGCGCCAACCTGCCCATCGTCGAATGGGACGGCACGCATTTCAAGGTCAATCCGCTGGCGGCGTGGACGCAAGCGGATCTCGACGCCTATTTCGCGGCCCACGACCTGCCGCCGCATCCCCTGGTCGAACAGGGCTTTCAATCGATTGGCTGCTTTACCTGCACGAAGCCGGTCGAACAGGGCGCCGATGCGCGCTCGGGCCGCTGGGCCGGCACCGAAAAGGTCGAATGCGGCATCCACACCCCAATCTACGGTGGCGAGGGGATTTAATCCTTCCCCCTTGTCGGTGCGCCCCACCCTTGAAACCGTCATATTTCACGTCTATGTCTGCGGGCAATGACGATATTGCGGCGCCCTGAGTCCTCATCAGGCGCCTACGGGTCTCCCTCCTTATCCCGTTCGCCCGTGCGGCGCACCGCACGCCTGCTATCGTCTGTTTAATCCATAACCAGACATGACCGCCGCCGGATTGTCCGCTGGTTAAGGATTCCATGAGTACTCATTCAAGACGACCTGTTCTTCCCCGCGTTTATGCCGAAAGGCTTGGGTGACCGAAACTCCATGACATTGCCGTCTTCCGATGCCGCCCCGGGCCCTCGCCCCTGGCTGAAAATCCTCGCCGCCTACCGCAAGCCCCGGATCGGCCGCAGCGTCTTCGAGCTGCTGGTCACGGTCGTGCCCTTCCTTATCGTCTGGGGACTGGCCATGGTGGCGCTGCACTATCGAATCTGGTGGGGCCTGATCCTGGTCGTGCCGGCCGCCGGGCTGTTATTGCGTTTGTTCGCCATTCAGCACGATTGCGGCCACGGCGCCTTTTTCGCCAATCGCCAGGCGGACAACTGGACCGGCCGGATGCTCAGCCTGCTGACCTTCACGCCTTACGAATATTGGCGTCATACCCATGGCGTTCATCATGCCACCGCCGGCAATCTCGACAAGCGCGGCCTGGGCGACATCATCACCCTGACCGTCGACGAATACCACGCCCTGTCGCCCCTGGGGCGCCTCAAATATCGCCTGTATCGCCACCCGCTCGTCCTGTTCCTGCTCGGCCCGGCCTGGATTTATTTCGTCCAGCAACGCCTGCCGATCGGCATGATGAAGGCCGGGTTGAAGCCGTGGCTGTCGACGCTGGCCAACACCTTGGGCATCGTCGTTTTGACCGGACTGCTGATCTGGTGGCTGGGCATAGCCAGCGTCCTGCTGGTGCAGATCCCGGTCGTCATGCTGGCGGGGGCGGCCGGCATATGGCTGTTCTATGTGCAGCATCAGTTCGAGGATACGCATTGGTCCACCGGCCCCGATTGGGACTTTCAGACCGCCGCGCTCAAGGGCTCGTCGCACTATGACCTGCCGGGCGTGCTGCGCTGGCTGACGGCCAATATCGGCATCCACCACGTTCACCACCTGGCCAGCCGGATCCCCTACTACCGGCTGCCGGAAGTGCTTCGCGACCATCCCGACCTGGCCCCGGTCAGCCGGATCACCTTGATGGACAGCGTCCGGTCGGTGAAGCTGGTGCTATGGGACGAAGCCCGCGGCCGTCTGGTGTCGTTCCGAGAAGTCGTCGCGAAACGCTGACCTCTAAAGTGCGGACCACATAAAAGTACAGATTACATGGGCCGAAAGCGATCCTGGAAGGCGGCGCTGACCGGCACCGTCTCGGCGCTGCCGGTCAGGTGAATGCGCAGGCGGCCGTCCTCATCACGGCGAACGGCGCGAATGGCGGCGACGCGAACGATGGCGCCGCGATGGACCTGCCAGAACACATCCGGATCGAGCTGTCCGATCAGCTCCTTCAGCGGCGTGCGGATATGGGCTGAGCCCTGCGCCGTCAGGACGGCGGTGTACTTGTCCTCCGACCGGAAGGCCAGCACGTCGTCGACCGCGATCATACGGATGGTGTCGCCGGCCGAGGCCGATATCCAGCTCATAAAACGCCGCTCGGGCGCCAGGCGCGCTTCCAACAGGTTAATTAGGTCCAATGGCGCGGCCGGTTGCCCCTCGACCAGGCGCTGTCGCAGGCGGTCAATCGTCGCCGCCAGCCGCTCGCGGCGCACCGGTTTCAGCAGATAGTCCGCCGCCCCGGCCTCGAACGCCGTCACGGCGAATTCGTCATAGGCGGTGATCAGCACGACATGGGCCTTCTTGGGAGCAGACCCCGCGGCCCGTGCGACCTCCAGGCCAGAGATGCCCGGCATGCGGATATCGAGGAAGACAATATCCGGCGCATGCTCGTGCAGGGCCTCCATCGCCGCCAGGCCGTCCTCGCATTCGGCGACGATGCGCAGCTGCGGCCACAGTTCGCCGAGCAGGCCCTTCAGCTCCTGGCGCTGCGCGCCCTCGTCCTCGGCAATGACGGCGGTGGGTGTCATTGCGCGACCATGGCAATGGCCGCGCGGGTGCCGCCGTCCGGCCTTGCGGCGATATCGAGGCGGGCGCCGTCGCCGAAGCGGTTGCGCAGCTGGGCCCGGACATTGGCCAGGCCCAGGCCATGGCTGATCTCGCCCGCCGTCAGCCCGGCGCCATCATCCTCGACCGCGACCTGCAATGTGCTGTCGGCAAGAGTGGCGCGGATGGCGATGGTGCCGGGACCGGGCCTGGGCTCGATGCCATGCTTGACCGCGTTTTCGACCAGCGAGATCAGGATCAGCGGCGGGAAGGAAAGGCCGCGCACGGCCTCGGGCGCATCGACGACGATCGTAATGCGGCCATCCATGCGCACATTCATCAGGTCAAGATAGCGGCGGCAGATATCGATCTGCTTGCCCAAGGTCGCGTCCTCGCGGCCGGGATCACGAAAGCTCGGCAGGGTCGAGCGCAGATAGTCGCTGAGCGCATCGATGGTGGCCGCTGCGCGCTGGGGATCGCTTGCGACCAGCGAACGCACCGAGGCCAGGGTATTGAACAGGAAGTGCGGCTCGACCTGGGCCTGCAACACGGCCAGGCGCAGGTCGGCGGCGTCGCGTTCAGCGCGCAGGGCCATGACTTCGCGCTGGCTGGCCCAGGCGGCCAGACGCCGGCGCTCGCCGAGATACTGTAAGGCGGCGAACCCGCCGCTGACCGTGAACAGCACCAGCATGCCGCCGTCGAGGCTGAAATACAGGACGTCGGAAATGCCGTGGAACAGCCAGGGGATCGGTGGTCGCGGCATGTGATGCAGGCGCGCCATCAGGTGGTCGTGAAACCCGCTGACCCACCTTTGAGCGACGATCGCGGCGACAAACCCCACGGTGATGGCGATGACGACCAGGAGCTGCTCCAGCCACAGCGGCAGGCGCAGATAGCGCACCCCGGTGGCCAGCAACGGCCCGGCGCTGACCATGGCCAGGCCGCCGGTGCTGGCCACGACGGCCAGAATCGGCCAATCGCCGAGCGCATTCATGCCGAACGCATGATACGAGGCGAAGATCGCGCCATAGACCAGCGCCACCGGCCAGACCAGCCAGCCGCGCCTGAGCCACCACGACCAGCTGAAGGTCGGGTAGATGTCGTGAGCGCGCCACCAAAAGCTGGAAGCTTCCTGGGGGATCGGCCGGTCGAGATCGGAAACGTCGGTCATGCGGCATCATAGCTGCTTCGCCTCTGGCTTTCACCCCAATCCATCCGACGTTCGAGGGGCTTCATCGGCCCTGGGGCATGTTTCGTCGCATGCAGCCGTCGCCCCTCGCCGGCCGGCCTATGGTCGAAGGCAACAGAAGGACCACATCCATGACCCGCTTTCGCCTGATGACCGCCGCCCTCCTCGCCGGCGCCGCGTTGACCGCCCTGACCAGTACCGCTCACGCCGGCGACCTCACCGTCACGCCGCAATGGCTGGCGGCGCATCTTAACGATCCCGACCTGGTCGTGCTGCATGTCGGCGAGCGCGGGCCCTATGATCGCAAGCATATCGCCGGTGCCCGCTTCGTCTCGCTCGACGACATCGCCGTCGATAGCGACGGACTGAGCCTGCAGATCCCGCAGCCGGCCGACCTGAAGGCGCGACTGGAAAAGCTCGGCATTTCCGATCGCTCGCGCATCGTCGTCTATTACGGCCAGAACTGGATCTCGGAGGCGACGCGCGTCGTCTTCACGCTCTATGCGGCGGGCCTCGGCAACCGCGTTTCCCTGCTCGACGGCAGCCTGGCCCAATGGACCGGGCCAGTCAGCGACAAGGCGCCGGCGGCCACCGTGGGCCACCTGTCCGACCTGCGCATGCAGCCGGTCGTCGTCGACCTCGCCTTCGTCAAGGCGCACCTGACGGCGCCGGGCTACGCCATTGTCGATGCCCGCGCCCGGGTCTACTACGACGGCCTGCAGCCCGGCGGCTCGATGATGCACATGAAGCTCGGCCGTATTCCGGGCGCCCGCAGCCTGCCCTATACCAGCTTCAACAATGACGACCTGACGATGAAGACGCCGGACCAGGCGCGGGCCCTCTTCGCCGCGGCCGGGATCAAGCCGGGCGACCACGTCATCGCCTATTGCCATATCGGCCAGCAAGCGACCGAGGTGCTGTTCGCGGCGCGCGAGGCCGGGATCGACGCCGTGCTCTATGACGGCTCGTTCGAGGACTGGGCGATGCACAATCAACCCGTGACGACCGGTAAGTAGGATGCGCCCCTACACCAATTCCTATCTGGCCGGGGTCGGGCTGGGTCTCGTGCTGCTGGCGGCCTTCGTCCTGGCCGGCCAGGGCCTGGGCGCGTCGGGCGCCTTTGCCGAAGCCGCCAGTGCCGCGGTCGCCGTGATCCGCCCCAAGGCAGCCGGCAATGCCTGGTTCCAGAGTTATCTTGCCGGCGGCACGCCGTGGACGGCATGGATCGTGCTGGAACTACTGGGCGTTATCCTGGGCGGCGCGCTGTCGGCCCTGCTGGCGAGGCGTTTCCGCTTTCAGGTGGCGCGCGGCCCGTCCATCGGCTTGACGCCACGCCTCGCTACCGCCGTGGCCGGCGGGCTCCTGATGGGCATCGGCGCCGTGCTGGCCCGCGGCTGTACCAGCGGCCAGGCCCTGACCGGTGGCGCCCTGCTCAGCGTCGGCAGCTGGGCTTTCATGATTGCCGCCTTTGCCTCAGGTTTTGCGGTCGCGCCCTTGCTGAAAAGGCTGTGGTCATGAGCGAGCCGATGATCATCGCCCTCCTCATCGGCCTGGCCTTCGGCTGGAGCCTGGAAAGCGCCGGCCTGGGCTCCGCCACCAAGCTGGCCGGGCAGTTTTATCTGCGCGATTTCACCGTGCTCAAGGTGATGCTGAGCGCCATCTTGACCGCCATGCTCGGCCTGTTCTGGCTCGGCCGGCTGGGCCTGGTCGATGTCGCCGCGGTCTATATGCCGGAAACCTGGCTGGTCCCACAGATCGTCGGCGGCCTGATCTTCGGCACAGGCTTCGTGCTGAGCGGCCTCTGCCCGGGTACCGCCTGCGTCGCCACCGCAACCGGCCGCGGCGACGGACTGGCCACCGTGATGGGCCTGTTTGCCGGCGTGCTGGCGACCGGCCTCGCCTGGCCGTGGATTTCCAGTTTCGCCAGCGGTACGGCGCTCGGTGCCTTCACCCTGCCGCGGCTGACCGGCCTCTCCTATGGCATGGTCGTAGCGATCGTCACCGGTCTTGGCCTCGCTGTGTTCGTCGCCATCGAGCGGTTTGGAGGGAAGGCATGACCGTCACCCGCCGCCTGGGGTTTGCGGCGCTAGGCCTGGGCCTCACCGCCGCCTTTGCCGGCAGCCCCTATCGCCATCGCGCGGGGCAGATCGATATCGGCCGCGCTATCGACGCTATCGACGACGGCAGCGACCATGCCACCGCGCTTGAGCTCGCCGCCTGGATTCGCGACCGCAAGCCCGGCCTGCGCGTCGTCGATATCCGCCCGGCCGCCGACTTTGCCGCCTATGCCATCCCGACCGCTGAAAACATTCCGCTGGCAGCCTTGGTGCGGACCGCCTTCCAGCCGCACGAGACGGTCGTGCTCTATTCCGAGCAAGGCGCCCATGCCGGCCAGGCCTGGGTGCTGCTGCGGGCTTTGGGCGTCTTCAATGCCTGGTTCATCGCCGGCGGACTGGCCGATTGGCGCGACGACGTTCTGGCGCCGGTCCTGTCGCCCGACGCCTCGGCCGAGGAAAAGCAGGCCTTCGCCGAAAGGTCCGAGCTCAGCCGCTATTTCGGCGGCCAGCCGACGATCGGCACACGTCCATGCGAGGTCCCGGCCTCCCCCACGACCGGGTCGAGGCGACGCGGATGCTAGACGGTTCCCACCCCACAATCGATTTTGCCGCCGTACGCACCACCGAATTCGGCCGCCTCGACGCCCACGGCATCGCCTATCTCGACTTCGCCGCCAGCGGGCTTTATGGCGCATCGCAAGTCGCCGAATATGCCCACAGGCTGGAGCAAGGCGTCTACGGCAACCCCCATTCCGAGCACACCCCGTCGCGCGCCAGCAGTCGTGACCTTGAGCAGGCGCGGCAATGGGCCCTCGATTTTTTCGCCGCCGATCCGGCCCTGTACGAAGTGATCTTTACAGCCAATACCAGCGCGGCGATCAAGCTGGTGGCGGAAAGCTACGCCTTCGGCCCGGCGCGTGGCCTGGTCCTGTCAGCCGACAACCACAACTCGGTCAATGGTATGCGCGAATATGCCCGCAAGCGTGAAGCGCCCATCCACGTCCTGCCGCTCGACAAGGACTTGCGGCTCGACCATGCCGCTGATCGATTGGACGTCAGCGCGCGCCGCATGGGGTCGGGACTGCTGGCCTTCCCGGCCCAGTCCAACTTTTCCGGCGTCAAGCACGAGCTCTCCCTGGTCCAGCAAGCTCAGGCCCTGGGCTTCGACGTGCTGGTCGACGCCGCCGGTTGCGGCATCGGCAGCCGGCTTAGCCTGGCGGCGCATCCCGCACAGTTCCTGGCCTTTTCGTTTTACAAGCTGTTCGGCCTGCCGACCGGGTTGGGCGCCCTCATGACTCGGCGCGACGCTTTGGCGCGCCTGCGCCGGCCGTGGTTTGCCGGCGGCACGGTCGATTTCGTCTCCGTCGAACACGACCGCCATCTGCTGTCGGCGGGTCATCATGGCTTCGAGGACGGCACGCCCGCCTTCCTCGACGCCGCCGCGGTCGATATCGGCTTTCGCTTCCTCAATCGCTTTCCGGCGGAGGTCGTCAGCCGCCGCCTTCTGGCCCTGACCGGAGGTTTCCTGGAACACGCCGCGGCCCTACGCCATTGCAACGGCGCGCCGCTGGCCCGGATCTATGGGCCGCGCGACCTGACGGCGCGCGGCGCCACAGTTGCGTTCAACCTGATCGGACCGGAGGGGCGGCCGATCCCCTATGGCGAGGTCGAGGCGCGCCTCTGCGCGCAAGGCGTCGCCATGCGCGGCGGCTGCTTCTGCAATCCCGGCGCCGCCGAGGCGGCATTCGGCTTTGCGAACCTTCCCGTGGCCGCCTGCCTCGATGCCTTGCGCGGCCGCTTCAATCTGCCGGCGTTGCAGGCGTGCCTCGGTCCCGATCATGCGGTCGGGGCGCTAAGACTGTCGGTCGGCCTGCCGACGACGACCGGCGACCTCGATCGGGTCTGTGAGGGGCTGGCCACGTTTGCGGCGTAGCCGGCACCTCGTCTTCCCTTAGACCAGCGCGCCGCCGCCACCGCCCGGCCAAGGTCCGCGCCTTTCTGGACTTTGTCAAAGAGAGCCTGGCTGGCGCCCGTTAGCCATACCCCTTTATCCTTATTCAACCCAAAGGACCTATTGTGATAACGCGGGTATAATTCGAGCGTACATATGGGCCAATTCAATCTGCCGCTGAACATGGATGTCAGCCGCTATTCGGCCTTCCACCAGCCGGACATGACCGAGGTCGCGCCGGACTACGGCTTCGACCACCTGACGACCCTGGCCGCCGACATTTTCGACGCGCCCATCGCCCTGATTTCCCTGGTCGACGGCGACAACCACACCTTCATTTCTTCGCTCGGCGCACCGGTCAAGACCGTCCCCGCCCATATCTCGTTCTGCGATCACACGCTGAAATCGGGCGATGTGATGATCATCCCGAACGCCTTGAAGGACGTCCGCTTCGTCAATAACCCCTTTGTCACCGGCGATACCCATGTCCGCTTCTATGCCGGCGCGCCCCTGCGCTACGAAGGCCAGCTGATCGGCAGCCTGTGCGTGCTCGACATCAAGCCGCGTAACAATTTCGATGCCACAGCCATCGGCCGGCTGCGCAAGATGGCCGACAGTGTCTCAAGCGTCCTGGCCCTGTGCCGGACCGACGCGCTCAAGAAAACCGCCATCCGCAAGCTTCAGGAAACCCAACGCAAGCTTGAGCTGATGGAGGAGGTGGCGGGTATCGGCTACTGGCACCTGCACGCCGAAACCCACGCCTGCTTCTGGTCGCGCGGCACCTATGCCATCCATGGCGAGGATCCGGCGCGCTTCCAGCCGGCGATCGATACGGCAATCGACTTTTTCCACCCCGACGACCGCGACGGCGTGCGCGCCTGCGTCGGCCAGGCCCTGCTGAGCGGCCGGGACTTCACCTTTGAGGCCCGCCTCAGGCGCGCCGACGGCGAGGAACGCATCGTCTACGCCAAGGGCGGGGCCCAGCAGGCCGAGGACGGCTCGACCGAATTCATCTTCGGCATCCTGCAGGACATCACCGAACAGGCCCACCTGGAGGACACGCTGCGCGCCGCCAAGGAAAATGCCGAGGCGCACCAGCTGGCCAAGTCGGACTTCCTGTCCAATATGAGCCACGAAATCCGCACTCCGTTGACCACCATCCTGGGCTATGCCACCCTGCTCAACAATGTGCCGGGCCTGCCGGAAGAGGCGCGCCACAGTATCGCCCGCATCGACAAGGCCGGCGAGGCGCTGCAGAGCCTGATCACCGACATTCTCGACTTTTCCAAGCTGGAGGCGGGCCAGGTCGAGCTGGACCTGCAGGCGACCGACCTGAAAAACCTGGTCACCGACATCATCTACCAGTTCGACGCCATCGCCGAGAGCCGCGGCATCGCGCTGGGCTTCGACTACGATGCGGCTTCACCAGCCTGGCTGATGCTCGACGACATGCGCCTGCGCCAGGTGCTGTATAACCTCGTCGGCAATGCCTGCAAATTCACCGAGAGCGGCTTCGTCCGCGTCCAGGCGGCCTATGAGGCCGGTCGCCTGCGCGTCGAGATCCGTGACAGCGGTCCCGGCCTGACCCTGGAACAGCAGGGGCGTTTGTTCACCCGCTTCAACCAGATCGACAACAGCATCAATCGCCGCTTCGGCGGGTCGGGCCTGGGCCTCTCCATCTGCTCGCAGATCGTCAAGCTGATGGGAGGCGAGATCGGTGTGGTGTCGCAACCCGGTCACGGTTCGACCTTCTGGTTCGACATCCCGGTCGAAGCCACCACGGCGCCGGTCGTCGACGCATCGGCCGAAGACCTGCAGCCGGTCAGTCATGACGGCTGCAAGGTGCTGGTCGTCGACGACCATCCGGTCAATCGCGAGCTGATCCGCCTGCTGCTGGCCAGTTCGGGCCTCGACTTCTACGAGGCGTGCGACGGCCGCGCCGCGCTTGAAGTCTGCGATATGATCCAGTTCGACCTGATCTTCATGGATATCCAGATGCCGGTGATGGACGGGCTGATCGCCACGCGGCACCTGCGCGATTCCAACGGACTGAACCGGGCGACGCCGATCGTGGCGCTGAGCGCGGCGGCCCAGACCAAGCTGATCGACGACACGAACGGCCGTGGCTTTACCGACGTGCTGACCAAGCCGATCAATATGGCGCAGTTTTTCGCCACGCTGAACCGCTGCCTGGAAGGCGCCGACGTGTCACACCGCCTGGCCAGCTGATAGCCGCCGCCCGAACGGACGGCGGCTGGGCTCGTTTAACCGACACGGCTCGCGGTGCTGCGGCGGCTATAGGACCACAGGGTCAGACCGGCCACTCCATCCCCTGGGCCGATGTCGAAAACAACCCGCCCGACACCTTGCTGCAGGCGGAACTCCCGCGCGGAGACGGGAACCAAATCGACCCTGGTGCCGTCAGATAGGCGTGCCGACAGGATATTGCCTGCGACCGTGATCTGCGCCTCTTGATCGCTATCCACAAAACGATAGCGGCCGGCGCAGGCCGAAAGCGCCGTCGCCGACAAGGCTATCCCCGGCCCGACCAGAGGAGGATCACCGGGAATACGACGGCGAAGGTTGAGCGGCCACGAGGTGTCGCCACGCTGGAAATGACCGTCGATATGATTGCCCGTCTCGGTCAATCCGCCTTCGAAGGTGGTCGTCTTCGTACGGAAGGTCACCTGGTTGCCGGCGCGTTCGATCGACGTCAGCGGAATGTTGGCCCCGCTGCGGTCCGGGCTGTCGCAAAGGCCATAGGTGCCGTGCGCGCCGGCCGTCCAGATGCGGAAGATCAGCCGCACACTGTTGGCGCCCAGCAGGCCTTCCCAGATCCCATCCACCCCTTCAATGACGGGCGCGGGTGGAAATTCACCGCGGGTGAAGGCCAGAGGGTGCTCCAGTCCGTCCTGGCGCCACGCCCCTTGCCAAGCCTCCGCGTCTTCCTCCCACTCACCTTGGAAGGCCGCATTGATGCCGGGCATGGCAAAGCTCATCCGACCCCCGCCAGCGGTAAAGCCAGGCACGGCGGTGCCGAAACCACCGTAGTCGGGACTGTCCAAGGTCACGCCGTCCGGACTGACGTGCAGAGCCAGGCGCAAGCCGAAGGGCAAACGGCCGATCCAGTCGCCGGCGGCTTCCATCAGCACGGCGGACGGCTGTTCCAGCGCGGCCTTAAGGGCTCGCCAGCTGGCAAAACCGTATTCACGGGCGATCTCGAACTGGACGGTGCTCAATTTGAGGTCGGGCTGCGCCGTGCGCTGGGCGGCCAGGCGCCGCTTGGCCTCGTTTTTCAGGTATTCGATATTGGGGCGCGCGGGCATGGGGCGCGGCGACGCCGATGACAGATCAGGCATAGGACCTTCCTTCCAGAAAAGCCCGTTGTCCGCATGTCGGGCCGGAAGTCAGGTATTTTGATACCTAATGCAGCGAGTGGGCTTTGCCCTTTACGCGGACCGTGGGCTTCCCGGAAGCCATCCCGAGGATAGGCGACGGCGGTCGCGAAATCAAGATTACACCGTCAAGTGGCAAGAGCGCCAGAACCGATGTTCGCCGAACAAAGGTACTTTTATGCCGTTTGATTCTTGTTAACCAAATGTATTATAACTGTTTTTTCTAATACGACTCCAACCGGGTTACACATACTCAGGGGGCTATTATGACGCGCGCTTCACCGTCCTGGTCACGTCTTTATGCACGCGTCAGTATCTTTCTGACCGGCGATGCCCCGCCGCCGGCCGGCACCGTCGCCGAAAGCGAAGCGGTGACGGCGGCCTATGCCGCGGCCATGCGCGCCAGCATGTGCCATTTCCTGGTGTTCGCCGGCTTTTACTTCCTGATCAACACCCTGTTCTACCGCGTCGCCGGCGATCCGGGCTATGTGCCCATCGTCTCGCTGCTGACCCTGGTCATGATCGCCGGCTTCTGGGCCTATAACCGGCGCGCCGCCTCGCTGTTTCGCCTGGAAATCACCGGCCACGTCGTCGGCCTGACCTTCATCGGCAATGCCCTGCTCGACATCGCCATGGAATATCGGCCAATCAAGCTGATGTACCTGTTGCTGCTGGTGCCGGCCTTCGCGGTATCGGGTGTCAGGCCACGCGTCGTCTATTCGACCTCGCTGGTCTCGATCGCCGGCATGCTGATCGCCGCCTGGCGCTTCGACCGGGCGCAATTTGTCGACTGTGTGTGGGTGGCCTTTACCGGCCTGGTCCTGGCCGTCGGCCTGGCCACGGTGACGCGCAGCGCCATGATCAAGGCGGTCCACGCCCGCATCATGTCCGACCGCAGCCGCGACCAGGCGATCACGCTGGCCACCTACGACACCCTGACCGGCCTGCCCAACCGGCGCGCCTTCCTCAAGACATTCGACGAACACCTGGCGCGGCCAGGCGCCTTTTATCTCGGCCTGCTCGACCTCGACGGCTTCAAGCCGATCAACGACATCTACGGCCATGCGTCCGGCGACCAGGTGCTGGTCGAGGTCGCCCGGCGCCTTTGCGTAATGTGCGGCCCCAAGGCCGTCGTCGCCCGCCTGGGCGGCGACGAATTCGCCGTCATCCTGCCCGGCCTCTACGAAAAAGAGCTGCGGACGCTGGGCGACGATTTGTGCGCCCTGCTGGCCGAGCCCTATGCGCTGGATAGCGAGACCGCCTATCTGTCGGTGTCGGTCGGCTTTACCGAGCGTGCGCCCGACGACGACAATGCCTCGCGCCTGCTCGAACGCGCCGACTATGCGCTGTACGAGGCCAAGGAGCGCGGCCGCGGCATGGCCGTTTTGTTCGACCGCGTGCATGAGGCGCGCGTCCGTTCGACCAAGGAAGTCGAACAGGCCCTGCGCGGTATCGACGGCGAAAAGGAACTGACCCTGGCCTTCCAGCCGCAATACGATATCGGCCAGCAGCGCACGGTGGGCTTCGAGGCCCTGGCGCGCTGGCACAGCGAAAAGCTGGGCCGCGTCGCGCCCGACGTCTTCATCCGGGCGGCGGAACGCTCGGGCATGATCACCACCCTGACCCCGATGCTGCTGGAAAAGGCGCTGACCGCCGCGCGCACCTGGCCCGAGGATATGGGCATCGCCTTCAACCTGTCGGCGCGCGACCTGCTGTCACCCAAAGGGGTCGACCATATCATCGCCGTGGTGAAAGCCTCCGGCGTCGCCGCCACGCGCATCGAGTTCGAGATCACCGAAACGGCCATGCTGACCGACTTCACCCAGGCGCAGAGGACGATCTCGCGGCTGAGCGACATGGGGTGCCGCATCGCGCTGGACGACTTCGGCTCGGGCTATACCAACTTCACCTATCTGAACCGCGTCAAGGTCGACAAGGTCAAGATCGACCGCGCCTTCGTGCTGGAACTGGGCAAGAGCGACGCGGCCAAGGCCGACCAGGCGCGCAAGATCATCAAGTCGATGGTCGAGCTGGCCGGCACGCTCGGCATGGGCCACGTCGTCGAAGGCGTCGAAACGGCCGAGGAGCTGCGCGAGATCCGCGCGGCGGGCGCCACCCTCGTCCAGGGCTATCTCTTCGGCCGGCCGATGCCGGCCGAGGACATATCGGGCTTCCTGGCTCAGGAGAACCAGGTCAAGGAACACCTCACCCCGGACAAGCCGGTGACGCGAAAAACCCGCAGCCCGGCGCCCAGGTGAGGCCGGTGCCGGCCTACCGACCCACCGCCTCGGAACCTCTTTTCTCGCCTCGCACTTTCCGGTAGAGTGGCGGCAAGGTCCGTGGGGGGATTGGTACGATGGCGACGACAGAACGGCACCCGCATCCGGGGCGTCCCAGCGACGCCCTCCTGTTCGGCACCAAGGCCGGCCTGCTGCGCGCGAACCGCAGCCTGACGAACGCGTTCGACCACCGGGTGCGCCGCTATCCGACCGGATCGCTTGCCGCCGGCGAGGCGATCGCCGAGGTGGTCACGCCGCTTTATACCGACCTCGATCCCAATGAACGCGCCCTGCAACTGGGCAAGGTGCAGAACCTGCGCATCGGCGCGCGCGCCATCGACGGCGCCACGCTCGAGGCCGGCGCGGTCTTCAGCTTCTGGGCCCAGGTCGGCCGCCCGACCCGGGCGCGCGGCTTCGTCGAAGGGCGCGAACTGCGCCAGGGTTGCATCATTCCGACGATCGCCGGCGGGCTGTGCCAATTGCCCAACAGTCTCTACGGCGCCGCCCGGCAAGCGGGTTGCGAGATCGTCGAACGCCATGGCCATACCGCGCCCATCTCCGGATCGGCCTTTCCACCCGGCGAAGACGCAACCGTATTCTGGAACTATGTCGACCTGCGCTTTCGCGTGCCGCAAAAGGTCGCCCTGCGCGCTCGGCTGACCCGCAGCGACCTGATCGTCAGGCTGGAAGCGTTCCGGTGAGCCCGCACGGTCCACATAGCTGCGCCACCTGCGGCGTCGCCGATTGCCGCTTAAGCTTCGTCAGCCGCGACATCGCCCCCGTCGCCGAACGCACGGCCTTCGTGCTCGACGAGATGTGGCCGGAGTTTCGCGCCCATGTCGCCCGCCTCGTCCGGCCCGACGACCAGGTGCTGATCCCGGGCATACCGGGTAGGACCCTGCCGCGTTACGCCTGGGGCGAAGGCGATATGGCCGGTCGCGGGCAAACGGCCGCGACCTTCGCCACCCTCTATCGCCATACCGTGATGCGGCAGGTCGCCCGGGCGCGCGGCGACGTCCGGCAGGCCGCCTATCTGCGCGCCGACCGGGCCGTGGCCAAAGCCCTGGCGCGGCGCATCGACTACCGCGCCGGGCATGTCGTGATCAGCCAGACCCTCCTGCCCTACCTGTGGCGCGATGGCGTCCTGGGCGGCCGGACCTTCGACGTATTGATGACGCGCTATCCCCTGGCCGAGCTGCATGCCCGCCTCGACCGGACCGCCGCCGATTGTCCCGATAGCCGAACCATCGCCGACTTCCGCGCACCCGAGGCCCTTGTCGCCGATGAAGCCCAGGCCCTGGCTGCCGCGCGCCGCCTGGTCACGCCTCACCACGACATCGCCGCCCGCTCCGGAGATCGCGCCGTCTGGCTGGATTGGGACCGGCCGCGCCTGCGTTTGCGCCGGGTCGGCGAACGCGTCGCCTTCCTCGGCCCGACGGCGGCGCGCCAGGGCGCCTACCAGGTGCGCGCCCAGATGCGCGCCACAGCCGGGGCGCTCGACACGCCCCTGATCGTCTTCGGGCATGACCTGGAGGGACCCGATTTCTGGCGCGGTGTGGCGATTGAACGCCGGCCGATGGGTGCGGCCTGGCTCGACGATATCGGCTCAATCCTGCATCCTGCCGCCGTCACCCACGCGCCGCGCCGCCTCATCGAAGCGGCGACGCACGGCGTCACCGTCTATGCCGACGCCGGCTGCGGCCTGGCGCCGGGGCAATGGCAGCCGATCTCAAGCTTCAACGCGAGCTTCGCACGGGGCGAATAGCGACCGAGGATATATCGGGTTTCCTGGCCCAGGAGAACCAGGTCGAGGAACACCTCGCCCAAGGAAAAGCCGGTAAAGCGAAAGACCCGCAGCCCGGCGCCGAGGTAGGCTCTATTCCGTCCAATCCGCAAACGGGTCGACCGGGGGATCATCTTTCAGACGGTCATCCTCGCCACCGAAGTCGGCGGGCATGCCGACGACATCTCTGCCGTCAAAGCGCCGGAAGGTGCTACCGAGAAGCCGCGCACTGTGCACATCGACAGCCTGCGCCAACTCGGCGACTCTTTCATGAGGATTGTGACGGTGCCGCCACCACCGGTTGACCTCCCAATGAGTCATTTCCGTCCACGGCCGGCCCAGGTGAATCATCGTCGTGCTCGCCGGGCCGAGGTCGTCAGGCACCGGGAAGACCATGGCCGCCGCCATAATTTCCGGGCTATCCGCCATATCCGCCGGCAATGCCACGGGCGGGCGCCGGTCGACGTGCGCTTCCGGCATTGGGCGATTGCCTATAAAATCGATCCGGTCAGCCATGAAGACGAGCCGGTTTCCGGAAGCCGGTGTGACCGAAGCCCGGATAACCGCCGGGCCCTCCGCTTGGCGGTATTTGACACACCAGGAACCGCCATGCGTAAGACGCCCTTCCGCATTGAGGATGGGTGGCCCGCCCTGGCAGAAGATTTCGGCGGGAAACCAATCGGCGTGGCTCTTGCCCATCACACCATTGAACAGTTCGAGCGCTTCACAAGCGCTTAAATCGGGGCGCGGGAATACGACCTCGCGGACAGGCGGACAAACAATGCCCGCGAGCGGATCTTTCGGGCGCGAGCCGACCTGACGGGCGCCTTGCGCTTTAAAGGAGTCAGGATCGTTCTGTGCATAGGCGGGGGAGAGCCATCGGTAGGCCGGCAGACCAAGGGCTTCGGCGAAACGTAACGCGACATCGGGTGCCGGCACTGTCGCCAGAAGGCCACGGATCGCGTTGGCCGCGGCCGGATCAGCAACCATTTCAACGAGACCGTCGATATCGAATTCGCTCGTGTCGGCGGCGGGTTCGGGGTCCCAGGCCTGCGCCAAACGCGACAGCGGATGGCCCGGACGGTACAGGACAAGGGACCAGCCGTGATCCTCGGCAAATTGGTATTCCAGAACCGGTTCCTCGGCGACGGCTGACAGTGGCTGGCCGGCCTGCGCGAACCGTCCCAATGCCCTGCACGTGGGGAACGGCACGAAGGTGAGCCAGCCATTGGCCGGCGGAAAGGCGAGACCGGCGAACCCGGCCTGGCGCAGCCGCCCCAAAACCGCCTTGGGGGCTGTCGTACGGATATGATAGCTCTCGCTAAACTCACTCATAAGGCATCAAATGCGCACGTAGATGCGCCGCTTTTCCATGACATAGGCCACCAGCCAACAGACGAACAGGTAGACGACCGCGGCGCCCAGCGCCCCGTTGGCGCCGGGCAGGGCCTTCTGCATGAGGTCCTTGCAGAACCAGGTCCAGACATCCGTGCCGCCCATCGGGACCAGGCCCAGCACGACGACGAACAGCTCCGAGAACAGGTAGATGACCAGGGGATTGAGCCCCAGCGGCTGCAAGGCCGTCTGGCCGAAGCGCCAGCCCATGCGGTCATAGACCTGGACGAACAGGGCCATGATCATCAGGTCGAGCCCGACGGTCAGGCCGACGAAGGAGGGCGTCCACAGCTTCTTGCCGATCGGCACGACCAGGCTCAGGGCCAGAGCGGCCAGGGCCAGGACCAGGCCGGTGGCGGCAAAGCGTACGACGACCTTGCCCAGATCCTCGGAACCCTTGAGGAAGCGCGCCGCCAGGTAGCCGGCGATGACATTGACGATCGACGGCAGGGTGCCGAGCAGGCCTTCCGGATCGAAGCCGCCGTCCCAGCGGTAGAGATGGCTTTTGCCGAGCACGGCCACGTCGATGACATTGCCGAAATTGCCCATCTTGGTCAGGGCCTGTGTCGGCGGTGCGCACGTCAGGAGGATCGTCCAGTAGCCGGCCAGCAAGGCCAGCGACAGGGCGATCAGCCCCTTCGGCCCGAGGACGCGCGCGGCGACCGCGGCAATGACGTAGCACAGCGCCGTCCGCTGCAGCACACCCATCAGGCGCGTGCCGGCGAACGGGATCAGGCTCCAATGGCCCATGGCATCCTTTTGCACGAAGGGGAACCAGTAGAGCAGGACGCCCAGGAGAAAGATGACGGCGCCGCGGCGCAGGACCTTGGCCCAGAAGGCGCCCTCGCCCGTCTCGACGCGGCCGGTCAGGGCCAGGGCACTGCCCATGGCGAACAGGAAGGACGGAAAGACGAGATCGGCGCCGGTAAAGCCGAACCAGTCGGCATGAACCAGGACCGGATAGGCCGGCGCGCCTTCACCCTCGGTATTGACCAGGATCATGCCCATGATGGTCAGGCCGCGGAACAGGTCCAGCGACAGGCGGCGAGCCTTGGCCGGGGGTGGGGCGGTTTCAGTCATACGGTTATCCTCCCGAGAATACTCATAGCCAGGGTGTGCGGATCGGACGGTCGGCGGATGGTGGGCACGTCGCGCCGCTTTCCCCAGTCATTATCGAAGGCGATAAGCTGCCGTTTTATCTCGGCCGCGTCAAATCCGGCGCCGGCGCGGCGCAGGGCGTCGAAGTAAAGCCCCCAGCGGCGGCGGTAGAAATCCTCGTAAAGCCCTTGCCAGGCCTTCGAGGCGTAGTCGTTGAGCACATTGTCGCCGCCCCACACGGTGACCTGGGCGCGGGCATTGTCGAGGTAATAATCCGCCTCCGCCGCGTGTCGCCATAGCGGCGGGCAGCTTCCAACCAGCCGGACAGCGTATCCGGCTGCTCGCCCAGCAACAGGTCGAGATTTGCGATCTGGCGCTGGGTCGCGGCCCATAGGGCGTCGCCCTTGGCCGTCTCGCCCTGGCCATAGGCGGCCATGATCGCGGTCAGGTCGCGGTCGACGGTGAGGCTTGCCAGATGGACTAGGAAGGCGACGGCGTCATGGCGATACATGGCCTCGCCGCCATAGCGCGGCCAGAGGTCGAGAAAGGCGGCAACCGCCGCGCGGCCGGTCGCCAGGTCGTCGGGATGTTTCAGGCCCGCCAGTTCGGGCTTGGGGCGCTTGCACAGCAGGTATTGGCCGAAGCCGTTCTGCCAGCCGAAATCCCAGTTGCGCGTGCGATAGAAGGCCGCCGCAATGGCTTGCAGAGCCGCGTCCATGTCCGGCGAGGCCTGCCCGTAACGGCTCTTGGCGTAGCGGCCAAGCCATTGGCCGACCGGCGCATCGTCGGGCGTCCAGGCCTGGTCGGTGAGATAGGCATAGACCAGGGGGTTGGCGTGCAAGCCTTCGGGGAACAGGCCGATGCCCGACAGCCGGCCGGTGTCGCTGGGCCCGACCAGGCCGGTCAGGTCCTTGCGGTAAAGCTCCAGGTCGCCGGTCAGCGGGTTGTTGCCGCCGAAATTCTGCACATAGCCGAAGATCCACGGCTTTCCGGCATAAGCCCCATCTTTAGACGTCTTGGCGCGCTCCCAGGTGCCGGGATAGGTGTCATTGGCCAGGTCGAGGATCAGGGTGCGCTCGGCCGGCATGGCCGACAGGAAGGCCTCGATGGCGTCGGCCGTCCAGAAGCTTGACTGATAGCTGAACATCCAGCCCTGCATGACGAAGACGGCGTCGGGCCGCGCCGATGTCAGGGCGGCGTGCAGGGTTTCGCCATAGGCCTTGAGCCGGGTTTCGCGCCCGGGCGAGGTCTCGGGCACCGGCGGCAGCATCTCGTTAAAAGCGTCGATCAGCCAGTATCCGCCCTTTCCATAAGTCGCTTCATAGAGGTCGAGATAGCGCCGCGACACTTGGCTAAACAAGGGATCGGACGGATCGAGCCAGTATGTCTCGTGAAACCCGCCCCACGGCGTCATGCGGGTGATGCGCGCCTCGGGGTGCTTTTCCGCAAAGGCCCTGGGCACATAGCCGGCAAAGCCGGGCAGGACGGGCGTCATGCCGAGCGCCCGCATCCGGCCGAGAATGTGCGTTTGCAGATCGCGCTTCTTGCGAAAGAAGCTGTCGGGCACCGGGCCGCGATAGCCCTCGATATTGCCCATGCGCTGCCACGGCATGAAGGCCGGACCCGAAAAATAGGCGTCGAGCTCGGCGGCGTTCAGCCCCTCGCCGCGCCAGAGCTCGCGCCACACCCATTCCTGGCCCTCCATGGCTAGCGGCATGTCGATGCCGTGGGCGGCCATCCAGTCGATCTCGGCGTCCCAATCGGCCGCCCCCCAGAACGGCGTGGTGTAGCCATAGGTGCAAGGATTGAGATAGGCGTGAAAACGAAAGGGCGAACGCGCTTCAAGTGGTGCGGTAAGCGCTTTCAGAGGGTGCGGCGTGACCCTGCGGCCATCCCAGGCGACATGCAGCGCGCCTGACTGGGCCAGCGCATCGCAGACGCCACGCACCAGGGCGACCGGGCTTGAGCCCTCGACGGCGACGCGCCCGCCGGGTGTCAGGCGCCAGAACGGCATATCGGAAGCGGTGAGTTTCAGATCGAGCCGGTCGGCCTCGCGGCCGATCAGCCGGCGCAGCGTATCACGGGCGGCGGACACACCGGCAGAGTCACCCGCCCGCGCAACAGATGCCGTGGCCAAGGCCGCACCGCCCCCCAGCACCACCGCGCGGCGCCCCACCCTCATTCATCTCTCCCCATCCATTATTGGAAGCGTTTCCATATCTATATCGCGTCATGGCCCAGCCGTCGAGCACCACATGCCGGACAAAGCCGCACATTCCCTCAGCCTCAACCTTTTGTCCGACCGAAAATGGCCGATCGATGCGCTAACACACCGATTTCAAAGGGTATATTTTAAGGACTCAAGTGAGGGAGGGGATTATGTCCATTCAAACGAAGCTACGAAACACGCTCGGCGTCACCGCCCTGACCGTGTCCATGGGGCTTATGGCCAATACCGCCGGCGCCACGCCGCGGATCGTCGGACCGGTGTCATCCGAATGCCGCGATACTTTGACCGTGGCCAATGCGGTTTTCCATTCGACGGCTTTCCGGCTGGATGAAAACATGGTTGCGCCCAGGAGCGCGCCGCTGGACGTCGCCAATGTCGCCGGGGATTATGAGGCGGCCAACAGCCATGGGATTTTCAAGATCTTGCCTCAGCCGACGCCCACCGACCCCGACGCCTATGGGCACCCGGGCACCTATTGGCAGATCGCGCCGACACAGAATGTCCGGTGGGTCATTGTCGAGACGCCTTTCAACTGGCGTGGGGATTTTTACACCCTTTACGCCATAGACCCGGCGACGACGGAAACCGGCTTCGTTGCGACCGACGACGAAAAGGATCCGCGCGTCGTCCTGGCCAATGAATGGACGCCGGCGGCTGTGCTGCGCAACCGTCAGAGCGGGGAGGTCTGGGCCGTCGACACGCAAAGCTATGACATCCCGGCCGTCTGGACCGTTTATGCCGCCGGCGCAGACGGCGTCAAAGCTCGCTGCACCCTCACCTTCGGCCCCAAGGTCAAAACGGCCTTCGACCTGCTGCCGGCGCCGGTGCGCGCCCTGGCCGTCGATCTCGATGGCACGCTGGGGGATGGCCGTAACGAAGGTACCTTGCATCCCACGGGCCAAATCCGCGACCAGGTCCAGCAAGCCTGGACGAACATTGCGCTGCGTCCCTGGGCCTTGACGTGGAAGCCGTATCACAGCCGCCGCAATGCCGATTTGGGCCTGCGCCACTGGTCGCGCGGCGCGCCGAGTTTTCGTGCCCTGTACCAGCGCATCCAGGCGGACTATCCGGCCGCCGTCGCCGCCCTGGCTGACCTCTATGTCCAACGCTTCGGCAAGACGCCCCAGGCGGCACGGGCCCTGGCCGAGCACAATCTCGACTTCGCCTACCGCATTCACTTCGTTTTCCCCCAAGCCTATATCCATCCGCCGCTGCCGGCCAAGGCGACTTAAGACCTTGGTTTCGCCTGCCGCACATCGCGGAGCGTCGCGCCGGCCTTGAAATCCGTCACCGCCGTCTTCGGCACGGCGATGCGTTGCGACAGGTAGATGCCGGAATGGCCGCTGCACAGATAGGCGATGAAGCAGGCGACCGCGATATAGATGCCGTAGGTGGCGCCGAACAGCTCCATGCCCATCAGGGTGCAGGCCAGCGGCGTATTGGCGGCGCCGGCAAACACTGCGACGAAGCCGAGCGCGGCCAGCAGATCGACCGGTACGCCGAGAATGGGGCTCAAGGCATTGCCGAGCGCCGCGCCGATGAAGAAGAGCGGCGTCACCTCGCCGCCCTTGAAGCCGAAGCTCAAGGTCACCACCGTGAAGACCATCTTGAGCAGCCAGCTCCAGTCATGCACCGGCGGCGCGAACAGGCTGGGGATGGTCACGGCGCCCGCGTGTTCGGAAAGAATGCCGAGGCCGAGATAGTCGCGCGTGCCGCAGAGATAGACCAAAGCGATCACTGCCAGGCCGCCGATGGCCGGGCGCAACGGCGCAAAACCGATCATCTTTTTGGCCCAGCCGCTTAAGGTGTGATTGGCCTCGGCAAAGATGAGGCTGGTCAGGCCGAAGGCGACCGCGGCCACCGCGACCTTGAGCAGCAGCAGCGGATCGACCAGCGGATGCACCACGCCGGCCGGAATATTGATATGATAGGCCGTGTGGTGGATGCCGATCGTCTGGCACGTCCAGTCGGCCAGCAGGGCCACACCCAGGCACGGCACCAGGGCCCGGTACTGCATGCGTCCGACGGCCAGGACCTCCATGGCGAACACCGCGCCGGCGATCGGCGTGCCGAAGACGGCGCCGAAGCCCGCGGCGATCCCGGCCATCAGGATGACCGGCCGGCCGTCGTCATCGAGCTTGCAGAGCTTGCCCCAGGCGCTGGCCAGGCTGCCGCCCATTTGCACCGCCGTCCCCTCGCGCCCGGCCGAACCGCCGAACAGATGGGTGAGGACGGTGGCCACCAGGATCAGCGGCGCCATGCGAAACGGCACGCCGCCGCCGGCGACGTGGATCTCGTCGACGATCAGGTTGTTGCCGCCCTCCGCCTTGCCGCCGACCTTCCAGTAGACCAGGCCGATCAGGAAGCCGGCGACCGGCAACAGGAAAAGCAGCCAGGGGTACTGAAAGCGCAACAGTGTCGCCTGGTCGAGCGCCCACAGGAACAGGGCACAGGCCGCGCCGACCGCCATGGCCAGCGGCGCCAGGATGGCCGTCCAGTGCAGGACGATGCCCGCATGACGCAAACGTTCAGAGATAAAAGACATGAATTCAGCACGCACGATTCCGCTCCTTGCACAGATGCAACCGAGTAGGAATCATCAGCCCATCCTGTGAGCGGTTCGGCGTAAGCTTGCCCGGCAGAAATCCATTACCGTGCCCGACTGATAGCCAATCGTGGCACGGGCCGTCAAGTCCATGAAAGCACGCGGCATTTCCTTACCTGCCGAAAACGCCACCGACACGTGGTCAAATTTGTACATCGCCGAAATCAATCTTGAATTGATCAACCTTTGATTTTGTGCTGACGTGCCGCGGCGCAGCTTTAGATCGCGCATCTTCAGTAAAATACAAAGCTTTTTGCCGTGCGCGCCACATCCGCACGCCGAGACTTCGCGCCTGAAATTTCCCCAATAGATTGAATTAATAACCAAACAGGAGGTACATTATGTCGGATACCCTCGAACGCGCCCCGGTCAGCCGGGCGGCCGCGACACCGTCGACGTCTTCGCCCGCGTCCAAGCCCATCACCCTGGCCGAGGTCCAGGCGATCATCGCCGATTGCGGGCCGATTTTGCGCCTGCATCCCGACGAAAAATACCTGCTCGACGATCCGCAACCCTTCCTGGCCACCGGCATCTGCTCGCTGGACAGCGGCCTGGTCACCGGCGAGGACGATTATGACAGCTTCAACATGGCGCCGCTCGACGCCATCCCCGTGGCGTCCGGCGACGCCCTGATCGCCGCCGTCGCCAAGGCCAAGCAAAACCCGCAGGCCGGCGCCGCCAATTTCCGCTACTGGCTGCGCATCGACGACTCGCTGAAACCCGGCAACATGGCCCGTGCCCGAGCGCAGGTCCGCGTGGTCCAGGGCCTGAACGACGACATGGTCGACCTGCAGTTCTGGTTCTTCTACGGCTTCAACGGGCCCGGCAAGTTCCACGTCTATGTCCCGGCCGTCCTCGACAAGGATGTCGAGATGGACACGGCCGGCCGTCACTACGGCGACTGGGAGCACGTCACCCTGCGCATGCATCGCCAGGCCGGCGCCTGGAAACTGCACAGCGTCTACCTGTCGCGCCACACCTTCACCACCTGGGTCAGCCAGCTGTCGGACCTGCAGTTCTCGGGCAACCACCCGATCGTCTATTCGGCGCGGGATTCCCATGCCCACTACCAGACGGCGGGCCAGCACGTCTATGAAACGCCGTGGCACAGGAATATCGGCATCGGCACGGCCAAGGTCGAGCTCTACGACCTGGCGGCCGACGGCGGCCAGGCCTTCGACACCTCCCAGCCCAATCACTCGGTCATCATCGCCTCGGACTTCCCCGACCACGGCATCACCGCGCCCGCCTGGACGCAGTTCGACAGCATGTGGGGCCAGTACGAAAAGCTGATCTATTCCTTCAACTTCGTCGACATCGACATCTACGATTTCAAGGAGGTCGAAAGCGGTCCGCACGGACCGTTGCAGCATACGGCCAGCGGCCTGTCGCCGGAATGGTCGACCGACAATATCGGCGAAGGCCCGGGCGCCGTCTGCTGGCTGCGCGGCAACTTCAGCGGCGACGGCGACAGCATCGTCCAGGGCTGGGGCAATCACAGCTCGCTCGGCCTGATCCACTACACCGGTGACGGTTGCGGCGGCCTGGTCGACAGCTGGCATACCGACGACATCGGCCAGGGCCCCGGCGCCGTCTGCTGGCTGGCCGCCGACATCGACGGCAACGGTCGGGACGAGATCGTCCAGGGCTGGGGCAACGGCGGAAGCCTCGGCATGATCGTCTACGGCAGCGACGGCGGCCAGGGCCTGAAAACCCGCTGGGCGACCAACGATATGGGCCAGGGCCCCGGCGCCGTCTGCTGGCTGGCCGCCGATATCGACGGCGACGGCAAGGACGAGATCATCCAGGGCTGGGGCAACGGCGGAAGCCTCGGCATGATCGTCTATGGCAGCGACGGCGGCCAAGGCCTGAAAACCCGCTGGTCGACCGGCAACATGGGCGAGGGGCCGGGCGCTGTCTGCTGGCTCGCCGCCGATCTCAACGGCGACGGCAAAAAAGAGATCATCCAGGGCTGGGGCAATGGCTCAAGCCTCGGCATGATCGTCTACGGCAGCGACGGCGGCCAGGGGCTGAAGACCGTGTGGTCGACCGGCGACATGGGCCAGGGACCCGGCGCGGTGCAATGGCTGGTGGCTGATCTCAACGGCGACGGCAAGGACGAGATCATCCAGGCCTGGGCCAATGGATCGAGCCTCGGCATGATCGTCTACGGCAGCGACGGCGCCCACGGCCTGAAGACCCTGTGGTCGACCAGCGACATGGGCCAGGGCCCCGGCGCTGTCAGCTGGACGGTCGCCGACATCAACGGCGACGGCAAGGACGAAATCGTTCAGGCCTGGGCCAATGGCAGCGACCTCGGCATGATCGTCTACGGCGACAACGGCCATGGCGGCCTGGCGACCCGGTGGGCAAGCGACGACATGGGCGAAGGCCCGGGCGCCGTCTTCTGGCTCAGCGGCGCCTTCGTCGACGACTGCAAGAAGCAGCAGATCGTCCAGGGTTGGGGCAATGGCTCAAGTCTGGGCCTGATCGTCTATAGCCAGGCTATGGAATAGGCTGGCTTTCTTCGCGGCGGCGGCCAGGACCGGCCGCCGTCGCGAAGATTGCTATTCCTAAGTCTATTTCTCCGGATCTTTCGCCGTGAACCCCGAGCAGCACGGTGTGCCGATGGCATGGAATTCCATGATCTCGGCACGGGTGCCGTCGGGATCGTAGAGGTTCAGCTGCCACTTGGCGTCACGGCCGATCTTCGGCAGGTTGTTGGGGTCCTGGCCCTGCAGGCGGTCGCCGTTCCACAGCATGGTATAGGTCGCCTCGATATTGGCGACGCCCAGCGAGAAGTGGTCGAGAATGCCGGCCACCGACTGGCTCATCTGCGGCGGGATGCCTTTGCCGTCGACCGGCTTTTGCACCATGTACTCGATCCAGTCGCTACCGTCGGGCACCTGCTGCGAGATCCACACCGGTGTCGCGTCCTTCTCGCCGCCGCCGTACCAATAGGGGCGGAAACCCAGGGCGTCGCGGTAGAAGCTGTCTTCCAGGGCGCGGTTATGGATGATGTAGCCGATATGGATGATATGGCTGGACAACTTGTCATAGGGTGCATCGAAATGCTTTTCGGGCATCTGGACGAACTCGACCTTGTTGCCTTCCGGGTCGAGCGTATCGAACCAGGAACTGCCGTCGCTGCCTTTGGTGACATGGGCGGGGACGGCAATGCCTTTTGAGGCCATGTAAACACGCAGGCCTTCGGCATCGGTGGTCGCGAAGGCGACGTGGTCGAGTCGGTTCTTGGGATCCGCCTGCGTCGCCGGCAGGGGCAGGACCTCGATAAACTGCGACGGCGACACATAGTAGCGCACACCGGCCGGGTTTTCCGGATCGCCCTGCTTGGTAGCGCCCAGGTCATGGACGTAGAAGCGCTCGGTCTTGGCCATGTCGGCCGCATAGACGGCGATATGCGATACGCCGGTGATGGCCGGGCGCTGCGCGGCGGCGGCCGGTAGGGCCATAAGGGACAAGCACGCGGCAACGGCGAGTAAGGTCTTCATCGGTCTTCCCTGTATGGTATATGTTATCGCTAACATATACCATCGGCCGGGCGCCGAAGCTATGGCTTTTTACCGCTTGTAACGGATGCGCAGCGGTTCCTTCTCAGGGTCGGGCGCGAAGGTCGGATGCCGGCCGTAGCGGTTATCGCCGGGCGATCCCGGCAGGATGAACAGCTCCAGCGCCAGCCAGGCCCAGCCGATCACCGGCACGAAAACGGTGAGCAGCCACCAGCCGGTCTTGCCGCGGTCGTGCAGCCGCTTGGCGGCGACGGTGTAGGCGATCAGGACGATCAGGGCCAGGGTGGCGTAGTGCGTGTCGCTGCGCGTCAGCAGGTTCATCACATAGCCGTCGGTCGCCGTATTGCTAAAGACGCGGGCGTGGCGGGCCATGTCGCGCAGGCTCATGATCCAGTCGAAGACGATGACGGCCATGACCAGGACGAACAGATAGAATTCGCGCCGGCGCACGCGACCGTTAATGCTGAAGATAAAGCCGATAAATTGCATGGTCGAACCTGTCTCAATCAGGGATTGTGAGCAGGCGTTAGCAATTTTTAAACCACGTTGCGGAGGTAAGGCCTACGCCTCAGACGCCTTGTAGAACTGTGTGCCGATCTCGATCGCCGGGCGGCTGCTTTCGCGGCGATGACGATTGGTGTCGCGCAGCGAATAGACGCAGCCGCAATATTCCTGCTGGTAAAATGCTTCGCGCTTGGAAATCTCGATCATCCGTGACGAACCGCCGCCCTTGCGCCAATTATAGTCCCAATAGCTCAGGCCCTCGTACGGCCTGACCGCGCGTTGGCCGCAGCCGTTGATCTGGTTCATGTCTTTCCAGCGCGAAATACCGAGGCTGGAGGTCATCACCGCAAAGCCGTTTTCATGCGCGTAGAGCGCCGTGCGTTCGAACCGCATGTCGAAGCACATGGTGCAGCGGACCCCGCGTTCGGGCTCCCACTCCATGCCTTTGGCGCGGGCAAACCAGTTGTCGGTGTCGTAATCGGCGTCGACAAAACCGACGCCATGCTTTTCGGCGAAGCGGATATTTTCGTCCTTGCGCAGGAGATATTCGCGCTCGGGATGAATGTTCGGGTTGTAGAAAAAGATCGTATAGTCGACGCCCGAGGCCAGCATGGCTTCCATGACCTCGCCCGAGCATGGCGCGCAGCACGAATGCAGCAGGACCTTTGTCTCCCCGCCAGGCGGCGTCAGTTGCGGGCGCTCGAAATTCGGCTCAGCCATGGAGATAGCGACGCATGCAATAGAGCAGCGTTCCCGGGTCTTGGTTTTCGCGAACCGCGATGACGCGTCCGAAAAGGATACGGTGGGTGGCCTCGTCGACGGCATTGGTCAGTTCGCATTCGAAGCTGACCGAGGCGTTGGCCAGGACGGGGACGCCCGTGACGCCCTCTGCCCATTCGCCATGGGCAAATCGGTCCGCCGTCGGCATCCGCCCCCCGAAGACGTTCGAGATCTCTTCCTGGCCCGGCATCAGCGTGTTGACGCAGAAATGGCGTGCGTTTTCAAAGGCAGGAAAACTCGCACTCGCCCGATTGACGCAGACGAGAAGGGTCCCCGGCGTGTCGCTGACGCTGCACACCGCCGAGGCCGTAAAGCCGTAACGTATGCCGCCCGACCGAGTGGTGACGACGCTGACCGCCGTACCCAGGCGCGAGACGCCGTTGCGAAACGCGTCCCTGTCCACACTATCGAAGACTTGGTCCGCCAGGCTCATCGGGCTGCCAGCTCCTTGCGGACGATCTCCGCGCCGGCGCCCAGGGCCTTCAACTTGCCATTAGCGATCCGGCGAGACAGGGGCGTCATGCCGCAATTGGTGCAGGGATAGATCTTGTCGGCATCGACGAACTGAAGTGCCTTGCGCAGGGTGTCGGCAACCGCCTCCGGCGTTTCGATGGTATCGCTGGCCACGTCGATGGCGCCGACCATCACCTTCTTGCCACGGATCAGTTCGATCAATTCCATCGGCACGTGCGAGTGCTGGCACTCCAAAGAGATGATATCGATCCTGGACTTTTGCAGATTGGGGAAGGTCCGCTCATACTGCCGCCACTCAAAGCCCAGGGTCTTCTTCCAGTCCGTATTGGCCTTGATGCCGTAGCCGTA
>OUWB011209133.1_pt1 | contig 29110 bp, 32 predicted proteins | sample 1779821 | NCBI WGS metagenome assembly OUWB01 (sample SAMEA3914806, study PRJEB12502) | metagenome | biome: forest; material: soil | place: Canada | collected 2011-08-03 | depth 0.1 m
AACACCAGGTCGGGCGCGCCGGGATAGCCCGGCATGGTTTCGACCTCGGCGCCGGCCGCCTTGAGCGCGCGCGTCAGATGGGCGAACGCGCGGCGCGCGGCGGCTTTGAAGCCGTCGGGGTCCTGGCTCCAGATGCCCGGCTTCATCCACGGATTGATGGCGTAGGAGACGTTGAAATATTGCGGATCGACGACAAGAAAGGTCGGCTGGGTCAATGAGACCGCCGGCGCCCTGTGGGCCATGACGATGACGTTCATGCGGCATTCGCCTTCGGTTGGATTGCGGCGTGTAACAGGCCGAAAATATCGCGCGGATCGCTCGGCGCGGTGATGATGTCGATGTCCGAATAGAAATCCGTGCCCTCGATGCGGTCGGCCAGGAAGCGCAGGACGGAAAAGTCCTCCATGGCGAACCCGACCGAGTCGAAAAGCGTGATCTCGTCGCGGCTTTGGCGGCCGGGATGCGCGCCGGTGGCGACTTTCCAGAATTCGGTCACCGGGAAGTCTTCCGGCATTTGCTGGATCTCGCCTTCGATGCGCGTCTGCGGTTCGAACTCGACGAAGACGGAGGCGCGCCGCACGATGGCGGCCTGCAGTTCGGTCTTGCCCGGGCAATCGCCGCCGACGGCGTTCAGGTGCACGCCGGCGCCGACCATATTGTCCGAAAGGATGACGGCCTGGCGCTTGTCGGCGGTGACGGTGGTGATGATATCGGCGCGGGCGACGGCGTCCTCGGCGCTTTTGGCGACGTCGATCTCGATGCCGGACAGAGCCATGTTGCGGACGAATTTCGCCGTCGCCGCCGGATCGATGTCGAACACGCGCAGCCTGCGGATGCCGAGCAAGGCCTTGAAGGCATGGGCTTGAAATTCGGATTGCGACCCCAGGCCGATCAGTGCCATCGTCTGGGCGTCGGGACGGGCCAGCTTGCGCGCCACCAGCGCCGAGGTCGCGGCGGTGCGCAGCGCGGTCAGTATGGTCATTTCGGACATCAATTGCGGATAGCCGGTTTTGACATCGGACAGGACGCCGAACGCCGCGACCGTCTGCAGGCCCAGTTCGAAATTCTTCGGGTGGCCGTTGACATATTTGAAGGCGAATTTTTCGCCGTCGCTGGTCGGCATCAGTTCGATGACACCGCCCTTGGAGTGGCTGGCATAGCGTGGCGCCTTCTCGAAGGACGCCCAGCGGCGAAAATCCTGTTCGAGGTAAGAGGCGAGATCGACCAGCAAGGGCTCGAGCCCGACGGCGCCGATCAAATCCACGACGTTCCTGACGCTGGCAAATTTCATGACGACACCCTTGATTGCGGCTATAGCGGGATGTGTTTTGATTTCATCAAAACACATCCCGCTATAGGTCTTTGTTTTGTCGCGCAATTTATCCGAAAAGTGGTATCCACTTTATCGGATTGCGCTTTACGAAACCAGCGTATTGCGGACCCATGCTTGGCACAATTCATAAAATAGCTCACAAAATGCGCTATAATGTGCAAATTGATATGCCGGTGTGGGAGTTTTGATGATCGAGCTCGATGATCTGGACCAACGCCTCGTCGCGGCCTTGCGGCTCGACGGCCGGGCGGCCGTGTCAAAACTGGCGATCGAATTGAAGGTGTCGCGGGCGACCGTGGAGAACCGGATGAGCCGTCTTCTGGAGCGGGGCGTGCTCCTGGGCTTTACGGTCAGGCTCCCGGAAGCGCAATCGGGCGAGGGTGTGCGCGCCGTCATGTCGATCGAGGTCGTCGGCAAGTCGACGACGGCCGTCATCAAGAGCCTGCGCGGCGTCCCCGATATTACATCGCTACATACGACGAACGGGGCCTGGGACCTCATCGCGGAGATCCGGACCGCCAATCTTCAGGAATTCGACCGGGTCTTGCGCGTCGTGCGCAGCATAGACGGGGTTTTGAACAGCGAAACCAGCATCTTGCTGAGCGCGGTCTAGAGCGCCGATCTGATTGCATCAGATCGGCGCTCTAGTTCTTTGCTTTTACGCGCTTTTTAATCCGAAAAGTGCGTCACACTTTTCGGAAAGCGCTCTAGCTTCCGACTCAGGGCCGCGCCCGCTCGCGACCTTCGGCGATCAGGCGGCAGACGGTTTCGAAGGTCTGGCGATTGAGCCGGCCTTCGGCAATCGTATAGGTCTTGCCGGCGGTTTTCAGGCGCAGGAACCGCTGGCGGCGCACGGCCGTCAGGCTGAGCGACGTGATATCGCGATAGGGTATGGTCACGGTCGCCGAGCCGAAAGCCGATTTCGGCATCACCACGGCCTCATCGGTCAGCCGTAGCTTTTGGTTGCCAACGACGGCCTGGACCAGGCCCAGCAGGCCGGCGAGCACAAAAGCCAGGCTGAGGCCTGCGATGACCCAGCGGAAGATCGTCGCCTGATCGGGCGCCAGATAGATAAACCCATTGATCAGCAGGGCGCGATGTTCGGTCGTGGCGTCGACGTAGCCGTACACGGCGCAGGCGCCGAAAAACACGATGCCCAGCGCCATCATGCCGGCGTTCGGCTTGTAATCGTAACTTTGCATGGTCTGATCCCCCCGTGACGCCACGAGTCTTAAACGAGCCGGCTCAGAAAGAAAACAGGCGAGCGGCGGCCGTCAGATCCCCTCGCCGCCGAAGATCGGCGTGTGGATGCCGCACTCGACCTTTTCGCTGTCAGCCCAGCGGCCCGAACGCGCGTCGGCGCCGGTCTCCACCGGCTTGGTGCAGGTAAAGCAGCCGATCGACGCAAAGCCCTGTTCGACCAGGGGATGCGGCGGCAGGTCATGCGCCGCGAAATAGGCGTCGAGGTCACCCTGGCTCCAGGCTGCCAGCGGATTGAGCTTGAAATGCTTGCCGTCCCATTCGACGATGGGCAGATTGGTGCGCGTCTTGGCCTGGTGGCGCTTGCGGCCGGAAATCCAGGCGCCGTAGCCTTCCATCAGCCGGTTCAGCGGCCTGACCTTGCGCAGGTCGCAGCACTGATCCGGATTGGTGCGCCACAGCGTGTTCCTGGCGTCTTCACTGGCGGCTTCTTCGGCATCGGCCTTGAGGACGATGATGTTGGTCAGGCCCAGCCGCGCGGCCAGTTCGTCGCGATATTGCAGGGTCTGGAAGAAGTGGCGGTCGGTGTCGAGGAACAGCACCGGCAGGGCCGGATCGATCTCCGACACCATATGCAGCAACACGGCCGAATCCGCGCCGAACGACGAGGACAGGGTGATATCGCCGAAGAACTGGTTGCGGATGGCGTCGCGCAGGATCTCCTGTGGCGTCAAGCCTTCATACTGGGCGCTGAGTTCGGCGGCGCGGCGGCCATTGTCCGAGCGCTGCTGGTCGCGCGCGATATCGATAAGAACGGTCATTGTGCCTCCCGCTCCAGGCGCCGTTGCCAGGCCGGCAATTGGCCGTCGGCCGCGCCCTGATAGGCCACCGAGAAGCGTTTGGCGGCGGAGGTGACGGCTTCGACGGGATCCGAGTCCTTGACGACGAATTCGTCGAAGCCGCAGCGGATCATGTGGTGCAGTTGGTCGCGCAGCACGTCGCCGACGGCGCGGATGATGCCGGTGAAGGCCAGGTCCTCACGCAGGATGCGCGCCGTCGAATAGCCGCGCCCGTCGCGATAGCCGGGGAAGGCGACCTCGACCAGGGCGATTTTGTCGAGGAAGGGCTCAAGCAGGCGGACGTCGTCGGCGGGCTGGACGCGCACGCCATACTGATCGTTCAGGCCATCGAGTTCGCGCAGGGCCCGCTCGAAGCCGAGCACATAGGGGCCGTCGCCGCCGACGGTGTCGGCGTCGTTGAGCAACTGCCAGCCGTCGGGCAGAACGGCGCCGTCGCGCGTGACCAGGGCCGGCGTGTGGGACGAATTAGGCTGGCTCATGCAGGGCCTCGGCAAAGGTTTCGCGCCCGACGCGCGTCAGGGTATCGATAAAGCGCTCGCTGTCGGCGGTGCGAAGCTCGAGATAGAGGCGCACGACGCGCTCGATGGCGGCGGGAACGGCCTCGGCGGGGAGGCCCTTGCCGGTGATGACGCCGAGCGCGGCGTGCTCGTCGGCGCGACCGCCCAGCAGGATCTGGTAGAATTCCACCCCCTGCTTGTCGACGCCCAGAATGCCGATATGGCCGACATGGTGGTGGCCGCAGGCATTGATGCAGCCCGAGATCTTGATCTGCAGATCGCCGATCTTGTCCGTCAGGTTGGCGTCTTCGAAGCGCTGAGAGATTTCCTGCGACAGCGGGATCGACCGGGCATTGGCCAGCGAGCAGTAGTCGAGGCCCGGGCAGGTGATCATGTCGGTGATCTTGCCGATATTGGCGGTCGACAGATTGACCGTGTCGAGCTGGCGGTAGAGGTCGTAGAGGTCGCTCTTGGCGACGTGCGGCAGGACGATGTTCTGTTCGTGGCTGACGCGCAGTTCGCCATAGCCGTAAGCGTCGGCGACATCGGCCATCAGGTCCATCTGGGCGGACGAGGCATCGCCCGGCGGCAAACCGACGGGCTTCAGCGAAATGGTCACGCTGACATGGTCGTCGCGCTTGTGCGGGTTGGTGTTGTTGCGAATCCAGCGGGCAAAGGCCGCATCCGCGGTTTTGGCGCGATCCAGAGCCTCGGCGTCGAAGCCCGTCTTGAAGGCCGGGTCGGGGAAGAATGACTTGAAGTGGTCGACGACGGCCATCGGCGCATCGACCTTGGCCTTGTCCATGCGCGCCCATTCGTCCTCGACCTGACGGCTGTATTCCTCGGCGCCCAGCGCCGAGACCAGGATCTTGATGCGCGCCTTGTAGCTGTTGTCGCGGCGGCCGTAGCGGTTATAGACGCGCAAACAGGCTTCGAGATAGCTAAGCAACAATTCAGGCGGCAGGCCCTTCTTGATCAAGGGCCCCAGATAGGGCGTGCGCCCCATGCCGCCGCCGACATAAACGTCGAAGCCTTCGGGCTTGAGGTGCAGGCCGATATCGTGGACGCGGATGGCGGCGCGGTCCTTGATCGCGCCGGTAATGGCGATCTTGAATTTGCGCGGCAGGAAGGTGAATTCCGGATGGTTCGACGACCATTGGCGGATCAGCTCGGCGAAGGGGCGCGGGTCGGCGATCTCGTCTTTCGCCGCGCCGGCGAACTGGTCGGTGGTGGTATTGCGGATGCAGTTGCCCGAGGTCTGCAGGGCGTGCATCTCGACCTCGGCCAGTTCCTCGAGGATCTTCGGCGCGTCGGCCAGCTTGATCCAGTTGAACTGCAGGTTCTGGCGCGTGGTGAAGTGGCCGAAATCGCGGTCATAGGTGCGCGCGATATGGGCGAACTTGCGCACCTGGCGGCTCGACAACACGCCGTAGGGCACGGCGATGCGCAGCATATAGGCGTGCAGTTGCAGATAGAGGCCGTTCATCAGCCGCAGCGGCTTGAACTGGTCCTCGGTGATCTCGCCCGACAGGCGGCGCTTGACCTGGTCGGCGAACTCGCGATTGCGGTCGGCGACAAAGGCGTGGTCGAAATCGTCGTAAACGTACATGAGGCCTCTACTCGAAGATTTCAGCGCGTTCGAAGGAACGGGAGATGTCGAAGGCGGTCTGGCCGATGGTTGGGCCATTGGCGCGGATATATTCGCGCACATGTTCGCGCTGGACCGGCGCGCCATCCTCGGTCAGGGGAATGAGATAAACGCCGACGACCTCGGTCTCGCGCGCCGCCCAGGCCTTTTGCAGGGTCTCGGCATCGGCGTCGTCGAGGCGGGCGGCCTTGGCCGCGTCCTCGACCCAGCCGTCTTGCGTGTACCAGAGGGTGACGCCGTCGCCCAGGCGATTGGCGGTGAGCAATTTCATGCAACTGTCTCCAGGAAGGCGCTGACGTCGCTGCGATAAAGCGAGACGACTTCGCCGATAATCAAAAGGGCCGGGGCTTTCGAAGCGCGCGCGGCAATGGTGGTCTCAAGCGTGGCGAGCGTCGCGAGGGTGCGGACCTCGTCGGGACGCGTGCCGTTCTCGATGATCAGCACCGGGGTCTCGGGATCGCGGCCGTGGCCGGTGAGCTTGCCGGCGATCTCGCTGGCTGTGGCCACGCCCATATAGACGACGAGCGTATGATGCGGCGCCGATAGGGCCGACCAGTCGAGCATCAAGGGGTTGGAATGATCGCCGTCCTTGGAATGGCCGGTGATGAAGGTAACGCTCTGGGCGTGGTCGCGGTGGGTCAGCGGCACGCCGCTGGACGCGGCGCAACCGAGTGCGGCGGTAATGCCCGGGGTGATATGGACCTCGATACCGGCGGCGCGCAGGGCTTCGACCTCTTCGCCGCCGCGGCCGAAGACGAACGGATCGCCGCCCTTCAGGCGCACGACGCGCTTGCCCAGGCGAGCCTGCTCGACCAGGAGGTCGTGGATCTGCGCCTGGGGCACCGAATGGTTGCTGCGTTCCTTGCCGACATAAAAGCGATCGGCGTCGCGGCGGGCGAGGTCGAGGATACCGTCGCCGACCAGGCGGTCATACACGATGACGTCAGCCTCGCCCAGCAGGCGCAGGGCCTTCAGCGTCAGCAATTCGGGATCGCCCGGACCGGCGCCGACCAGATGCACGACACCTTGACGAGCGGTGTGCGTAGTGGCTTGCGCCAATGCGACGGCCTCGGCGACCTTTCCCGATCGCGCCAGCGCGGCGGCGGGCGATTTCAGCAGGTCTTCCCAGGCACGGCGGCGGTCGTCGACATTGCGGATCTGTTCGCGGAGTACCGGGCTGAGCGCCAGCGCAAATTCGGCCAAGTACGCTTCGGACGGCGGTATGGCGGCTTCGATCTTCGTGCGCGTTTCGCGCGCCAGCACCGGGGCAACACCACCGGTAGCGACGCCGATGCTCAAGGGGCCGCGGTCGATGATCGCCGGCACGTGGAAGTCGCTGAGGTCGGGATAGTCGACGACATTGAGCGGGGCGCCGACCGTGCGCGCCAGGGCGGCGCCCTTTTCGGCGAGGGCACGATCCTCGAAGGCGACGACGATCAGCGAGGCGGAGGCCAAATCGGCGGCCTCGGGCCAGCGGCCATTGTCGAAGATCTTCAGTGTCGCCGGCGTGCGTGCGAACAGGGCCCGCTTGCGCTCAAGCCAAGGTCCATCGCCGATCAGGACGACGGTCCGATCGCGCAACGGCCAGGAAAGGGGCAGGGCTAACATCGCGGTTTCCGCAGGGCTCCAAACAGGTCTCCTATTTAGATTTTAGCACCTGCCGTATAAAGCGATGGTTTATGGACGCTCGCTTTAGCGAACCTTACGGATAAATTCGGCTCAGGCGCGGCGCTTGTACTGCAGCCGCTCGTCCTTGGGCGCGGCGACCCAGGCGGCTTCCGTCGCCTTGACGGCGGTGAACTGGTGGTTCAGCCTTTGGCGGTTGTAGCGATGGGCGGGACGGCCGCCGCTCAGGCCCAGATTGTCGCGCGACATGAACGATACCATCGAGCCGTGCGGGCGGCACAGGATGCAGGCGCAACCCGCGCCGTCGATATAGTCGGTATCGACCTCGAAGGCCGTGCTTTGGTCGGGAAAGGGCCAAACCTTCCCTTGCTGAGAAAGAATATGACGCATGGAGATTCTCCTGGTACGCGAATCACCAAGGCTATGTTTCCCTACATAAGAAAGCAAGGTGTGCAGCAGCGAAGGACGTTGCGGTGACATGACGGTTTCTCCGTGTTCGGAACAAGCGCTATGCTTCGAGGAATAAGGAAACAATATGCGCCCTTCGGCCGCATGGCGAAGGCGCGTGCAATGCGGTAGACAGGCCGCATGACACCCGATCCTGTACAGGCCGCCCGGCAGAAGATTCGCCAAGACGCCGCCGCCATCGGCATCGACGAAGCCTTCATCTCGCGCCTGGTCGATACCTTCTACGACCGCGTGCGCCGACACGAACGGCTGGGGCCGATCTTCGACGCGGCGGTTGCCGACTGGCCCGAACACCTGGCCAAGCTCAAACAATTCTGGGCCTCCGTGGCGCTGAACGCCGGCGCCTATGCCGGCCGGCCGATGCAGGCCCATTTGCGGCTTCCGACGATCGAACCGGCGCATTTCGGCGATTGGCTGTTGCTGTTCGAGGAGACCCTGCGCGATATCGCGCCGTCAGAGGCGGCGGTCGAGTATTTCATGGTCCGCGCCCACCGCATCGGCGAGAGCTTCAAGGCGGCGCTGTATTTCCGGCCATAAAAAGAAGAAGCGGCCACGGAAGACACGGAAAACACGGACGTTTTGGCTTATCCTTGTCGCGCGCAGCGCCGGATCGGGTAAGTGGTCTTAGATCGTCGAGATTGCCATGAAGTCCGTGTTTTTCCGTGTCTTCCGTGGCTAAACCCTTCGGCAGGCGCCGAGCATGACCGTCCGCGGTCTATGCCTCGATCGGTTCGCCTTCCGGCGCGCCGCGATGCAGCCGGTCCGGCAGGGGCTGACCGTCCGGCACGAAGTCCATGGCGACCGAATTCATGCAATAGCGCAGGCCCGTCGGGCGCGGGCCGTCCTCGAACACGTGGCCCAGGTGGCTGTCGCAGCGGCCGCAGCGAATTTCGGTGCGCACCATGCCGTGCGAGGTGTCGCGGATATTGCGGATATGGTCCGGGTCGATGCCCTGGTAGAAGCTCGGCCAACCCGAGCCCGAGTGGAATTTGGCGCGGCTGTCGAACAGAGGCAGGGCGCACAGGTTGCAGACATAGGTGCCCTCGTCCTCGTACTCGTCGAACTTGCCGCAGAACGGCGCCTCGGTGCCGTGGTCGAGCAGGATGCGGCGCGCTTCCGGATCGAGGTACGCGGCCAGACTCTTGATCTCATCGGCGGTTGGCGGCGTCAGGTCGAAACCGAGTTCGGACTTTTTCATGGAAGGTACCTTTACTCCGAGGCGCAGCCTCGGCAAGGGCGACCGCCCGCCGCGCACGTTTGCGCGAGCCATGCGGCGCTTGAGCTGATTAATGCCCGTTATATACGGTCTTTTCGCCGTCCCAGTTACGGTCTTCACCGAATTTTGTGCGAAAGGCCGCCCATTCGGCCGCCGACTGCTCGAAGACATGCAGGTCGTGGCGCACGCCGTCCTTCAGCGTATGGTCCTTCAGCACGCCGACATGGCGATAGCCGTTGAAGGCCTGGGCGCGCACGGTGCGGTCGTTCCAGGCGATGACGTGATTGACCAGCTTGTGCAGCTTCATCGTGATGAAGGCGTGGTTCAGGGTGCCGATGAAATTATAGGCGGTCAGCGCCTTGGGCGCGTCGGGATCGCCGACATAGACGCCGATCTCGCCGATCTGAGATGCCTTGTCGGTGACGGTGATCGAGGCATAGCCGACATCCCTGCCTTCGATGCGGATAATGGCGTGCTGATAGTCGTCGCGCGCAGTGGAGCGCTCGATCCACGCGCGTTGCCGTTCGATATCGTAAGGCACGTCGGTCAGCATATATTGGCTGATATGCGGCGCCGTGCGCCAGTCGAGCAGCAGCTTGGCGTCATCGGGCGTCGGGCGGCGATAAGACAGGAATTCAAGCATGGTTTTTCATCGCATTGAGGATGCGGACAGGGCCTTCGCCGTCGATCATGGTACGGGCACGGCTGGCAACTTCGTCACGCGCGGATGGATCGGCCAGGAGCAATTTCACATGGTTCGCCATACCCGGCGGCAACCCGTCGCGCACGTCGATCACCGGGAATGGACAGGCTTCCAAAGCGGCCTTCTGATTATCGTAAACCACCAGGACCGAAGCGGCGAGGCCCATCGCGGCGATTTCACCGACGCTGCCGCCGGCCGCCGTAAGAACCAGTTCGGCCCCATAAAGAACCTGGGCAACGCTTGGCGGTGAAATATGGAGTTGAAGCCGAGGCAGTTTATCCGAAAGGGCTTGCAACGCCGCGAATTGCCGGTTGGCCGGTCCGGCGACGACTCTGATGGTCACGCCTTCCAGGGCGTCATGCAAAGCCGTCGCGACCGAGGGTGTCAAACCCGTCGGATCGCTGCCGCCGAACATCACGACAACAAAGGGCTGATCGGCGGCTGGCTGGCGAGGCGCGCAGAATTCCGCGCGCACCAAGGCATATTCCGCCCCAAGCAACAGCCGCGCGGAGGTTTTGTCCGCATAGTCGGTGGCGGAAGCCGAAAGCGCCGTATTGATCAGCAAATCACAGTCATAGCCCGCAAGGGCGTTCAGGTCGTCAATCACGGCGACACAAGCTCGCTGTCGGGCCGCCGCCACATAGGCTGCGGTGGCTTTGTAGCTGTCGATGACCAGCCAATCCTGGCGACTAAGGTCGAGATTAGCAAGATCGTCATCCGAGCCAATCGCCGTCGGCAAGACTTGACCGAGCGCCCCGATTTGCTCCAGCCAGGGCATGACCGCATTGTCGATCCGATTCAGCAGGAAAGTGACTTGCGATCCTCGCCCCCGCGCCTCTTCCGCGATAGCGAAACAGCGCATGAAATGGCCCATGCCGATTTCCGTTGAAGCTTCGGTCCGAAAAAACAGCCTGGACACGCGCGCCATCACACTACCCGGATGATGTCGTGCACCCTGGGCGCCCCGGTCGTCCATACCACGGTCGACCACGACCAGCCGACGCCGAAACCGCACAGCAGAAAGCGCTGCGTGCCCCTGACCGGATGTGTCGTCAGATGGTCGCAGATGGCCAGCGGGATCGAGGTCGAGGAGGTATTGCCGTAATCCTTCACGGCATAGACCATCTGGTCGTCGCGCGCCTTGATCTTGTGGCCGAGCGTCTTGATCATCATGGCATTGGCCTGGTGCAGGATCACATGATCCATGGTCTCGATGCCCACGCCCGCCGCCTCGAACGCGCGCATGACCGACGGCGCCACCTGTTTCAGTGAAAAGGCCATGACCTGGGTGCCGTCCATGAACAGCTCGGGCGCCCCGGGTTCCACCAGGCCGCCGGTTTTCGAGATCAGATAGGGCGCGCCGGTGCCGTCCGAGCCCAGGTCGAAGGCCAGGGTGGCCGCATCGTCCAGTTCCAGCGCGGTCGCCGCCACGGCGTCGCCGAACAAGGGCGCCAAGCTGCGATTGCTGTCGGAAATCATGCGCGTGGTGATATCGCCGGCGACCAGCAGGGCGCGATTGATGCCGGCGGCACGCATCATCGCCGTGACCACCGACAGGCCGTAGACATAGCCGCTGCAGCCGAGATTGACGTCGAGCGCCGCCGTCGTCGTCGGCAGGCCCAACTTCTGTTGCAGCACGCAGGCGGTCGAGGGCAGAGGGTAGTCGGGAGTCTGGGTGACGACGACGATCAGGCCGATGGACTCCGGCGCCCAGCCGAGCCTGGCCAGCACCGCCTCACCGGCGATCCGGCCGAGATCGGAGACCGTGTGGGTGGTGGTCACCGGCCGGCGCTCGATGCCGGTGGCGGCGATGATCTTGGCCATGGTCTCGGCGCCGAAGGCTTCGGCGAGCGCGCTGTTCTCGCTGACGGCCTGCGGCATCGCGGTGACGATACCGCGCAGCGCCACACCTGATGTCGCGTAAGCCACCATTACGACGTCAGCCCCCCATCGACCGTCAACACCTGGCCGGTGATGAAGGCCGCGTCGTCCGACAACAGGAAGCGCACCAGGTGGACGATATCGGACAGCTCGCACAGCCGCCCCAGGGGCGTGCGCCGTACGATCTGCTCCAACTGCTTCTCGTCGAGCCCTTCGGACAGGGCGGTTTTCATATAGCCCGGCGCCACCGAATTGACGGTGATGCCGACGCGGCCGACCTCACGCGATAGCGCCCGGGTAAAGCCGTCGAGCCCGGCCTTGGAGGCGGCATAGGCGGTCAGGCCGGTATAGCCGCGCGAGCCGGTGATCGACGAGATATTGATCACCCGCCCGGCTTTGCGCGACTTCATCATCTGGCGCAGCGCGGCACGCGCCAGGCAGATGGCGCCGGTCAGATTGACCTGCAGGACGCGCTCGATATCGCGCACCGGCAGGGTCGACAGGATACCCTCGACCGAGACGCCGGCATTGTTGATCACGCCCCACAGCCGGCTGCCAGGAAACGCGGCCACGGCCTCGGTGACGAAGGCGTCGATCGCCGCCGGATCGCCCATGTCGACGCCGCGCCACCAGAAGGCGCCCGGATGGTTTTCGCCAAGATCCCTCAGGTCGTCATTGAAAGTCGTGCTGCACGCGGCGACGCCGTAGCCGCGCGCCAGCAGGTCACGCGCGATCGCCAGGCCCAACCCGCGGCTGACCCCGCTCAGCATCACCCATTTGGCAACCGTGTCGCTCATGCCCTATCCTTCATGGCGTCTGGCCTTCTTGCCCGTGGCGCCGGTGGCGATCGCCTCGACGAAGCGCAGCGACGCCGGACGCTGGGCGCGCGGCAGTGCCGCGATATGCGCGCGAATCTCGTCTTGAACCTTGCCTGCATCATCGCCCGGCAAAGGTTTCAAAACAATATCGGCGACGAGAATGGCGCCGGTAATCGGACTGGCCTTGGCCGTCACGCGCGCCTCCTGCACCCGGGGCGAGGCCAGGATGTGCGCCTCGACCGCCTCGGGGAAGACCTTGACGCCACCGACATTGATCATGCTGTCGGCGCGGCCGCGAAACAGCACACGGTCGCCGGCCAGTTCGATCACATCGCCGGTGTCCCAGACGCCGGCGCGCGCCTGGGCGCTGGCGCGCGGATTCTCGACGCGCAGGGTGTCGTGCTCGGACAGGGTCAGCTTCAGCCCGTTCAATGGCTCGTAGAGCCAGTTGCGCGGAAAGCCGGCGCGGCCGTCGTTCACCGAAAAGACGGTGCCGGCCTCGGTCGTGGCGTAGATATGGCGCAGGGCCGCCTTGGGGAAGCGCGCTTTCAACGCATCGAGCAGGGCCTGATCCGCCGCCTCGCCGCCCAGCGTCACGCCGCGCAAGGGCAGCGGCCGGTCGCCCAGCGCCATCAGAAAGGCGCGCCAGAAGGTCGGCGTGCCGGAAATATGCGTGACGGCCGTTTCGACGGCGGCGCGCGCCATGTCGGTCACCGTGGCATGGGGCCGCGGCGCCACCAGGGCGTGGCCGCCCATCATCGCCGAAAGGATGACCTGCACGCCGGCAAAGGCCGCCGGATGGAAGGTCAACAGCCAGCGCGCGCGTTCGCCCTGGCCGGGCTTGATGCGCGCCTTGAGGTCCGCCATGGCATGACCGGACCATTTTGGCGTCCCCGTCGTACCTGAGGTCTGCAACCATACCGAACCCGGTGCGATGTCGGTGGGTGCGGCGGACGCCGGATCGCGCAGCAGGACGGCGCTGTCGCCGGCTTCGGCCGCCAGCAGGCCGCCGACCACGCCGGGCGAGCCTTCGGCGGCGACATCGATCACCCCCGCCCTGGGTTTGAGCGCGTCGGCGGTCAGGGTCTGGCGGCCGATCAGCTCGAATCGTGGATGCATCAGTTCAGGCATTATTCACCGGGTCGCTTGTCGCCGAACAGCGTGGCCATCTCGCCCGCCGTGTGGAATAGCACGAACCCTTGGGCGAAGGGTGTCTTGCCGGTTTTTTCCTCGAGCATCACCACCAGGGTAGCGAGATCGAGACTGTCGATATCCAGCGGCCCGTCGAGCAGGACCGTGTCATGGCCGACAACCGGGGCTATGGCGCCCTTCTCGATCAGGATTTGCGTCAATTCCTGCTGAATCAGCTCAAAGGCGGTCATGGCAGGAATTCCTTCAGGTGCGAAACGACGGCGCTTGACGCTTCCATGTGCGGCAGGTGGCCGGCGCCTTCGATGAGATGGACGGGGGCCGAGGGCGGCAGGCGCCGCGCCTGCGGCATCGGAATCAGACGGTCGTGATCGCCCCACAGGATCATCAGCGGGACGCGGATCTTCGACCAGTCGAAGCCCTCGGGCGACAGCGCTAGGCCGTAGGTTTTCGCCTGGCCCAGCAATCGCGAAAGCGCGTCGCGGCGGATGGGATCGGCGGCCTGGCGCAAGGATTGGGCGAGGCTGGGGATCAGGGCCTGGCCGCGCGGCCCGACCAGTTGCGCGGCTAAAACCTCCGCGTGTTCCGGGTCATGCAGAAAAGCATCGAGCGTGTCGTGATGAAACTCACCACCGAGGCCTGCCGGCGACAAGAGGGCCAGCGACGCCACGCGCTCGGGATGCGACAGCGCAAAGCCCAGCGCGATCTTGGCGCCCATCGAATGGCCGATGATATGGGCCTCGGCGATTCCCAGCGTGTCGAAAGCCTCGCCCAGCCAATCGGTCATGAAGCCGAGCGAGGCATCGCCGACATCGGGCGAGGTGCGGCCATGGCCCGGCAGGTCGAGCGCGATGACACGGTAGCTCGCCGCCAAGGGCACCAGGCACAGTTGCCAGGTCAGCAAGTCGGCGCCGAAGCCGTGCAGGAACACCACGCACGGCGCGTCGGCGCGGCCGAGTTCGAGATAGCCCAGCGCGCCATGACTATGGGCGTCGTGCGTTTTCAGTTCGATCTTGCGCGCTACGGCTGTCACGCCAAAAACCCTCCGTCGACGCAGAGGATCGAGCCGGTGATCCACTTGGCGGTGTCGGCCAGCAGGAAGGCGATGGCGGCGGCGACGTCGTCGGGCTCACCCAGGCCCAGCGGATGCATGTCGATGACGCGCTTGAAATTCTCTTCCGACAGGATGGCGCGGAACTGCTCGGTCATCGGCGTGTCGATCATCGCCGGCGCCACGGCATTGACGCGCACGCCGTCGCGCACCAGCTCGACGCCCAGGCCCTTGACGGCGGAGATGATGCCGCCCTTGCTCGCCGCATAGACGACATTGCCGGGCGCCGTCTTCAGCGCCGCCGAGGACGAGACATAGACCAGCGACGCGGGGCTGCCGTGGCAGGCCTTGAGGCGAAAGCCCTGGGCCAGCATCAGGGCGGCGCCGAGGTTCTGCAGCAGGACGTCGGAGACGAAGGCCGGGTTGATCGCCTGGATCGGCCGCGTCGCCTGGACGGCGGCGCAGTGGGCGATGCCGTTCAACGGCCCGACCTCGGCGCATAGCGCCTTCAGCCACGGCACGATGCCGTCAAGTGCGGCCAGGTCAAACAGGCGGCCGGCATGGCCCTCCCCGTCCAGCATGCCCAGCGTCTCGTTCAGGCGCTCTTCGTTGCGGCCCGAGGCAATGACGCGCGCGCCGAGCTTCGAGACATAGACCGCCGTCGCCCGGCCGATGCCCGAGGTGGCGCCGGTGACCAGGATGGTGCGGCCTTCCAGCGACATGGGGTTAAACATTGGGGCTCACCATATGGCGTTCATAGGCCTGCTGGAAATGAGCGATGCGGCCTTCCAGCTCACCGAGCAGCGGCGCCCGCTGGCCTGCCTCGCGCGTGCCTAGCTGGGCGATCGCGCAAATCCCGGCATCCTCGTCGCGCACCTGTTTCGAGAAGGTCTTGAGGTTGTCGATCACCATGGCCCGTGCCGCGCGGCCATTATTGGCGCCGAGCCACGAGGTGGAACTGATGCGCAGGGTCTCGGGCCCCGTCGGGTCGAAGGTCTGGAACGTCAGGAAAGCGCCGTAGGAAAAGGTGACGACGATATTGGGGAAGATCAGGAAGTTGCCGTACTGCGGATAGATTTCCGAGCGCTGCAGCTTGATGCTCTTTTCGACCGTGCCCCACCATTTCAGCGAGCGCTCCTTCAGCCGGCCCGTATAGCGGCTGTGATCGGCATCGGTTGAAATCTGCAAATCGCTGCTCAGGATCAGGCCGAAGCTTTCGGCGTGGACCAGGGGCACGTGATAGCCCTCGGCGGCATTGTCCATGCCGAGCTTCCAGTTGGCCGCCCAGTCATAGGATTCCTGCTCGAAGCGGTCGGGGCAGACGGCGCTGACATGGGCGAGGTCGTCATGGAACGAGCCGAGGAATTCACGCAGTGATGGTCCATCCAGGCTCATGCGCACGAAGACGAAATGGCCGACCGTCTCCAGCGTGTAAGATGTCAGAGCCAAGGCGGTCTTGTCGGCGTCGGTAAAACCGAAGCTCGAGCTATTCAGCGGGATGCCGATCGGCTTGCCGGCCGCGTCGTAGGTCCAGCCGTGATAGGGGCATTGCAGGAGGCGATTGCCGCACGGCTCAGTCTGGATGCGCGAAAAGCGGTGCGAGCAGACATTCTTGAAGGCCTTCAGAACGCCTGAGAAATTCTGCACGACGATAGACTGCGGGCCGATCTTCGCCGTGATGAAGTCGCGGTCGTTCTTCAGGTCGTCGACGAAGCCGACGCACAGCCACGACGGTTTGAACACGGTCTCCAGCTCGCGCGCCAGCACGTCCTCGCGCCAGTAGTGGTCGGCGGGAATCCGGCCAAGACGCGCCTGGTAGGTGGTGCCGGACAGGTCTTTCGGGTTGTCGGCCATCACGCCAGTTCCACCACCCGCGGCGCCGGCATCGGCCCGACGGTGAGCTTGATCGCCGACCACGACCAGCCGACGCCGAAGCCCATGACCACCAGTTCCCTGGGCGTATCGAAGGCGTCGTGAAGTTTGGCGGCGATGGTCAGCGGGATCGAGGCCGACGACGTATTGCCGTAGGTTTCCATGGCGACGGGCACCTTGTCCTCGGGCAGGCCCGACTTCTTGCGCAGATGGTTGAGCATAAAGACATTGGCCTGGTGGAACAGGACATAGTCGATATGCTCGACATCGGTCGAAGCGGCGTCGAAGATCGCCTTGACCAGGGGCGGCACGTTTTTCAGCGTGAAATTGAACACCTCGGCGCCGTTGAGATGCAGGCGCGAGGCGCGATACAGCCGGTCGAAGGTCTCGGCGTCGTGCGGTTCCTTCGGCGGCAGGAGCGGCATTTTCAGCGCCCCGGCCTCGATCAGGATATGCGCCGCGCCCGCGCCGTCGGTGCCGAAGACGCCGAACATGGGTTGAGCCGCGGGATCGAGCTCCAGCGCCGTCGCCGAACCGGCATCGCCGAACAGGGGAATGGTCGCCCGGTCGCCCGGCAGCAGCTTCGAGGTCGAAACATCGCCGGCCAGGACTAGCGCGCGCGGCTGTCGTCCTTCCACCTTAAGCGTCCGCATCAGGCTGGCCGCCGTCCACAGGCCGTAAGCATAGCCCGAACAGCCGAGATTGATGTCGAACGCCAGGCACGAGCCCAAACCCATGCGCGCCTGCAGGGCGCAGGCGGTTGCGGGAATGACGAAGTCGGCGCTTTGCGTCACCAGGATCAGCACGTCGATACTGTCGCGCGCCCAGCCCAGTTCGTCGATCAGCCCTTCGGCGGCACGCTGGCACAGGTCGGACGTCAGCATGTCCGGCCGGGCGATGCGCCGCGCGCGCACGCCGATCGAGCCGATCAAACGTTCGCGTTCGGCTTCGTCGGGGATCAGATTGTCATCTTCGAGGGTGCGCGAGGCCTGGGGCACGCAGGCGCGGATCCCGCGCACGGCCACGCCTGACATTACGGCTTCGGTCATGAGTAGCCTCTTGGGGTCGTCGCCTTTTAAAAAATCGGTACTTTTTCGGCGATTCGGAGCCGGGTTACCAATCACCTTTGGGTGCACCCTCTCACCGATCTTTTAAGGGAATGTTGACGGATTCGGCATTTAGTTAACGGCACAAAGTTTCGCTTATCCGCAAAGGAAACGTCCATGGACAAGCCCGCCTTTTTCGCCGCCGTCGCCGAAATCCTCGAAGCCGATCCGGCCGGCCTGACCGGCGCCGAAACCATCAGCTCGGTCGGCAATTGGGACAGCCTGTCGGTCATCTCGTTCATCGCCATGGTCGACAGCGACCTCGGCCAGATCGTCGACGGCGAAAAGCTCAAGGACGCCAAGACCTTGAACGACCTGGCGGCCCTGGCCGGGCTCTAGCGCCCGTACTCATTCGGGGCGCGAGGCTCAGGTGAAACCCACGACATGAAAAAATGGCCGATGCACAAGGTCGCCATTATCCCGGCACGCGGCGGATCGAAACGCATCCCGCGCAAGAACATCAGGCCGTTCATGGGCCGGCCGATGATCGGCTATTCGATCCAGGCGGCGCTGGATTGCGGCCTGTTCGACCGCGTCATCGTCTCGACCGACGACGACGAGATCGCCGAGGTCGCCCGGACGTGCGGCGCCGAAGTGCCTTTCATGCGCCCGGCCGATCTGGCCAATGACCATGCCGGCACCGGCGCGGTCGTCGTCCACGCCCTGCAATGGCTGATCGACCAGGGCCAGCCGGCGGACGCCTGCTGCTGCATCTACGCCACCGCGCCCCTGCTCGATCCGGCGCGGCTGACCGAAGGCTGGGACAAACTGCAACAGCCCGGGCGGCGCTTCGCCTTTTCGGTGACGTCCTATGCCTTTCCGATCCAGCGCGCGCTGAAGCAGACGGCCGATGGCTCGGTCGAGATGTTCTGGCCGGAAAACCTGATGAAACGCTCTCAGGACCTGGAGCCCGCCTATCACGACGCGGCGCAGTTCTATTGGGGCTGGGCGGACGCGTTCCTGAAGGGCGAGATCACCTTCTCGCCGATCTCGGCCCCGGTCATATTGCCGCGCACCGAGGTGGTCGATATCGATACGCCCGAGGACTGGGACGTCGCGGAGCTGACCTGGAAGGTGCTGAAGGGCGGCTAGGCGTTCAAACGGTAAGATGCCAATGTCCGTTCTTCACCCTCTCCCCGTGCTAACGGGGAGAGGACGGACGGCAAGCCCGTTAGGGCGTAGGCGGCCGGGTGAGGGGCTAGCCGTCAACCGAAGGCCCCTCACCCGATCGCCTTCGCAAAGCTCGGCTCTCGTCCTCTCCCCTTTAACAAGGGGAGAGGGCAAGGTTGTTCTCTCCCGCAACAAAAAAGCCCCGGTTTCCCGGGGCTTCTTCTTACCAGTGACGGTGATAATAGGGCCGGTAGTAGTACGGCCGGCCGTAATAGCCAGGGCCGCCGACCACGATCACATTGCTGTAGTAGTCGACCGGCGGACGGTCGTAATAGTAGACGACCGAATAGCCGTCGGGCGGCGGCGGCGGCGCGTAGTAGCCGCTGGTATAGGCGTAGTAGCGCCCGCCGTAGCATTCGACGCTGCTCTTGCCGACCTGGCTGCCGACCACGGCGCCGAGAAGGGCGCCGACGACGGTGTTGCCGCCGCGATTATAGTGGTGCGACACGGAACTGCCGATCAAACCACCGGCGACGGCGCCGATAATCGCGCCGCTGGCCTGAGCCTGGTCCTTGCGCTCGTAGCAATAGCCGTCATAGGTACGTCCACCCGGCGGGGGCGGCGCGGCATATTGGCCGGCCGGCGGCGCGCCATTGGCGGCATAGGTGTTGGGGCCGGTCTGGGTGCCCGGCGGCGGGGGCGGGGGCGCCTGATCCGACGGGCCGACATAGCCAGGCTGGCCGTTGTAGCCGCCTTGCTGGCCGTTGTAATTCTGCTGGCCGTTGCCACCCTGCTGGCCATAGGCCGGGGGCTGAGCCTGGGTTTGCGCCTGGGCGGCGAGCGGCAGGCTTATCGCCAGAATCGCCGCCAGGGCGCCGGCGGTCTTGAGCGGAGATGTCTTGGAAAGATTGATCATGTTACGCATCCGGGACTGGAGTTGCTACCTTACTAATCCATTGCGGCTGAATGGAGGCTGAACAAAAAGCGGCAGGAAACAGACAAGGCCTTTGCAAGAAATTTATAAAGTGGCCTGTTTGCCAAAACCCGGCAGACGCAGGTTGAAGACGATGGCGCAGGCCCGGAGCCCGAAGGCCGCCAGGAAGGCCACGATCGCCGCCGGCCAGAAGGCGATATTGAATTGCTCGAGCCCCGCGAACAGGCCGGCGCCGAGCAGCGCCGCGGTGATATAGATTTCCCGCCGCATCAGGAGGTTGGGCTCGCCGGCCAGCACGTCGCGGATAATGCCGCCGAACGCCGTCGTCAGCACGCCCATGACCATGGCCGAAAACGGATGGACGTGCAGGCTGAGCGCCTTGGCCGTGCCGACCACCGCATAGGCGGCCAAGCCCAAGGCATCGAGCCATAGCAGCGCGCGAAACCGCCAGCCGCGATCGCCGAGCAGCCAGACCCCGACCGCCGCGCCCAGACAGACCATGACATAGCCCGGCCTTTGCACCCAGAAGACCGGCGCGCCGATCAGCAGGTCGCGCAGGGTCCCGCCGCCGACCCCGGTGATAGCGGCGAAAAAGCCGAAGGTAACGATATCCTGGCGGTTACGCGCGGCGGCCAGCGCGCCGGTCATGGCGAAGACGGCGACGGCGGCATAGTCGAGCCAATAGAAGGCGGCGTGCAGGGCATCCATGCTTGCGCCCTTATCACAGGCCGGCGTAGTTTGCGCGGCGGAATTCTCCGTCCCCGACCGTGCGAAGCACTCCTGGCTCCCCACGCGCTCAAACAGCGAAGCGATAGCGCAACTAAAAATGACCAAGCCGATCCTGCGCCTGCACGAAGCCTATCGCGACGACATCGCCGACCTGGTGACGCGCCGCCCCCTGCCCGGGCAAAAGATCGACAAGCTGGGTGCCTTTCTCTTCCTCAATCACCACGGCCCCCAGGTCTATCCGCCCAATAATCGCGGCCTGCCCTTCGGACCGCACCCGCATCGCGGTTTCGAGACCGTGACCTTCATGCTGGAGGGCCCCTTGGCCCACCGCGACAGCGCCGGCCACGAGAGCATCATCACCAAGGGCGGGGTGCAGTGGATGACCGCCGGGCGCGGCATCATCCACGCCGAGGTCTCGCCGGAAGACTTCAAGCGCACCGGCGGCCCGCTGGAGATCCTGCAACTCTGGGTCAACCTGCCGGCGCGGCTGAAGATGACGGCGCCGCGCTATACCGGCGTGCAACAGGACCAGATCCCGCGGGTCGTACGCGACGGCGTCACCGTCAATGTCATTTCCGGCGCGTGGCAGGGCGTGACGGGGCCGATCGAGTCATTGACCGGCATCGTCATGACGACGCTTGAGATGACACCCGGCGGGCGTATCGCGTTTGACGGGCTCAAGGGCCGCGACGTCTTCTGCTATGTGGCGCGCGGCGAGGTCGCGGTAAACGGCCAGGACGTCAGGAAATGGCACCTGATCGAGTTCGGCGACGGCGACGTGGTCGATCTCGAAGCGATCAGTGACGCCGTGGTGCTGTTCGGCCATGCCGAACCGATCGACGAGCCGGTGGTGTCGCACGGTCCCTTCGTCATGAATACCGTGCAGGAAATCCACCAGGCCTATGCGGATTATCAAGCGGGAAAGTTCGGCTAAAGCATTTATCGGGAACGGCTCCGGGCGCAGGCCGGATAAACCGGAAATCCGTTCTTATCCTCTTCATCTGTGGATACCCCTTTCTTTAGTACGGTCGGCCGACGTCGTCGCAGCGGCCCCATCGAAGGGAAGACGCTTATCCACAGATGAAGAGGATAAGAACGGATTTTAGGATCACCTGCTTTCGCCAACCATCTCGTCAGCCAACGGCTCACCGCGAACCAGGTCGCGCGCCGCCGGCTTGCCCAGCACATCCCAGAGCCGTACCGGCGGCAGGCCAAGACCCGGACGAATCGAGCGCACGTTGGCCTTGGTCAGCAACTCGCCTTTCTTCACATCCTCGACGACGTAGAGCGAGCGGCGGAAGGTCTTGGAGCCGCGCTCCGAACCCAATGTGTCGTAATGCACGTGGCCCAGGGCGCGCCAGGCATCCTTGCAATCGCGCGTCAAGGCCGTGAACTCCGCCGGCTCCAGCGAGAAGCCGCTGTCGGGGCCGCCATCGGCGCGGGCGAGCGTAAAGTGCTTCTCGATGACGCAGCCGCCCAGAGCGACCGCCGCGATCGAGGCCGCCGTGCCGAAAGTATGGTCGGAAAGCCCCGACGGGCAGTTGAATTGCTTGCCGAGGTCGGGGACGACGCGGACATTGGCGTCGGCGATATTGGCCGGATATTCCGAGACGCAATGCAGCAGGACGAACTCGCCCGTGCCGTATTTGCGCGCGGTCTCGACCGCGGCGGCGATCTCCGCATGGTTGGCCATGCCGGTCGACATGATCAGCGGCTTGCCCTTCGACGCCGCATAGGCGACCAGCGGCAGGTCGATCAGCTCGAACGAGGCGATCTTGAAGGCCGGCGCGCCCAGGCTGTCCAACAGGTCGACCGCCGTATCGTCGAACGGCGAGGAAAACAGGGTCACACCGCGCGCCTTGGCCCGCTCGAACAGGGCCGGATGCCAGTCCCACGGCGTGTGCGCCTCTTCGTAGAGGTCGTACAAGGAATAGCCGTCCCACAGTCCGCCCTTGAGCTGGAACTCCGGCCGGTCGGACTTCAAGGTAATGGTCTCGGCCGTATAGGTCTGCAGCTTGATGGCGTCGCAACCGGTCGCGGCCGCGGCGTCGATCATGGTGAGCGCCCGGTCGAGCGAGCCGTTATGGTTCCCCGACAGCTCGCAGATGATGTAGGGTTCGTGGTCCGGCCCGATCCTGCGGCCGGCGATCGTGATCTCATAAGCCCCAGACTTCTTACTTGGCATGCAGAACCTCACTCAGGGCGGCGATCACCCGTGCCGGATCGTCGTCGGCCATGTCGGCGAACAGCGGCAGCGACAGGGTATTGCGGTAGTAGCGGTCGGCGCCGGCAAGCTCGCGCTGGCCCAGGGCATGGGTCTGCCAGTAGGGCTGCCGGTGCACCGGAATATAGTGCACCTGGCTGCCGATGCCACGGTTGCGCAGGCCCTGCATGACGCGCGAGCGGGTCGTGCCCAGCGCTTCGAAGTCCATGGTCACGGCGAACAGGTGAAAAACGACGTCGTCGCGGGTCGGTGTCCAGGACACCGGCAGGTTGCTTGTGGTGAGCGCCTCCTGGTAGGCCTTGACCAGGCGTTTGCGCCTGGCGGCGAACTCCGGCAGGCGCCTCAGTTGCGATACGCCCAGCGCGCAATTGAGGTCGGGCAGGCGATAGTTGAAGCCCAGCGCCTGCATCTCATAGACCCAGGGGCCGGTGTCGTTGTCGCCCCCAAACCCCAATCCGTCGAAGCGCGCCGGATCGCGTTCGATGCCGTGCGAGCGCAACAGACGCAGCCGCCGCGCCAGATCCGCGTCGTCGGTGGTGATCGCCCCGCCCTCGCCGGTCGTCAGGGTCTTAACCGGATGGAAACTGAATACGGCCATATCTGAAGACTGACAGGCGCCGATGCGTCCGTCCGGCCCGGTCGTGCCGATGGCATGGCAGGCGTCCTCGATGACGAAGCCGCCCAGTTCCTCGGAAATCCTGGCCATATGGCCCAGCCCTACCGGTCTGCCCGCGTAGTGCACCGGTATGACCCCGGCATACCTATGATTGGGAAACCCTTTGCGGAACAGGCTTAGCGCTTCGTCGAAAGTGGCGTCGGTGATCAGGCCGGTTTCCGCGTCGACATCGGCGAAAATCACCTGGGCGCCGCAATAGGCGATGCAATTGGCCGAGGCCGCGAACGTCATCGACGGCACGATGACCACGTCATCTGGGGTCAGGTCCTGGGTCAGCGCCGCCAGGTGCAGCGCCGCCGTGCCGTTGGCGCAGACCACGGCCTCGCGGGCGCCGACGGCCTGGGCGAGGTCCTTCTCGAAGCGATCGACATAGGGGCCGGTGGTCAGATAGTCCGAACGCAACACCTCGACGACCGCCTCGATATCGGCGTCGGAGATGGATTGACGGCCGTAGGGGAGGAAGGTGGTCATTCTACGACTTTCCTCCCCTGCGGGTTTCTTGGCGAAGCGGGCGCTGGCCGGCGAGGCGAGGTGGCATCGAGCGAAGCGAAGATGACGGAGGGGGCCAACGACGGCGCAATAGCCCCCTCCCCCACTTCGTGGTCCCCCTCCCCCGCTTCGCAGGGGAGGAAAGAAAAATGCGTATTCATTCCAGATACGCCTTCATCATCGCCTTGATGCCGTCGGCGTCGAGGCGTTCGGGATTGTTGTCCGAGGCATAGAAAAACCCCTCGGCCACCTTCTTCGAGCCGCGCACCTTGGCAAAGGACTTGCGCGTATATTCGACGAATTCCGGCTCGATGACGTAGCGGTCGTCGAGCTCATAGGTCGAGCGCGAATCGTCGGCCGAGATCATCATCTCGTGCAGCTTCTCGCCCGGCCGGATGCCGACGACGGTCTGCTCGACCTCGGGCGCCATGGCGGTCGCCAGGTCGCCGACCAGGGTCGCCGGAATCTTGGGCACGAAGATCTCGCCGCCCTGGGTCAGCTCCAGGCACGACAGCACGAAGGCCACGCCCTGGTCGAGCGATATCCAGAAGCGCGTCATGCGCGGATCGGTGATCGGCAGCTCGGTCGCCCCCCTGGCCAAAAGCCGCTTGAACAAGGGCACCACCGACCCGCGCGAACCGACGACATTGCCGTAGCGTACGACGCAGAAGCGCGTGCCGATATCGCCGACCAGGTTGTTGGCGGCGACGAAGATCTTGTCCGAGGCCAGCTTGGTCGCGCCATAGAGATTGATCGGCGAGCACGCCTTGTCGGTCGATAGCGCGACGACGCGCTGGACGCGGTTGGACAGGCAGGCGGCGACGACATTTTCGGCGCCGCTGATATTGGTGGCGATACATTCCGACGGATTGTATTCCGCCGCCGGCACCTGCTTGAGGGCCGCGGCGTGGATGACGATATCCACACCCCGAAACGCCAGCAGCAAGCGGTTGCGGTCGCGCACGTCGCCCAGGAAGAATCGCGTCTTGGCCATCTTGTCGGGGCCGAAATGGTCTTCCAGCTCGGCGCGCATCTCGTACTGCTTGAGCTCGTCGCGCGACAGGACGATGACCTTCTTCGGGTCGAAGCCGGACAGCAGGGTGTGCACCATCTTGCGGCCGAACGAGCCGGTGCCGCCGGTGATCAACACCGTCTTGCCTTTGACGGGATCGATCTGCGGCGCGAAGTCGCGCAGGAACGGATGGCTCATGGGGACAGGCACCAGGATACGCAAGGCGGGATCGCCAAGCGCGCATGGTGCTATGACCCGCTTAAATGGTGGTTAATGCCGAGCCCGCGCGGCGCTTGAGCGCATATCAAGATCCAGCGTGGCGTTTAAATGCCGGGGCGACGGTCGCGGCCGGCGCCGCGGCCGGCGCGGGCACCGTGTGGCCGCCACTCAAAGCCTGACGCCGGCGCCAGACGGCGCTGCGAATCTCGGCCGGCGGCAGGGGCGGCGGCGTGCGGCCGGCGAGTTTCTTGGTCAGATCGCCCATCAGGTGCGGGATCAGCGCCCACGGCTCGATGAAATAGCGTTCGAACAGGCGCTGCGGATCGTGAATCCAGCGCACCAGCCACTCGATGCCGGCGCCGCCGGTCCAGCGCGGCGGGGTATAGGTGACGCCCGCCTCATAGTCGAAAGCGCCGCCGATCGGCAACGCCACCAGCGGCGGCAGGCGGTCATAGTTCTGATGCAGCCACAGTTCCTGGCGCGGCATGCCCATGCCGATCAGCAAAACATGCGGCTGCTTCGCGGTGATGTCGGCGACGACGGCGTCGTTTTCAGCGCCCGTCATGTCGAAATAGCCGTGATGGCAATCGAGGTGGACATCCGGATGGCGGCCGAGGATGGCGGCGCGCGCCGCCTCCATATGCTCGGGCGCTCCGCCCAGATGATAGACGCGCCAGCCCGAGGCCTCGGCGCGCGCCCAGAAATCGTCGCGGAAATCGAGATAGGTGCTGCGATGCGAACGCGCCAGTCCGTAGCCCATCAGCCGGCCCCACACGACGATCGGCGTCGAGTCGATCTCAATCAGGTCCGCGCGCGCGTAGAAGGCGCGCATTTCGGCGTCATGGTGATAGAAATAGAGGCTGTGCAGATTGTGGTTGGCGACGATTCCGCCCTCGCCCGTCGCCACCCATTCGGCGACGTGGTCCAGCATACATGTCGACGTCATGATGTCGGCTTCAGCGCCGATAAGGGCGATGCGATCGGGCAGGTTCATACCCCCACCCTAGCGACTTAAGCTTGAGATTCCCTCAAAAAACACCGTTAAGGCGACTTAACCATTTGTATTAACTATGGTTTTCTACCGACTTGCCGTAAGGGAAGATATCTTCGCCCGTCGCGCGAATTTAGCGGTCGATCATCGGCCGCAGGGTGATCTCGACACGGCGGTTTTTCGCCCGGCCTTCAGGGGTATCGTTGGACGCAACCGGGTCGTTTTCGCCGCGGCCGGCGACATAGATGCGCTCGGACTTGACCTTGTGATCGACGAGATAGCCGGCCGTCGCATTGGCGCGCTTTTCCGACAGGGCCTGGTTGAGGGCCTTGGTGCCCGACGCATCGGCATAGCCGACGATATCGATATAGGTCGCCGGATACTGGTTGAGGATGCCGGCCAGGGCGTCGAAGCTGGGGGCAAATTTGGGATCGACCTCGGCGCCGGTCTTGGCGAAGGCGACGTCGCTGGGCAGGGTGATGACGACGCGGGTCCCATGACGGGTGACGCCGACGCCCTGGGCGCCGAGCTCGCGGCGCAGGTCACCGGCCTGTTGTTCCATATAGGCTTCGGCGCCGCCGGCCTCGACCGGCGGAATGCCGACATGGGTCATGGCCGTTTTGCGCGGCAGGTCGGCCTTGGCCGTCTCCGTCGCGGGCGGTGGACCGGATTGAGCGACGGGGCCGGCCGTTTCCATGGTCGAGCACCCGGCCAACAGGAGCAGCGACGCGCCGCCCATCAGACTTGCAACCCTTAAAACCATGTTCCGCATGGATCGTGTCTCCCTCATGCCGCTTCTGCAACGCTTTGTGCTCTAACCTTTACGGTTCATGCAAGCAGGAAATGAAGGCGAAGCAGTGACAATTTGTATAAAGAAACCATAAAGGTAGCAAGCTACCTTGTATGCGCTCAAGTGCCGCGCAGGCCCGCAGGCTCAGCCTCGCATAAGCTCGGGCGGCCAGTTTCCAAGCAAGATTTGCGGCCTTGCCGAACGCAAGAGCGTTCGGAATTCCGGTTCGCCCCTGGACGCCTTACCTATGGCAGCGCCACACCGTCTGTGTATCCGGGGCCGCGGTCAGGAAACCTTGCGACAGGGTGTGGACGCGGGCCAGGTTTTCGTTGAGCGCCGCCACCGCGCCGGCCGAGGCATTGGCCGAACAGCGCAGCGAACCCAGGGCATTCCTCTGCGCCAGATACGCCTTGTGCTGGTCGTCGGTCAGCCGGTAGTCGCTGCGCTTGAAGACTGTTCCGTCGGCCGACAATTCCGTCTTCGCCGCCACCGGATCGGTATCGTTGACGGTGAAGCGCAGCAGCGTGCCGTCGGGCTGGCGTTCGTAGGGCGTGTGGCCATTGACGCAGGCGTGGGCCGCGTCGAAATCGAAGTCGATGGGACCGGCGCCGTTCAGCGGCTTGGGCGAATTGGCGCGATCGACCTCGCACACCAGGTGCGCGGTCGCGACGCTGGCCGGATCGACGGTGGCGGCATCGGCCTTGTGGCCCAGGCGCGTATAGATGTCGTTGTCCTTGATCAGGAAGGCGACGACGGCGACGATGATGATCAGGCCCAGCATGATCCAGCCCCAGGGGATCGGATGACGGGGCTTGGAGCGCGGCGCGGCCTTGACCTTCTCGGTCTTGACCTTCTCGGCTTGGACTGCGGCGGCCGGCAGGGGCTTGGCGGCCTTTTCGGTCTTCTTGTCAGGTGCGGGTGCGGACGCCGCATCGAAGGCCGTCGGCGCGTCCGGTTCCTTGGCGGCATGGATTTCCGTGCGGTGGCGAATCTCGCGGCGGATGATCAGCCCGATCAGGATCAGCACCAGCAGTGACAGCAGGACCATGGCCGCCAGTTGCCAGCGTTCCAGCGCGGCGCGGTCGGCTTCGGCGCTCTTCTGGTCGTCCAGGCGCTGTTGCTGGGCCGACGCCGCGGCAGCCAGGGCCTTGGTCAGTTCGTCGTCCTTGACGATCTCGTCCTCGGTCCGCGCATAGCACGGCTGGTTGACCACCTGCGGTGTGATGCCGGCCGAGCTTAAGAAGGTATTCAGCGCCGAAACATGGGTGGCGACGAACTGGCCGGCCGAGACATCGACATCGCCACCGGCGCCGACGGTCGACGGCGCGGTCCAGGTGTTGACGCCGACGACCTGGCCGCATTCGTTGAGCAGCGGGCCGCCGGAATTGCCGTGATTGATCGGCGCGGTGTGGAACAGGGTATCGACGCGCGAGCCGTCCGGATTGGTCGAGGCGAACAGCGCGATCGAGCCCTGGGTGACATAGGCGTCGGTCGGCTCGAGCAACTCGGTGCCGGCGCGGTTCAGCAGATGGTCGGTGACGTCGGGATAGCCCATCGACACGACGCGCTCGTTTTTATACGGCGTCAGGAACAGCTTGAGCGGCGGGATCTTGAGGTCGGTCGCCTGCAGCAGGGCCAGATCGCCCTCGGTCCACGACTTGACCAGGTGCACCGGCTGGTAGTTGGCGCCCGAGTCCTTGTGCGGCACGATATAGATGTCGGCCGAGGCGGCTTCGGGCGGCACTTCGACGACGTGGTAATTGGTGACGATATAGCCGGGCGCGACGACGAAGCCCGACCCCATGCTGACCGTATCGAGCGGCGTACCGCCAAAGCCGCGATAGACGACCAGCACGCGCACGACCGAGGTTTCGGCCGTCTTCAGCGCCTTGGTGGAATTGACCGGCTGCACCGGCTGGTCGACCACCGCGGCGGCCACGGACGAGGTCTTGTCATCGGCATGGGCCAGCTTCGGTGGGCCGGACACGGCCCAGGTGACAAGCGCGCAGATACCCACGGCGGCGGCGAAACCCGCGCCGGTCAGTCCCTGCCTGATACGTCCTGAACGCGACGCCAATCGTCCCATCCTGAAAACAAAACCGCGACTCACCCGCCTCGCGGCAAGTCCCGCTTTACGAAGCGGTGTCTTTCACAAGTGTTAATAACCGAGTCCTTCAAAGAAATCATCCCTGAAGCGGGCTTATTGTGGCGCTGTGGGATTTTTGTTGGGGAATGGCTCCGGGCGTTGCTTGTTTCGTCGTTGGCCAGCGCCTATTGTTCGCCTTGAAACATACCCGAACATCCGAGCGCCTGAACCATGCCCGATACCGCTGCCGCCACGTCCGCCATTCCGCCGGTGCCTTTGACGCTGTACGACCAGGATTTTGCGGCCTTTTCGGCCAAGCTCGGCGCGTCGTTCGAGCGTTACGGCTTCGCGGTACTGGGCGGCCACGGCATCGATCCGGCGCTGCTGAAGCGTGTCGACGCGGCGACCAAGGCCTTCTTCGC
>OUWB010003769.1_pt1 | contig 28936 bp, 25 predicted proteins | sample 1779821 | NCBI WGS metagenome assembly OUWB01 (sample SAMEA3914806, study PRJEB12502) | metagenome | biome: forest; material: soil | place: Canada | collected 2011-08-03 | depth 0.1 m
ATGGCACATAAGGTCTTTATCGACGGCGAGGCCGGCACGACCGGCTTGCAGATCCGCGAGCGCCTGGCGACGCGCAGCGACATCGAGCTGCTGCGCCTGGCCGATGACAAGCGCAAGGACCTGGACGCCCGCCGAGCCGCCCTCAATGCCGCCGACGCCGTCATCCTTTGCCTGCCGGACGACGCCGCCCGCGAAGCCGTCGCCCTGGTCGAGAATCCCGACACCTGCATCATCGACGCCTCGACCGCCCACCGCGTCACTGACGGCTGGACCTACGGCTTCCCCGAAATGCCGACCGACGACGACACGGGCACGCAGCGCGACCTGATCCGCGCGTCGAAGCGCATATCCAATCCCGGTTGCCACGCCACCGGCTTCATCGCCCTGCTGCGGCCGCTGACGGAGGCCGGCATCCTCCCGCCGTTCTTTCCGGTAACGGCGCATTCGTTGACCGGCTATACCGGCGGCGGCAAGGCGATGATCGCCGAATTCGAAGCCTCGGCGGCCCAGGGCGGCACCGACACGGTCGGGCGCGTCTACGCCACCGGCCTGATGCACAAGCACCTGCCGGAAATGACCCTCTATGCCGGGCTGGAAAGCCCGCCGGTGTTTTCGCCGACGGTGGCGCGCTTCCCGCAAGGCCTGGTGCTGGAGGTCCCTCTGCATCTGTGGGCGCTGCCGGACGAGCCCGACATCCACGCCGTGCACGACGCGCTGAACGCGGCCTATGACGGCGAACGCTTTCTCCGCGTGGCGTCGCTGGAGGAGTCGCGCTCGACCAATATGGTCGATGCCGAGATGTTGCGCGACACGAATCAACTATTGATTCACGTTTTCGGCGACCCCGACATGCAGATGGTCAACCTGGTCGCCGTGTTCGACAACCTCGGCAAGGGCGCGTCCGGGGCGGCTGTACAAAACCTCAATCTTGTTCTAGGCGTTGACGAAGGCCTGGGTCTTTAAAATCAGGCTGCGTCACAACAGCGGAGCGTGCAATGGGTCCCCTGACCTGGTCTGCCATCTATCTGATGATCTGGTGGGTGAGTTTCTTCGCCGTCCTGCCGCTGTGGAACGTCTCGCACCACGAGGCCGGGGTGAAGATGACCGACGGCGGCGACCCCGGGGCGCCCCTGACCCACAATCTGAAAAAGAAGGTGTGGATCAACACGATCATCGCGACGATCCTGTGCTTCATTCTGTTCGTCTGCATGACCTTCATCCACGTCCCGCTGCCCACGATTCCGGCCTAGCCGGAATCGTACCTCCCCAACGTGTTGGGAAGGGGGATCGCGACCCGTGGGGTCGTGGGGGTGGAGTTTCTTGCTTTCCACGCTCGCGGGCCTTAATTTTCCCGCAAATGCGCTTCACTCCTCGCGACGATGCGACTAGGTTGCGCGAACTTTTGACCAGACTACGGATTCTCCCATGCGGCTGTCGCGCTATTTTCTGCCCCTGCTCAAGGAAAACCCCGCCGAGGCGCAGATCGTCTCGCATCGGCTGATGCTGCGCGGCGCCATGATCCGTCAGGAAGCCGCCGGCATCTATGCCTGGCTGCCGCTGGGCCTGCGCGTCCTGCGCAAGGTCGAGCGCATCGTCGAGGAGGAAATGTATAAGGCCGGTTCGGTGCAACTGTTGATGCCGACCCTGCAACTGGCCGATCTGTGGCGCGAATCCGGCCGCTATGACGATTACGGCCAGGAAATGCTGCGCATCAAGGACCGCCACGAGCGCGACCTGTTGTACGGCCCCACCGCCGAGGAAATGGTCACCGACATCTTCCGCGCCAGCGTGCGCTCCTATCGCGACCTGCCGCTCAACCTGTACCAGATCTCGTGGAAGTTCCGCGACGAGCAGCGCCCGCGCTTCGGCGTCATGCGCGGCCGCGAATTCCTGATGAAGGATGCCTACAGCTTCGATATCGACGAAGCCTCGGCGCGCCGGGCCTATAACCGCATGTTCATCGCCTATCTCAACACCTTCAGCCGGATGGGCCTGAAGGCGGTGCCGATGCGCGCGGACACCGGGCCCATCGGCGGTGATCTCAGCCACGAATTCATCATCCTGGCCGACACCGGCGAAAGCGCCGTCTTCTGCCACAAGGACCTCGTCGACATGCCCGCCCCCGGCGACGGCGTCGACTGGGACGATCTGCAAGGCCTGGTCGACCAGCGCACGGCGCTCTATGCCGCCACCGAAGAGATGCACGAAGAAGCGGCGTTCGCCGAAGTGCCGGCGGACAAGCAACTCTCCGCCCGCGGCATCGAGGTCGGCCACATCTTCTATTTCGGCGAGAAATATTCCAAGCCGATGAAGGCGGTCGTCTCCGGCCCCGACGGCAAGGACGTCAATGTCCATATGGGTTCCTACGGTGTCGGCGTATCGCGTCTGCTGGGCGCGATCATCGAAGCCTCGCATGATGACGCCGGCATGGTCTGGCCCGACAGCGTGGCGCCGTTCGACGTGGCGATCCTCAGCCTGCGCACTGGCGACGCCGCCGTCGACGCCGCTTGTGACCATGCCTATGCCACGCTGCAAAAGGCGGGCAAGGACGTGCTGTATAACGATACCGACGACCGCCCGGGCGCCAAGTTCGCTTCGATGGACCTGATCGGCATCCCCTGGCAGCTGATCGTCGGTCCCAAAGGCCTGGCCGACGGCACGGTCGAGCTGAAGCGGCGCGCAACCGGCGAACGCGAGGTGCTGTCGCTGGAAGCGGCGCTAAACAAGCTCACGCAAAAGGCCTAGCCACCTTTTCGGCCTACAGGCCGAAAGGGATGCATTTTTATCTGACGCCCTTTTTAATCCAAAAAGTGCGTTACACTTTATGGAAAGGGCTTGGATGTTCGGTTTCAGGCTGTGGGAGCTCGATCTTGCCCTGAAGTACCTGCGCACCAAGCGCAAGGACGGCGGCGTGGCCGTCATCGCCATTATCAGCTTCGTCGGCATCGCGCTGGCGGTCACCGCCTTGATCAGCGTGCTGTCGATCATGAACGGCTTTCGCGACGAACTTTTGTCGCGGACCCTGGCCTTCAACGGCGACGCCTATGTCTACGGCCACCCGCTGAACGACTTCGCCCATCGCGACGACATGCTGAAGCGATTGCGCGCCATACCGGGCGTCACCCAGGTCTCGCCCTATGTCGAATCCTATGTGCTGGCCCAGGGACCGGACAGCCACGCCCAGCCCTCCGCCGTCCGCGGCATAGACGCCGACATCCTGCAAAAGACGCCGATCATCGCCGGCAATATCGAAAAGGGCGGACATCTCGATCAATTCGGCCAGGGCGATTACGGCGGCGACGGCATACTGGTCGGCGATGGCGTGGCCCAGGATCTCGGTGTCGGCGTCGGCGACAAGCTGGAGCTCTATACACCGTCGGGCGGCGCGACCGCTTTCGGCTCCGCGCCGACCGAAAAAAGCTATACGGTCATCGGCCTGTTCAAGAGCGGCGTATCCGTGGTCGATGATGGCTATATCTACATGCCGCTGCCCCAGGCGCAGCTGTTCTTCGGCCGGGAAGACGAATGGGACACGGTCGAAATCATGGTCGACAAGCCCGACGAGATCGCGCGCTTACGCGATCCCTTGCGGCAGGCGGCCGGCGCGGGCGCGCTGATCCAGGACTGGACCCAGCGCAATGCGCCGCTCTGGAACGCGCTTCAGGTCGAACGCACGGCCATGCGCTTCATCCTGTCGTTCATCGTCATTATCGCCACGCTGAACATCGTCTCCGGCATCGTCATGCTGGTGAAGAACAAGACGCGCGACGTCGCCATCCTGCGCACCATGGGCGCCGACCGTTCGGCGATTTCGCGCGTGTTCTTCCTGGCCGGCACCATGATCGGCGTCGGCGGAACGATAGCGGGGCTGCTGCTGGGCGTGCTGTTCTGTGCCAATATCGAGGGCATCCAGACGCTGATCGAGCATCTGTTCCATGTCACCGTTTTCGACCCGAAGATCTACTACCTGTCTCACGTTCCGGCCAAGATGGAGCCGGGCGAAGTCGCTTTTGTCGCCATCGGCTCGCTGTTGGCGGCGTGCATATCGACCTTCTTCCCGGCCGCCTGGGCGTCGAAGCTCGAACCGGTGGAGGCCTTGCGTTATGAGTAGCGTGACTTCAGGCAATGTTTTGGCCATCCGGAACCTGTCCCGGGAATACGATGTCGCCGACGGCCGCAAGCTCGCCGTCCTGCAGGGCGTCGATCTCGATGTGGCGCCCGGTGAACTGGTCGGCCTCGTCGGCCCGTCGGGGTCTGGGAAATCGTCCTTGCTGCATGCGGCCGGCCTGCTCGAAGCGGCGCGTGCCGATGCGCTCGCCATCGACGGCCAGGACTATGTCAAGGCCGACGACCGGCTTCGCACCCGCGCGCGCCTGTCGCAGATCGGCTTCGTCTATCAATTTCATCATCTGCTGCCGGAATTCACCGCGCTCGGCAATGTCGTCCTGCCGCAGCGCATTCTCGGCCGCAAGCCGGCCGAGGCCGAGGCGCGGGCGCGTGAACTGCTTGAGGTCATGGGCCTGGGCGAACGCATGGATCACTTGCCGGGACAGTTGTCGGGCGGCGAACAGCAACGTGTCGCGGTGGCGCGGGCCCTGGCCAACAGCCCGAAGCTGCTGCTGGCCGACGAGCCGACGGGCAATCTCGACCCGGCGACGTCGAAACAGGTGTTCGACGTGCTTAAGCGCGTGATCGAGGAGCGCGGCGTCGGCGCGGTGATCGCCACGCACAATCTCGAACTGTCGCGGCACATGCACCGCGTCGTCCGCCTCGAGCAGGGCCGGTTGGTCGAAGAACGGCCATAAGGGTTTTAAACACGAACCACACGAACTGAGACGAAAAGACACGAAATCCCTGCGGCACAACCTGCCGCGCGAAGCGCCTTTGATGATTGTGCGCTTCACGCTTTTGGATGAGCTACTCGAACTGTTCGTGTCTTTTCGTCTTCGTTCGTGTGGTTCGTGTCAAAAATCCTACCCAATCTTTTCAACAGCCTGTCATTTTGTTCTCCAATTGTCCACATGTCGCTTGCAATGAGAACAAAGCGGGAATATAGAACAAAGCACGAATTCTCGATGACTTATCAGGGTGTGGAAAAATGGTTGCGGCACTGCATAACATGTTGTCATTCACCGCGGTTGCGGGCTTTGTTTTCGTCGTTTGTCACCTGGTGTCGATGGCCTGAGTCGCCGTCATGCCTTGAGCGTTGGAGGCCGTCGCCGTGAGCCAGGATTTCATCCATCTGCGCGTGCGTTCGGCCTATTCCCTGCTTGAAGGCGCGATCAAGGCGACCGATATCGCCAAGCTGGCCGCCAAGAACGCCATGCCGGCGGTCGGCATCACCGATCGCTGCAATCTCTTCGGCGCCCTGGAATTTTCCCAATACTGCAAGGATAGCGGCGTCCAGCCGATCGTCGGCTGCGCCCTGCCGGTCAAGGGGATCGGCGGTACGCCGTCGGAAAAATGGGCGCGCATCCCGACCGTCGTCCTGCTGGTGCAAAACGAGCAGGGCTATCTCAACCTCACCAAGCTGACCTCGATCGCTTATGTCGACGGCGACAATATGGACGAGCCGCACGTCAAATGGGACGATATCGCCACCCACAGTGACGGCCTGATCCTGCTGTCGGGCGGGTCCGACGGACCCGTCGATGTCGCCTTCCGCCAGGCCAAGCCCGATGACGCCAAGGCGGCGCTGGCGGCCATGCACGCCGCCTTCAGTGATCGCTTCTATATCGAGCTGCAACGCCATGGCGGCGAGAAGGGTACCGTGGCCGAGGCCGCCCTCGTCGAATATGCTTACGCCCACGACGTGCCGCTGGTCGCCACCAACGACGTCTATTTCGGCCCGGCCGACCTCTATACGGCCCACGAAGCGCTTTTGTGTATTTCCGACAGCACCTTTCTCGGTATCGAGGACCGCCGCCGCGTCACGCCGGACCACTGGTTTCGCCCGGCGGGCCAGATGCGCGCCTTGTTCGAAGACCTGCCCGAAGCCTGCGACAACACCGTCGAAATCGCCAAGCGTTGCGCCTTCCTGGTCGCCAAACGCGATCCTATCCTGCCGCGTTTCGATACCGGCGCCGGCCGCAACGAGGCCGAGGAACTGGCCTGGCAGGCGCGGGAAGGGCTGAAGATGCGCCTGAAGGAGGTCAAGCTGGCCTTTCCCGAGGAAGACTATTGGGCACGGCTTGAGCGCGAAATCGGCGTCATCCAGAAGATGGGCTTTCCCGGCTACTTTCTGATCGTTTCGGACTTCATCAAGTGGGCCAAATCCCACGACATCCCGGTCGGGCCGGGCCGCGGCTCGGGCGCCGGCTCGATGGTCGCCTGGGCGATGACCATCACTGACCTGGATCCGCTGCGCTTCGGCCTTTTGTTCGAACGCTTCCTCAATCCGGAGCGGGTATCGATGCCCGACTTCGACGTCGACTTCTGCCAGGAACGCCGCGAAGAGGTCATCAGCTACGTCCAGGACAAGTACGGCCGCGACCGGGTGGCGCAGATCATCACCTTCGGCACCCTACAGGCGCGCGCCGTGCTGCGCGACGTCGGCCGGGTGATGCAATTGCCGTTGGGCCAGGTCGATCGTCTGGCCAAGATGGTGCCCAATAACCCGGCGAATCCGACGACGCTCGCCCAGGCCATCGATATCGAACCGCGCCTGCGCCAGGCGCGCGACGAAGAAGACACGGTCCGGAACCTGCTCGATACAGCGCTCAAGCTGGAAGGCCTGTTCCGCAATGCCTCGACCCACGCCGCCGGCATCGTCATCGGCGACCGGCCGCTGACCGAGCTGGTGCCGCTGTATCGCGATCCGCGCTCGGATATTCCCGCGACCCAGTTCAACATGAAGTGGGTGGAAAGCGCCGGCCTGGTCAAGTTCGACTTTCTGGGCCTGAAGACCCTGACCGTGTTGCAGCGCGCCGTGCACTATCTGAAAAAGCGCGGTGTCGACATGAACTTCTCGGCCTTGCCGCTCGACGACGCGACGACCTATGAACTTTTGGCATCGGGCCAGTCTATCGGGGTCTTCCAGCTGGAAAGCCAGGGCATGCGCGACACCCTGCGCAAGATGCGCTGCGGCTCGCTGGAGGAAATCACCGCCCTGATCTCGCTCTACCGGCCGGGGCCGATGGACAATATCGACACCTATGTCGACCGCAAGTTCGGCCGGGTCGAGATCGACATGCTGCACCCGACGCTCGAGCCGGTGCTCAAGGAAACCTACGGGGTCATCATCTACCAGGAACAGGTGATGCAGATCGCCCAGGTCCTGTCGGGCTACAGCCTGGGCGAAGCCGACCTGCTGCGCCGCGCCATGGGCAAGAAGAAGAAAGAGGAAATGGACCTGCAAAAGGTGCGGTTCATTTCGGGCGCCCGGGAAAAAGGCGTCGACGAACGCCAGGCCGACGAAATCTTCGAACTGGTCAACAAGTTCGCCGGCTACGGCTTCAACAAGTCGCACGCCGCCGCCTACGCCTTTATTTCCTATCAGACGGGCTGGCTGAAGGCGAACCATCCGGTCGAATTCTTCGCCGCCAACATGAGCCTCGATATCATCAACACGGACAAGCTGGCCGTGTTCTATCAGGACGCCCGGCGCTTCGGCGTCACCATTCGTCCGCCCGATATCAACCGCTCGCAGGCGGATTTCGATGTCGAAAACGGTGAGGTGCTATACGCGCTCGGCGCCATCCGCAATGTCGGCTTCGAGGCCATGCTCAGCGTCGTCAAGGCGCGCGAGGCGGGGGGACGGTTCATCGACCTGTTCGACTTCCTCGAACGCATCGATCCGAAGGCCGTCAACCGGCGCGCCCTGGAGAACCTGGCCAAGGCCGGCGCCTTCGATACCATCCATCCCAACCGCACCCAGATCGTCGCGGCGTCGGACATGCTGGTCGCCTATGCCCAGAGCGTCGCCGCCGAGCGCGACGGCGGGCAAAGCAGCCTGTTCGGCCAGAGCGAACAGTCGCGGCCGCGCCTGCCCAAGGTCCCGCCGGCCTCGGGTCCGGCCAGCCTCGACGACGAATTGTCGGCCATCGGTTTTTATCTGTCGGGCCACCCGCTGCAGGACATGCTCGACGTCTTCAAGCGTCGGCGCATTACCCTTTACGCCGAGGCGCTGGGCCAGGCGGCGGAAGGCCACGAAGCTTTTCGCATGGCCGGCGTCGTTCGCCGCCGCCAGGAGCGCGCGGCGGCCGGCTCGGGCGAAAAGTTCGCCTTCGTTACCTTGTCGGACCCGACCGGCGAATACGAAGTGCTGTTCCCGCCGGAAAGCCTGCGCAAGAATCGCGACCATCTCGAACCCGGTCAATCGATCCTTCTCAAGGTGCGCACCAAAGGGCGCGAGGGCGAGATCCGCTTCTTCGGCGACGACGCCATGCCGCTGGCCGGCAGCCTGCGTACCGACGACATGGGACTGCGCGTCCATGTCTCGGCGCAGGTCATCGACCTCAATGATCTACGCGCGCGGCTGGAAGCCTCAAAGGCGCCCAATGGCGGCGAGATCAGCCTGACCGGCGACCTGGGCGGGGAGGGCGAGGTGGAGGTTAAGCTGCCGGCGCGCTACACGCTCGACGCCCATCTGCGCGGCTGGCTGAAGACCATGCCGGGCGTGCTCTATTTCGAGGATGTGTAGTCGAACGGCAATCATCTTGAAGGTCGCCACAGATTACACAGATTGCGCAGATGTTTAGGCCGGTTCTGAAACGCGCGAAGCGCTTCAAGGGTGAGGCCGCCGAAGCAAAGCAATTGCCCTGAAAATCGGTGCAATCTGTGTAATCTGTGGAGACCTTCAGAACGTTAGCCGCTGCGCGGAAAGCGCCGGTCGAGACGTACACGGGCCGCACTCTTAGTTTCGACTGTCCGCTTTTTCTTGCCCCCACGGGCTTGCTTTTTTTTGAAACTGTGACTAGGTGCGCGGCATCTCACACGCAGGCGCGCGCTTCTTTGGTCCAACCGGCCATGGGAACGTTCCGAGGCTTGAGGATAACGGATTGACCCGTATCCGGCTTTTTGTCTGCGGAGGATTATCGGAAGAAGGATTGTAACGCTTATGGCTATGCCCGAAATTTCCATGCGCCTGCTGCTCGAAGCCGGCGCGCACTTCGGCCACCAGACTCACCGCTGGAACCCGAAGATGAGCCGCTACCTGTTCGGTTCGCGCTCGAACATCCATATCATCGACCTGTCGCAAACCCTGCCTTTGTTCCATCAGTCGCTGCTGAAGGTGCGCGAAGTCGCCGCCGGCGGCGGTCGCATTCTGTTCGTCGGCACCAAGCGCCAGGCCCAGGCCCCCGTCGCGGCGGCCGCCAAGCGCTGCGCCCAGTACTATGTCAATCACCGCTGGCTCGGCGGCACCTTGACCAACTGGCGCACCATCTCGGGCTCGATCGCCCGCCTGCGCGAACTGGAACAACTGCTCGACATCAATCCGGCCGGCCGTTCCAAGAAGGAACTGCTGATGCTGACGCGCGAACGTGAAAAGCTGGAACTCAGCCTCGGCGGCATCAAGGACATGGGCGGCATCCCCGACCTGATGTTCGTCATCGATACCAACAAGGAATCGATCGCCATCCAGGAAGCGCGCAAGCTCAACATCCCGGTGATCGGCATCCTCGACTCGAACTCCGATCCGGACGGCATCACCTATCCGGTGCCGGGCAATGACGACGCGGCGCGCGCGCTGCAACTGTATTGCGATCTGGTCGCCGATTCGGTGCTGGACGGCCTGTCGGCCGGTCAAGTCGCCATGGGCGTCGACCTGGGCGCGGAAATCGCCCCGATCGAGCCGGCGATCGCCACCGTTGAGGCAGGTGCTTCCGCCGAGGCGTAAGGCTCCCTATATAGAGCCGGAATCGCCGCCGGCATGAGTACATGCACAGCCTGAGACCATCCCGTCTCAGGCTGTGACGCAATTGACACCTTGCGGCGCTAAGAGCCCGCATCCGTATTTGAGATATTGGAGGATTTCATGGCTGAAATCACAGCTGCTCTGGTTAAGGACCTGCGCGAAAAGTCGGGCGTAGGCATGATGGATTGCAAGAAGGCGCTGACCGAAAATAACGGCGACCTCGAAGCCGCCATGGATTGGCTGCGCACCAAGGGCCTCAGCAAGGCCGCCAAGAAGGCCGACCGCGTCGCCGCCGAAGGCCTGGTCGTGGTTGCGTCCGAAGCCAACGGCGCCGGCGCAACCGCCGCCGCCGTCGAAGTCAACGCCGAGACCGACTTCGTTGCCCGCAACGAACTGTTCCAGACCCTGGTACGCAATGCCGGCAAGGCCGGCCTTGCCAACGACACCGTCGAAGGCGTCGCCGCCGCCGTGCAGGACGAAATCACCAACCTGATCGCCACCATCGGCGAAAACATGGTCGTGCGCCGTTTCGCCAAGCACAGCGTCGATCAAGGCGTCGTCGCGTCCTATATCCATAACGCCGTCGCCCCCAACCTCGGCAAGATCGCCGTGCTCGTCGCCGTCGAATCGGCCGGCGATCGTGACGCGCTGAACGAAATGGGCCGCAAGGTCGCCATGCATATCGCCGCGACTCAACCGCAATCGCTGTCGACCGACGACCTCGACCCGGCCGCCGTCGAACGGGAAAAGGCGATCTTCACCGAACAGGCGCTGGAATCCGGCAAGCCGGCCCAGGTTGTCGAAAAGATGGTCGAAGGTCGTATCCGCAAGTTCTTCGAGGAAGTCGTGCTGCTGAAGCAAGCCTTCGTCATGAACCCGGACCAGACGATCGAGCAATTGGTTGCCGAAACGTCCAAGACGTTGGGCACGCCCGTGACCATAAAGGCGTTCACGCGCCTGGCTCTGGGTGAAGGCGTGGAAAAGAAGGTCGACGACTTCGCGGCCGAAGTCGCCTCGATGACGGGCGCCTAAGTCTGGACGCCGCATTCGCCACCAAAAATTGAACCCGGAAAGGGCGCGGCATTTGACAGGGCCGCGCCCTTTTCTTATGCAAGCCCGTCCCGCTATTTTTCCCGCTATAGTGCCCGCCGATTCCCCCGGAGTTTTCACCATGACCGCTGAACTGAAATACAAACGCATCCTGCTGAAGATTTCGGGCGAAGTGCTGATGGGCGACCAGGGCTTCGGCATCGACATGAAGACCGTTCAGGCGGTCGCCGAGGAGGTCGCCGACGTGGCGCGCCTGGGCGTCGAGCTGTGCCTGGTCATCGGCGGCGGCAATATTTTCCGCGGCCTGTCCAAGGCGGCGGTCGGCATGGAACGGTCCTCGGCCGACTATATGGGCATGCTGGCGACGGTGATGAACGCGCTGGCCATGCAGAACGCGCTGGAAAAGCAGGGCATCGACACGCGCGTGCAATCGGCGATCCAGATGAACGCGGTCTGCGAACCCTTCATCCGCCGCCGCGCCATCCGCCATCTGGAAAAGGGAAGGGTGGTCATCTTCGCCGCCGGCACCGGTGCGCCCTATTTCACCACGGATACGGCGGCCGCGCTCCGCGCCGCGGAAATGACCTGCGACGCCCTGTTCAAGGGTACCTCGGTCGACGGCGTCTATACCGCCGACCCGAAAAAGGACCCGGACGCGGTCCGCTACGACAATCTCAACTATCTCGAAGTGCTGTCGCGCGACCTGCGCGTGATGGACGCGTCGGCCGTGTCGCTGATGCGCGAGAACGCTATCCCCATCGTCGTCTTCTCCATCCGCACGCCCGGCGCGCTGAACAAGGTGATCCACGGCGAGGGCACCTACACCGTCATCGCGCAATAATTCGCCAAAAAACGACAAGGAGGCACCCGTCATGGCCAAGCCTGATCTCAACAAATACAAGGACCGCATGGACAAGTCGGTCCTTTCCCTGAAGGACGATTTCGGCGGCCTGCGCACCGGCCGCGCCTCGTCCGGCCTGCTGGAAGGCATTACGGTCGACGCCTATGGCGCCAGCATGTCAATCCTGTCGTGCGCCGCGATCTCGGTGCCCGAGCCGCGCATGATCAGCGTCAATGTCTGGGACCGGGGCCTGGTCGTGTCGGTCGAGAAGGCCATCCGCAATTCCGGCCTTGGCCTCAACCCGATCACCGACGGCCAGACCCTGCGCGTGCCGATCCCGCCCTTGACCGAGGAGCGCCGCAAGGAGCTGGTCAAGATCGCCGGCAAATATGCCGAGGAAAAGCGCGTCGCCGTGCGCAATGTCCGTCGCGACGCTATGGATGACCTGAAAAAAGCGGAAAAAGCTTCGGAAATCAGCGAGGACGAGGAAAAAAAGGGTGGCACCGAGGTCCAGGGCTTCACCGATGCGGCGATCAAGCGCATCGATGAAATGCTGAAGACCAAGGAAGCCGAAATCATGCACGTATAGTGCCAACCCGCGAATGCGGCGCGCCCGCGCGGCATCGGAACGCTGAAGACATAACCATACAATTGAGTGGACAATTCATTTGTATGGCTCTGGCTTTGGCCGGGGTTTTGCTATAGGCCGGGCTTAAGGGAAACTGCATGCCTGAAAGCCATTCCAAGACCTTGGTCGACGCGCCGGCCGCGGATACCCGGACACCGGCCAAGTCGTCGTGTCCGTTTCCGGCCCTGCACGTCGCCATCATTATGGACGGTAATGGCCGCTGGGCCAAGGAACGCGGCCAGATTCGCACCATGGGTCACAAGGCGGGCGTCGAGGCGCTGCGCCGGACGATCGCCGCGGCGGCCGATCTTGGCGTAACCCACATGACCGTCTTTGCCTTTTCGACGGAAAACTGGCGCCGGCCGGCGGCCGAGGTCAACGACCTGATGGGCCTGCTTCGCCTGTTCATCAAGGCGGATCTCGAGCGGCTGCGCCGGGACGGTGTACGCGTGCGCATCGTCGGCCAGGACGCCGGCCTGCCCGCCGACATCATCGCCATGATCGACGACGCCGAGGCCAGGACGCGCGACAATTCCAGATTCTTCCTCCAGGTGGCGCTGAACTACGGCGCCCAGGCCGATATCGTCGAAGCCGCCCGGGCCATCGCACGCCAGGCAGCGGCCGGGACGCTCGATCCCGACGCCCTGACGGCCGACAGTTTCGGCGGTTTCCTGTCGACCGCCGGCCTGCCGCCGCTCGATCTGCTGATCCGCACATCGGGTGAGCATCGCCTGTCGAACTTCCTGCTGTGGGAAGCGGCCTACGCCGAATTCGTCTTTCAGGACATCCTGTGGCCCGACTACGGCCGCGATGCCCTGCAACAGGCGCTCGACACCTTCCGTCAACGCGACCGCCGCTTCGGCGCCACGGACTCCGGATCGGGACATGCCGCCCAATCCATCTAAAGACGTCTCATCCAAGCCAAATCCCTCCACGTCTGTGCCCGTCAAGGCCAAGACCTCGACTCGCAGCGAACTCGCGCTCCGGTCCGTCTCCGCCATCGTCCTGATCGGTATTTCGATGGGGATCACGGCGCTGGGTACCTGGTATTTCCTGGTCCTGGTCAGCATCGGCGTGGCCTTGATGAGCATCGAATGGGGCATCATGGCGGCGCCCAATGCCGCCGGCCGCATGGCGGTGGCGGTGGCGGTCGCGGCACTGGCCGGCCTGTTCGTCGCCTATCTGCAGCATCCCTGGCTGGCCATACTGATTCTGTTGTTCGGCGCCCTGTGCGCCGGCCTGTTCGCCTACCGTCTCAAGAGCACCTGGCTCGATGCCGCCTACGGCGTCTTGTATATCGGCTGGCCCGCCCTGGTCTTGCTGTGGCTGCGCAATACCAATAACGGGCTCTACTGGGTGATCTTCGTGTTCGGCATCGCCTGGTCGGCCGACATCGCCGCCTTTTTGGTGGGCAAGCTGGTCGGCGGCCCCAAGCTGTGGCGGCGTTATTCGCCGAACAAGACCTGGTCGGGTTTCGCCGGCGGCATGATCGCCGGCATGATGGCCGCCGGCACCTTGTCCGACATGACGCACCTGTTCAAACACGACACCTCGGCCTCGTTCGTCGGCCTGCTGACGGCGCTGTCGACCATGGCGGGGGATCTGTGGGAATCGGCGCTGAAACGCCGCTTCGGCGTCAAGGATGCCGGCAGCCTGATCCCCGGCCACGGCGGCCTGCTCGACCGCGTCGACGGGTTGATGTTCGCCGTGGTCACGGTAGGGGTCATCCGCCTCCTGATCCTGCTGGGAACGGACATATGACGCCCAGCCCCGAACTGATGGCCCGCGTCACCCAGGCCTTCATGGACCGCGGCTATCAGCACATGACGATGGTCGCTCTGTCAGAATCGTGCGGCTTCACGCGGCGCAGCATCTACAACTATTTCGCCAACAAGGAAGACGCCTTCCGCGCCATGTTCCGCCAGTACAATCTGGGCAGCATTGACCGCGCCTGGAAGCATGTGTCGGATCTGCGCAAGTCGGGCGCCGGCGTCCTCGACATCGTCACCGGCCTGATCGACGTCCGCTACGGCGACACCTGGCGTTTGCTCGACACCTCGCCGCACGGCGCCGAGATCAAGGGCACGGCCTTCGCCATTTGCCTCGACATCATGATCGAACTGGCAACCGATTTTCAACGCGACGTCGAACACCTGATCGACGAACTGGCGGCGGAGGGGCGGCTAAGCCTGAAGCCGGCCTTCACCTCGGCGCAGCTGGCGCAAATGCTGACCGACGCGGCGCGTGGCGTGAACCAGGTTTATCCGGCGGCCAATGTCGATGGCCTCGCCGCCAAATATCGCCGGACGTGCGAGGCCATTCTCTACGGCTATGCCGTCTGATTTTATCAAATTGCACGGTTTGCACAAAAGTGTGCAACGTGAGAAAATTGCAACTTGAACCCATGGGACACGCGGCTATGATCGCCGGTGTCGTCGCCATATTCGACGAATCTCATAATATTTAAATATTTATTCAGTGAATGTGACAAAGGCGTCGGGCTGGGGGGCACGATGCCTTTGTCACGACTCCTCTTCGGCGCTCCGGTTGAACCTCGGCGCTTCAACCGTGCTCTGACCTTTGCTTTTGCGGCGGGTGAGATTACAAGTGGGCGAAACCGCGGCCCAAGGATCCTTATGCGACGCATTTCCATTCTCGGATCGACCGGATCGATCGGCGTATCGACGCTGCGCCTGCTCGATGATACGGGCCGTGTCGGTGAGGATTACGAGATCGTGGCGCTGACGGGCGGCCGCAATGCCGACCTGTTGTGCGAACAGGCGCTGAAATTCCGTCCGCAGATCACGGTGCTCAACGACAAGGCGCAGTGGCCCCTGGTCAAGGACCGGCTGGCCGGCTCGGGGCTTGAGGTCGCCTGCGGCGACGACGCCATCGTGGCGGCCGCCGCGCGACCCGCCGATTGGGTCATGGCGGCGATCGTCGGCATAGCGGGCCTGAAGCCGGTGTGGGCCGCCGCCGCGACCGGGGCCTGCATCGCCCTGGCCAACAAGGAAAGCCTGGTCTGCTGCGGCCGGGCGCTGCTCGACCGGGTAAGCAATGCCGGCGGCCGGGTATTGCCGGTCGATTCCGAGCACAACGCCATTTTCCAGGTGCTGGACGCGCGCCAGGCCGACAAGGTTTCAAGATTGATACTGACGGCGTCCGGCGGGCCGTTTTTCGGCTGGACGCGCGAGCAGTTGCGCGGCGTAACGGTGGAACAGGCGCTGAAGCACCCGAACTGGTCGATGGGGGCCAAGATCACCATCGATTCGGCCACGCTCGCCAACAAGGGCCTGGAATTCATCGAGGCGGCGATCCTGTTCGACATGCCGCCGGACAAGATCGACGTGGTCATCCACCCGCAGTCGGTGATCCACAGTCTGGTCGAATATGCCGACGGATCTTCCTTGGCCCAGCTTGGCACGCCGGACATGCGCGTGCCGATTTCCTACTGTCTGGGCTATCCCGACCGGGTGGCGTGGGCGGCGCCGAAACTGGACCTGAAGCGGGTCGGCACGCTGTCTTTTTTCGAGCCAGACACGACGGCGTTTCCGATGCTGCGCCTGGCGCGCGAAGCCCTGGAAGCCGGCCTCAGCGGCGTGTTCAACGCCGCCAACGAGGTCTGCGTCCAGGCGTTTTTGGACAAACGCATCGAATTCTTGCAAATCGCCGAATTTGTCGAAACGGCCATGATGCGGGCTCAATTGCCATCTATCCCTTTCCTCCGTCACGCCAGTCGTGATAGGACCGTGGAAGACATGGATATCGCCCTGGACATCGATTCCGGCGTGCGCGAACTGGTTGGCGGCTTCGTGGCTGACGCCAGGCAGGGGGCCTGAGCCTCCGGGGGGAGCGCGGCGCCGGTTCGAAGGTGATCGCGGCGAGGGTGTGAGGGAGAGGCCTTTTGCTGTTAACTGTCGCGGGCATCATACTCCTGCTGGTCATGATCTCCATTATCGTGAGCTTTCACGAATATGGCCATTACAGCGTCGCCCGCCTGTTCAATACGCGCATCGAACGCTTTTCCGTCGGTTTCGGCAAGGTGTTATGGAGCCGCCGCGACAAGCGCGGCGTCGAATGGGCGATCTCGGCCCTGCCGCTGGGCGGCTATGTGAAATTCGCCGGCGATGAGAATATCGCCTCCATGGTCCCCGGCCACAACGAGCTCGAGGCGGCGCGCGCCGCCATCACCGCGCGCGAAGGCGAGGCGGCGGTCGCCGACTACTTCCATTTCAAGCCGCTGTGGCAGCGTTTCCTGATCATCCTGGCCGGGCCGGTGTTCAACTTCATCCTGGCCATACTGATCTTCAGCCTGATGAACATGAGCCTCGGCACGGTGACATTCACGCCGACCGTGCAAGGCGTTCTGCCCAACCTGCCGGCCCAGGCGGCGGGCTTCAAGCCGGGCGACCTTGTCAAGAGCGTCGACGGCAAGGATACGCCTTCGGTGACCGACGTGGTGCGCCAGATCGCCCTGCGCGCCGATACGCCGACGCGTGTCGTCGTCGAACGCAATCATCAGCTCGTCACCCTGATCGTCACCCCCAAGCGCGGCACGGTCGATACCGGCGACAAGCATTCGGTCACCCAGGGCGGAGTCATCGGCCTGTCGCTCGGCGGCCGCGGCGCCTATCATCGCGACGATCCGTTCACCGCCGTCATCCACGGCTCCCAGCAAACCTGGGACGTCATCGACACCAATCTGACCTATATCGGCCGCATCTTCACCGGCAAGGAAAACGGCGACCAGTTCACCGGCGTTATCGGCATGACCAAGGTCACCCGTGACGCCGTGGCCGATGTCGCCGCGGAAAAGGAATCCCTGGCGGAGAAATCGCTGGACCTGACCATTACCTGCGTGCAGTTGATCGCCTTCATTTCGATCGGCGTCGGTTTCGTCAACCTGCTGCCGATCCCCATTCTCGACGGCGGCCATCTCGTGTTCTACCTGATCCAGAGTGTGACTAAAAAGCCCGTCCCCAGCGGAATTCAGACAGCAGCCTTCCCAATCGCCGTTGCGCTGATCGTCGGATTGATGTTGTTCGCCGGGTGGAATGATATTAACCATACCGGCCTTGCCCAGTATATCGGGCGGCTGTTCTCGTGATGCGCACGCGCAATTCCTTCAAAACCAAAGGTAAAGCATTCATGTCAGGCCTGACTTCGGCTTCCCAGACCTTGGCTTTCGTGTCCACCGGCTCCCGGCGCACGCGCATCCTGGCCGCCAGCGTGTCCATGCTGGCCCTGATCGCGGTCGGTGTGACGGCGAATGCGGCCCATGCGCGCACCTATATGGTCGATGTCCAGGACCAGCCGGCGCCGTCCGCCGCGCCCGCGGCGGCAACCCCTGCCGCGGCCCAGGCGCCCGCCGACCAAGCCCCTGCAGGTCAAGCTCCCGCGGGTCAGGCGCCCGCCGATCCCACGGCCGGCCAGGCGGCCCAGGCGCCGCAAAGCGGCGTCATCAGCCACATCACGGTCACGGGCAACGAACGCATCGATTCCGAGACGGTGATTTCGTACCTGCCGTTCCACGCCGGCGCGACGGTCGATTCGGAAATGATCGACCTGGCGGTGAAGACGCTTTACAACACCGACCTGTTCTCCGACGTCCAGGTGCAGTTGAACGGCACCGAGCTGGTGATCACCGTGGTCGAAAGCCCGATCATCAACCAGGTGGTCTTCGAGGGCAATCACGCCATGACCAAGGACAAGCTGCGCGACGAGGTGCAGATCCGTCCGCGCGGCGTGTTCACCAAGGCCAAGGTCCAGGCCGACGTTCAACGCATCGTCGAACTGTACCGCAAGGAAGGCCGCATCTCGGCCACGGTGACGCCGAAGATCGTCGAACTGCCGCAAAAGCGCGTCGATCTGATCTTCGAGATCACCGAAGGTCCGAAGACGGGCGTGTCCGACGTCAACTTCATCGGCAATCACGCCTTCTCGCAAAGCGATTTGCAGAGCGTCGTCGTGACGCAAAAGTCGATCTGGTGGAAGTTCTTCTCGTCGAACGACAATTACGATCCCGACCGGATGGACTATGACCGCGAACAGCTGCGCAAGTATTACACCAATCACGGCTATTACGACTTCCACGTCATTTCGGCCGTGGCCGAACTGACCCCCAACCGCCGCTCGTTCGCCGTGTCCTATACGGTCGATGAAGGCCAGAAGTACGACTTCGGCCGTATCACCATCAAGACCGACAACGACAAGCTGAAGTCCGACCAGTTGCTCAGATCGGTCTCGATCAAGCCGGGCCAGCTGTACGAAAGCGATCGCGTGCAAAAGGCGGTCGACGACCTGACCTTCGCCGCCGGCGCCCAGGGCTTCGCCTTCGTCGATATCCGTCCGGACGAGGATGCCGATCCGAACAACCGGACCGTCAACCTGACCTTCAACGTGCACGAAGGCGCGCGGGTCTATATCGACAAGATCGATATCGTCGGCAACACCCAGACGCTCGACCGCGTCATCCGCCGCCAGATGCTGGTGTCGGAAGGCGACGCCTACAACAAGGCGCTGATCGAACGCTCGAAGATGTATATTCGCGGTCTCGGCTTCTTCAAGGACGGCGACGACGGCGTGAAGATCGAAGAAAAGCCGTCGCCGAACCCGGGCAAGACCAACCTCCAGGTCGGGGTCACGGAACAGCCGACCGGCGAACTGTCCTTCGGCGCGGGCTTCAGCTCGATCGAAAAGTTCATGATCGATATCGGCGTGTCGCAGGCGAACTTCCGCGGCACCGGCCAGGACCTGCGTCTTCGCGTCGAGACCGGTTCGATCTCCAAGCAGGTCGATCTGTCCTTCACCGAGCCGCACTTCATCAATCGCGACATCCAGGCCGGCGCCGACCTGTTCGAAAGCTCCTACGACTACACCGGCGTCGACTACAAGACCGACTCGATCGGCGGCGATGTGCGCCTGGGTTACAATCTCAACGGCTATTCGGTACTGCGCCTGCGCTACAACCTGCGCCGCGACAAGATCACCTATACCGACAGCACCGAATGTAACGGCCTGTTGTACAACTGCGGCGCCGGCATCACCTCGTCGGTCGGCTATACCTTGGCGTTCGACCTGCGTAACGACTACATCAATCCGACACGCGGCTGGACGGCCTCGATACTCCAGGATGTGGCCGGCCTGGGCGGCGACGTCAAATATATCCGCTCCGAAGTCAATGCCGCCTGGTTCTACGGCTTCAAGAAGGACATGATCCTGAAGCTGACCGGTAACGCCGGGACGATCACGCCGTGGCAGGGCGACGCAATTCGCGTCTCCGACCGCTACTACAAGGGTGGCGACACGATGCGCGGCTTCCAGTACGCCGGTATCGGTCCGCGTGACACCTCGACCGGCTATGCCTTGGGCGGCCAGACCTACGCTATCGGATCCGTGGAATTGGGTATTCCCAACAGTCTTCCGGACCAGTACGGCCTTAAGACTGCCTTATTTATCGATGCAGGTACGCTGGGTGGACTGGATAATCGCCTGAAGGTCAGCACGACGACGGGGGCTCCGTTGACCAACATCGTTGACAGCATGAGCCTGCGCGCCAGCACCGGGGTTTCGGTCAAATGGAAATCGCCCATGGGGCCGGTTCAGTTTGACCTAAGCCAGGTGATCAAGCGTGAAAAATACGACAAGGTTGAAACCTTCCAATTCAAGCAGATTACACAGTTCTAAGTCCCACCCCCTCTCACCACTAAACACACCAAAGACACGAACATGAAAAAATCATCGCTGACCCTCCTGGTCTCCGTCCTGGCCTTGGCTGGCGCCACCGCCGCCACGGCCCAGACCGCGCCGACCGCGCCGACACCGCCGACCTTCGGCGCCCCCGTCCCCGGCCAGTGCGTGCTCGACGAACAAGCCGCGCTTACCACGTCCAACATGGGCAAGGCCGCCATCGACCGCCTCGGCCAACTGAAGAGCAATGTCGACGCCGAACTGCAGCCGGAAGCCACCGCGCTGGAAACCGAATACAAGTCGCTTCAGGTCGAGCAAAAGGCCGCGCAGACCCCCGCCGCCAAGACGGCTTTCGACCAAAAGGCCGCCGCCTGGTCCGACCGTCGTGACGCCCTCCAGCAAAAGATGCAGCAGCGTCAGCAGGAAATGCAGGTGACGCAGCAGCAGGTGTTCTCCGCCATCGGTCAAAAGATGATCCCGGCGGTCAACGCGATCGTCACGCAAAAGCAATGCGCCACGGTCATCGCCTCCGACAGCCTGTTGCATTATGACGCGCCGGCGGCTACGGGTGGTGAACCGGTCAGCATCGTCTACGCGAATCCGGCCATGAACATCACCACCGATGTCGTGGCCAAGATGAACGCCAGCGGCGAAACCCTGCCGCCGTTCGAGCGCGCCAATCTGAGCCGCGGCCCCGCGGCCCCGGCCGCCCGTGCGGCCGCCAAGCCGGCGAGCAAATAACCTAAGCTTGAGCCGCCAGACGGCTCAGGCGCATCAATGCGATAAACCCGCCCTATGCCTGACCAGCGTTTTTTCGACATCGGCTCAAAAATCGATCTGGATCAGGCGGCGGCTATAAGCTTTACCCGGCAGGCTGTGCCGGAGGCGAAGGGGAGCGGCTTCATCGAAGCCTGCTCTCCTTTGTCGTTTGCGGGGGCGTCAGGCCGGGGCAAGGCGGCGTTCTTCGCCGATCGCCGCTATCTCAGGCATCTGCGCCGTACGGAAGCGGAATTCATCTTCGTACCCGAAGCGTTTCTCGATGACGTGCCCAAGAGCAGTATCGCCTTGATCGCGGCGGCGCCGCAGGCGGCATGGTCGCGTCTCGCCGCCCGGCTCTATCGCACCAAAATGCATGACGGCACCGTGGCCATCCATCCGACGGCCCGGCTGGAAGAGGGTGTCGAAATCGGTGTCGGCGTGGTGATCGGTCAAGGCGCGGTGATCGGCGCCGGCACGCGCATCGAAGCCTATGCGGTCATCGGGCCCGGGGTACAGGTTGGCCGCGGCTGCTATATCGGCGCCCATGCAAGTGTGCAGTGCGCGCTGATCGGCGACCGCGTCAAACTTCAGGCCGGCACGCGTATCGGCGAGGCCGGTTTCGGCGTGTCGGGCGACGCCCGCGGCCTGGTCGACGTGCCGCAACTGGGCCGGGTGATCCTTCAGGACGACGTGTCGATCGGTTCGGAAACCTGCGTCGATCGCGGTGCCTACGACGATACGGTAATCGGCGAAGGGACGAAGATCGACAATCAATGCCAAATCGGGCACAACACGCATCTCGGCCGTAATTGCATCCTCGCGGCGCAATGCGGATTGTCGGGATCGGTGCGCGTCGGCGACGGCGCCATGTTCGGCGGCGGTGTCGGCACGGTGGATCACATCGAAATCGGCGCCGGCGCCAAGATGGCGGCGGGTGCGAAGTGCTACAAGGACGTGCCGGCGGGTATGATGGTGGCGGGCGATCCGGCCAAGCCGTCGCGGCAGCATCTGCGCGAAGTGGTCTGGCTGGAAAAGAACGCGGCGAAGGACACGAAGACGAAGGATAGGGGTTAGGATATTGGACAGCAGTGACAACGATCTTTCCGCGCGCACGGCGGCTGACGCCGCGGAAACGCCGTCGTCGCCAATCGGCGAGTGCATCGACTATGCCGAGGTGCTGCGCCGCATTCCGCACCGCTATCCCTTCATTTTGATCGACCGCGGCGAAGACTACTTCCCCATGCGATCGATGGTCGGCATCAAGAACGTCACCTTCAACGAACCTTTTTTCAACGGTCACTTTCCGGGCAATCCGGTGATGCCCGGCGTGCTGCTCATCGAGGCCATGGCGCAGACCGGTGGCCTGCTGATGTCGAAATCTTTGGAAATCGATATTGAAAACAAGTCTATTCTCTTTGCCTCGATCGATGCGGTACGGTTCCGCAGCCCCGTTCGCCCCGGCGATACGGTACGCATGCCGGTCGAGGTGGTGAGATACCGCGGCGAGCTCTTCAAGTTCCGCGGCGAAGCCTATGTCGGGGACAAGATTGTTTGCGAAGCGGAATTCGCGGCCATGCTGGTGGACCGACAACACTGAAATAGGCGAGAAATCTTCATGACGACAACCATTCACCCGACGGCCATTGTCCATGAAGACGCGAATCTCGGCGAGGGGGTTCAGATCGGCCCCTTCTGCATCGTCGGCCACGGCGCGACGATCGGTGACCGCAGCCGGCTGATGTCGCACGTCGTCATCGACGGCATTACGCAACTCGGCGCCGATTGCGTCGTCCATCCCTTCGCCTGTCTCGGCGGCCCGCCGCAGCACCTCGCGCACAAGGGCGAACCGACGCGGCTCAAGGTCGGCGACCGCAATCTCATCCGTGAGCATGTCATCATGCATACGGGCACCGAGAAGGGCGGCGGCGTGACGACGGTCGGTAACGACTGCATGTTCATGGCCGGGTCGGGCGTGGCGCACGACTGCCATCTCGGCAACAATGTCATCATGGCCAATGTGGCGTCGATCGGCGGTCATGTGCGGGTCGGCGATTTCGTGTTCCTGGGCGGATCGTGCGCCGTGCATCAGTTCGCACGGCTCGGGCGCTATTGCTTCGTCGGCGGCGGCGCCATCGTCACCAAGGATGTGATTCCCTATGGCTCGGTATGGGGCAACCATGCGCGGCTGGAGGGCCTGAACCTGGTGGGCTTGAAGCGGCGCGGCTTCTCACGCGAATTGATCCTCAGCCTGCGCACGGCCTATCGCATGATGTTCGCCGAGGAGGGCACGCTTCAGGAGCGCCTGGACGACGTGCTCGAGAACTTCTCTGAGATCGATCAGGTCGTGGAAATCGTGCGGTTTATCCGCGAGGACAGCAATCGGCCGATCTGTCTTCCTCAGGAAGACTGATCGTACCTCCCCAGCTTGCGCAGGGAGGAGGACCGCGCGCCTTCTTCAGGCGCGTGGTGGTGGGGTTTCTTGCTTGCGGTGCACCTGCGTCGATCCGCCATTTGCCGCCGCGCAAGCCTCGGAGTATAGGACCGAGACCCAGAAGAAAGACGTGGGGCCGCAGGCCCCACACCCCGCAACATGACGGTGACAATGACGAAACTCGCCCTTATCTCCGGCGGCGGCCCGCTTCCCGTCGAAGTCGCCGCCTACCTGGCGCGCACCCGGCGCCCCTATACCGTCATCCGCATCGCAGACCTGTCCGACCCCGCCCTCGACGCCCACCCCGGCCATACGCTGGGCCTCAGCGACGTGCTGCAACTGTTCACCGTCCTCGGCGCCGAACAGGTCAAGGCCGTCTGCATGTGCGGCTACGTCAAACGCCCCGACTTCACCGCGCTCGACGCCGCCAAGGTCGGCGACGGTCTCTCCGCCATCCAGTCCGCCTCCCGCGGCGGCGACGACAAACTCCTGCGCCAGGTCGCCGGCGTCATCGAAGCCCAGGGCTACATCATCGAAGGCGCCCACGAAGCCAATCCGGACCTGCTCATCGGCGGCGGCCTGCAGGCCGGCCCCCAGCCCACTCCGGAGCAAATGGAAGACGCCCATGAAGCCATGCGCGTCGCGACCGCCATCGGCGCGCTCGATATCGGCCAGGCCGTCGTCGTCGCCGGCCACGTCACCCTGGCCGTCGAGGCCCAGGAAGGCACCCAAGCCATGCTCGCCCGCGTCGCGACCCTGCCGCATACCCTGCGCGGCACCCCTGACGCGCGCAAGGGCGCCCTCGCGAAGGTCGCCAAGCCCATCCAGGACCTGCGCCTCGACATGCCCGCCATCGGCCTGCAAACCGTCGAGGACGTCGCCGCCGCCGGCCTGGCCGGTATCGTCGGCCGCGCCGGAAATCTCCTCGTCCTCGACAAACCCGGCGTCTATGCCCGCGCCGCCGAACTGGGCATCTTCATCCACGGCGACCATGGCCATCCCTGATCCCCAAGCCAAACCGCTTGCCAAGCGCAAGCTGATGCTGGTCGCCGCCGAAGCCTCGGGCGACGCGCTGGGCGCGGGCCTGATCCAGGCCTTGAACAACCAGGCCCCGGGCGCCTTCGAATTCGTCGGCGTCGGCGGCGCCCGCATGCGCGAACAGGGCATCGACAGCCCGTTCGATATCTCGGAACTGTCGATCCTGGGCATTGTCGAAGGCATCAAGGCCCTGCCGCGCGTCAACCGTCGCGTCCGCGAGGTCTCGGCCTTCGCGCAAAAGGAAAAGCCCGACGCCGTCGTGCTCATCGATTCCTGGGGCTTCACCCTGCGCTGCGCCCAGGCGCTGCGGCGGATCATGCCCGGCATCCCCTTGATCAAATACGTCGCGCCGCAGGTCTGGGCGATGCGCCCCGGCCGTGCCAGGACGCTCGCCGGCACCGTCGACCTCCTCCTGGCCCTGCACCCGATGGATCCGCCGTTCTTCGAACCGCAAGGCCTGAAAACCGTCGTCGTCGGCAATCCCGCGGTCTATGTCGACTTCTCCAATGCCGATCCCGTTGCGTTTCGCAAGTCATTGCAAATCAAAAGCGATGACCCGCTGGTGCTTGTCCTGCCAGGCAGCCGTCCGTCCGAGGTTCGCCTCCTGATGCCGATATTCACCGAGGTCATGCAGACCTTGGCGCGGCAACGGCCCGGTGTCACCCTGGCCCTGCCGGTCGCCGAAACCGTGCGCCCGGCCGTGCTGGCGGCGGTCAAACTGATGCGCAGGCAGTCTCCCGACCTGCGCTTGCGCCTGATCGAGGACGAGACCGAAAAGCTGTCGGCCATGCAGGCCGCGGATGTGGCGCTGGCCTGTTCGGGCACGGTATCGACCGAACTCGCCATGGCCGGCTGTCCCATGGTCATCGCCTACAAGGCCGAGCCGTTGACGGCGCTGATCTTCCGCTACGTCGCGACGCTCAAGCACGTCACCATGTTCAACATCATGGCCGACAAGCGCATCGCGCCGGAATTCCTGCAGCAGGACTGCACGCCCGACAACCTGCTGGGCGCGATCATCGAGCGGCTGGACGACAAGGCGCTGCGCGACGAACAGGTCGCCGAACAGTTCCGCGCGCTCGACTTGATGGGCCGCGGCCAGCAACCGCCGGCGGAAAAAGCCGCCGCGGCGGTCCTGGCGTTCCTGAGCGCCAGGACGGAACGGAGCGACGAAGACATCGTTGCGATCAAAAATGCCGAATATGGCGCGAAAGCCCGGTGAACGTGTCTGTCTATAATTCAGTTCGAAACGACCGCGACGTACGCCACAAGCTTGGGCACGGTAACCCGCACCTGTCCTTCCGAGTAGGTAAATGCCACCGGCGTATCCGCTTCGTAATCGGGCGAGACAAGCGTCACACTTCTGGGAGCCTTGCCAACGGGAAAGCTGACACTCACTCCATCCTGCGCTTGAAATCCGTGTGAATAGTTATGATTGATCAGGTGCGCGACCGTGCGCCCGTCGCTCAACTGCGTCAGGTTGGTGCCGATATTCGCTACGGATGCCGTCACCTTCCCCGGCAGGTCCGTCGTGCCATGGTAGAGAGCGGCATGAGCCGGCATCTTGTAGAACGCCGTCGTCTGCTTGAAGAGCGGCATCAACCCCAGTTGCATTGCCGTCGGGTCGCCCACCGTATCGGCCAGATGCATATTCAGGTATACAGTCGCCGCCAGGGCCTCCGGCACATACATCCGCCAGTAGTCCGATTTCTCCGAAGCCGGCAGCGATAGATAGTCGCTCATCACATCGGTCGGCCAATCGATGAACGCGGCCACCGGGACCGCGCGTCCGTCGATCCTCAGGGATCGTTGCTTCATCGCCATAAATGCCGCCAGCAATGACTGCCTCCCATCCAGATGACCGTCCGCCGTAAGCGGACAATAATTCACTGAAGACCTGCCCGGCCCATCGGGATTGCCGCCCCAAAGACCAATCATCTGGAAGTCGACGAACGGAAACACGCCGTTGGCGGTAATGTAGATCTCCTTGTTGTACTTTTGCCGCGCATAGTTGCGCAGCGTCAGCACAATGTCCTGCCAATAGACCAGGCTGGTGTAGGTTCCGGTGAACGTCCCGTTCTGTGGCTCCGGATGGCCTTCCGCCATCGTTCCCCACTCCGCCGCCAGCGGATTCGATCGATTGAGAGGCGATGCCTGCCATCCGTTGCGGGCCAGATAGCCGCGATAGTTGAACGTTCGGCCGCGCGCGGCGGCAGATGTCGCGCAATCGAGATTATCGACCGCCATTATGCCGTATTTCGACTGCCAGTCAGCCGGGCTGTAACTGGGATACTTCCCGCATAAAAATCCACCGAAGTCGGCAATACTTGCGTCGTCGAATCCTTCGTTTCCATTCGGGGCGCCGTCATAGCTAAAGTCGACCTCATCGAAGAACAGCCCGTCCACGCCGCCGTCGATCTGCATTTCCCCGATACCGATAAGGTATTGCCGGTAAGCCGGGGATGCCAGGCTACCGCGGTAGAATTTCATCGCGGAGTGAAACACCGGTTGGCCCGTCGCATCGCATGAGACGACGGCATTGAATGCCGACTCTGCCGGAAACTCGTCCCTGAAGAGAGCCGTGGCTGTCGTTCCGCCAATAAACACAATGCCTGCGGCACGTGCCTGCATCGGATAGCTCCAGTTGTAATCGGCTGGCTGGACTCCGCCTCGATCCCAGCGCGCCCACGCGCGCGCGACGATATTGGGCGACATCGCAAGAACCTGCGGATCGGCGGCGCGATTCTGGTCCCCCTGGCTGAAGCCAAAGACCGTAAGGCCGGAAGGATCGCGCTTCCCATAGACTCTCGGATCGATCGCGATCTGCGTGTAGATCCCTCCGCCTCCAACCGGATTGCTCGCCGCCGGCGTAGCGCACGTAGACTGGGTCGCAGGCGGCGGAGAGGGCGACGGCGAATTGGCCGGCGCCTGCGCCGAAGCTCCGCCGCTGCTGGCAATCGCCACCGCCAGAAGAAGCGAGCACGCCCATCCAAAGACTCGATTGTGGCCCGATCGGTAAGTCAAATTCAATGCTGGCATGATGGCCCCGTGGCGAATGTACATCGGTAAAACTCGCAGTCCCACCGCGTCTTCAAATCCTATGACGAAATCGTCGATCCATGCTGCGAGGCTTGGAACAATGTCGTCGACCGACCCTGGCGCATCATGTCCACCGATGGACACATAGGTTCTAGGCCGCGCACCTTGGTATTAATAGTTCAGCTTCGGATACCAGTCCGGCTTGCGGCCCTCCGGCGTGAAATCCAGCACCGTCCATATCGGCGACAAGTCCGGCGCGCCGCGCGGGTCCTGGCCGGGGTCCGCCGTCTCGCCGGTCATTTCGCCCGCCCAGAAATGGCGGATCGTGCCGTCGCGGCGCGTGAAGACATTGAGCGCCGGCATGTCCGAACCGTCCGGCGCAATGCCGAAATAGTCGTGCGAATAGGCCCCGTCCATGTCGCAATAGAGCCGCAGGTGCTTCCAGCCGCGTTCCTGTTTCCATGCCGTAAGCTTCTCTATCGGCGAGCGCGCCACGGCGACCAGCGAGACGTTCTGGCCGATATCCTCCGCATTGGCGTCGAACGGGCCCAGCGCCGCCGTGCACATCGGGCAGGGGCGTTCGCGCTGCGGCCCGAACATATAGGTGTAGATGACCAAGGTATCCTTGTCGCCGAACAGGCCGGCGAAATCGACGGGCCCGGTCTCGGTCATGAAGCGGTAATCGCCCTCGACCGCGCCGCCTGGCGGCAGGGCGCGTCGCAAGGCGGCGACGCGTTCGATATGCCGGCGCAGCTGGATTTCCTCGGCCAGCAGAACGGTGCGCGCGGCGCGATAGTCCTGGCTTTCGTTTGGAATGCGGACGGGATTATCGTTCGCCAATTGCATGGCGGGAATGAGATGGTCGACCATGGCCTTGCCTCCGGAAGCGCTCCGCCTCCGAACATAGGCTTAATTGCGAAAAGCCGCCAGCCGGGCGACGGAGCAAAAAAAAGAGCCCCGGCCTGCGCCGGAGCTCCTCCTTATTCCGAAAAGTGTCGGGTCGCGTTACCCGCGGGCCGACATCGGCACGAAGTCGCGTTGCGTCGCGCCGGTATAGAGCTGGCGCGGACGGCCGATCTTCTGCGACGGGTCCTCGATCATTTCCTTCCACTGGGCGATCCAGCCCACGGTGCGCGCCAGTGCGAACAACACGGTGAACATGGTCGTCGGGAAGCCCATGGCCGACAGGGTGATGCCGGAATAGAAGTCGACGTTCGGGAACAGCTTGCGCTCGATGAAATATTCGTCGTTCAGCGCGATGTGCTCAAGCTCCTTGGCGACCTGCAGCAGCGGATCGTTGGGATCGCCGACCGCCGCCAGGACCTCGTCCGCCGACTGCTTCATCACGGTGGCGCGCGGATCGTAGTTCTTGTAGACGCGGTGACCGAAGCCCATCAGGCGGTACTTCTTGTCCTTCACGCCCTGGACATAGGCGGCGATATTTTCCGGCTTGCCGATTTCCTTGAGCATGTTCAGCGCTTCTTCATTGGCGCCGCCGTGCGACGGGCCCCACAGGCAGGCGATGCCGGCGGCGATACAGGCGAACGGATTGGCGCCCGACGACCCGGCCAGGCGGACGGTCGAGGTCGAGGCGTTCTGCTCGTG
>OUWB010003771.1_pt2 | contig 28884 bp, 20 predicted proteins | sample 1779821 | NCBI WGS metagenome assembly OUWB01 (sample SAMEA3914806, study PRJEB12502) | metagenome | biome: forest; material: soil | place: Canada | collected 2011-08-03 | depth 0.1 m
GTGGTCAGGTAAAAGCCGCCTTCCTTGGAATTGAAGGCCGTCATGGCGCGCGTGCCGTTGATGCCGATCAGCCAGTCGGCTTCGCTGCGGCAGCGCGCCGCGTCGGCCAGCGGCAGCATTTCCTTGTCCTCGCGCAGATGGCCGAAGGCGTCGCGGATCGCGCCGGGCGTCATCGATTGCAGCCACAGGCGCTGCACCGGCTGCTTGGCCTTGGCGTATTGCGCAATCAAACGGAAAATCAGCTCGCCTTCGCGCCCCGCGTCGCAGGCATTGATCAGGCCGGTGACGTCCTTGCGCTTGATCAGCTTGTTGAGCACCTTCAGGCGCGACTCGGTCTTGGCGATCGGGTTCAGCGCAAAGTGCGGCGGAATCATCGGCAGGTGGGTGAACGACCATTTGCCGCGCTTGACGTCGTATTCCTCGGGCACGGCGATCTCGAGCAGATGGCCGACCGCCGAAGACAAGACGTATTCTTCCGATTCGAAATACTCATCGTGCTTGGTAAAGCCGCCGAGCGTCTTCGCGATGTCATTCGCGACCGATGGCTTCTCGGCGATGATGAGGGTTTTGGTCATAACGGTGATCCTGAAAAATGCATAGACCCGCGTCGGGCGCAGGCAAAATAGTACAAACCGGTAAATAAAACAGCAGTGTCGCCGCCAACCATCCTGTCAAACAGGCAATTTGCTTGGCAATTTAGGGGCCAATGATAAGCGCGTTGCGCCAGAATTCGCAAGGGGAAGGCCTCTGCCTATATATAGGGGCTGTTGCGGCGATGTCAAAATATTGACAAAGATGCACAATAAGACGAGGCCACAACTCGATCGAGACGTGGCTGGCCACCCACCTGTGACGTTAATGCAACAGCCGTGGTTCCGCGTCGTCGTCTTCGTCGATGAACAATTCGTCGAACATCAGGCCATCGGGCTCCTTGCCCTGGCTCCACAGCACGATCAGCACGATCACTTTGAGCGTGTCGAGCGGCATCGGCGATTCGGCCACCGCCAGCGCGCGCTCGATCACGATCTCGCGCTGTATCGCATTGATGACCTGGGCCGATTCCAGGAACTGGACGAAGCCCACCGCCTCGGTGCCGAGCTGCGACATCTCGCGCTCGACGTAGATGCGCGTGCCGAACGAGAACGACGCCTGCTGCGGATAGCGGTCGGAGAACTCGTTGGTGGTTTCGGCGAGGTCGGTCAGCCAGCCCAGGGCCTTGGAGATCTCCTCGTCTTCGAATCCGACCGCCGCCAGCTTCTTGACCAGGGCTTCGGGTTCGGGGCAGGCGTCGGGTCGATAATACGTCTCGTAGAGATAGACTAGAACATCGAACATGGCTCTCTCTTTACGCCTGTGAACCTGCTTCAAAATGCGCATGGCCTGGTTGCCGGGGCCGGCCATCCGCCATGTGGCCGCACCACCTTTGCCGCACTTGGCGCCTTGCACATTTTGAAACAGGTTCGGGTTGTTAAGTGAGCACAGGCAAACCGCCCAATGCCCCCCTGCGCCCCATTATAGACGCAGATTTCGGCAAAAGTCGCGTGGTGCGGTAATAGTTGGCAATCGAACCGGCCGCAACGCCTCAATGCAGACGGCGGTAGGTGTTTCCCGGTAAGACTTCGACCAAGCCTTCCAATTCCAGGTCAAGCATGTGGGCACCAAGCGCGGCGAGGTCAAACCCGCTGCGCGCGGCAAGCGTATCGGCATCCACCGGATCGTAGCCCATGGCGGCCAAAAGCGGATGTTCGTCTGCCGCCGGCGCGTCCGCAGCGGCTGCTGCAGGTGCAGGCGCATGCGCGAGAAAGGGCGTCAGCTCTTCAAGAATATCCTGTGCCGATTCCACCAGCTTCGCGCCTTGCCGTATCAACTGGTGGCAGCCCTTGGCCAGCGGCGAATGGATCGAGCCGGGGATGGCGAACACTTCGCGCCCCTGCTCGATGGCGGTCCTCGCCGTGATGAGCGAACCCGAATGGACCGCCGCCTCCACCACTAGCGTGCCGCGCGCGAGTCCGCTGATGATGCGGTTGCGGCGCGGGAAATTGGCCGCCAGCGCCGGTGTGCCGAGCGCATATTCGCTGACGATGCAGCCGTGTTCGGCAATGGCATGTGCCAGTTCGCGGTGGCGTGCCGGATAAACGATATCGATGCCGGTGCCGATCACGGCGACGGTCGAGCCGCCGCCATGTCCGCCGGTGAACATTTGCAGGCTGCCGCGGTGCGCCGCGCCATCGATGCCCAAGGCCATGCCCGAAACCGTATGCAGCCCCGCCGTGGAAAGCGATGCGGCGAATTTCTCCGCATTTTGCACACCTTGTGCAGTCGCATTGCGGCTGCCGACAATCGCTACCGACAGCGCATGCAAGAGCGCGCAATTGCCCTTGGCATAGAACAGCAGGGGTGGATCGGGAATGTTGAGCAGCAGCGGCGGATAGTCGGCATCGGCCAGCGTGACCATGCTATTGCCCGGCTGTGCCATCCACTCGAGCGTGCGCTCGATCAGGCCGTGCAGCTCAGTGGAGGGTTCTGCCGCAAGGCTGGCCGCAATGCGTTCGGAAACCACTTCGCACAAAGATCGGCGCGAAGCGGAAAAGATGTTTTCAGGGAGACCGAATGCGGCAAGCAGCTTGCGCGCCGTCTCCCGTCCAACGCCGGGCGTCCCGGCGAGCCGGACCCAGGCGGCCGGCCCGTCATATGCTGCCAAGCTTACTCCGGTGTCTTGGCGACGTCGCCGACCTCGACCGAATTGCGCACTTCCATGATCAAGGCATAGGAAATATTGTCGAACACGCGGAACACGAACAAGGTGCCATACTCTTCGTCGGGCAGCTTGATCGATTTCTTCTTGTCGCTGGGATCGACAATGGTCGGGCCGAAACGGTACAGTTGCAGCACCGTGCCGATGTCCACGCCATTCTTTTTGCCCACGTTGACCGAGACGATCTGGTTCTGGCCGGCGTTGCTGACGCCTTCATAGATCGAGACGACGCGCGACGTCAGCGGGCTCGACGGCGAATGCGGCACGTAGTTGATGAACGGCGTGATCGGCACCGGCAACAGGCGGTCGCCCGCGCCCATTTCTTCCTTCGCCTCGGTGATTTCCGCCACGCTGGCCGTGTCGTCGTTCTTCGACGGACGGGTGATGCGCAACGTGCCGAGATAGACGGCCTCGTAAGCGATGACCTTCTGGGTGGCAGGGTCCTTCAAGGGATGGCTGGGACGGAACACCTGGAACAGCGTCTCGCCCTTCAGGTCGCCGCGCACATAGGCCTTTTCGCCCTTGCCGGCGTTGACGTGCCCTTCTTCCGTGGCGATCAAGTGCGGTGCCGTGTCCAGTTCGGTTTCGGTGACGATCAGCGGTTTGGACAGATAGGGTTCGATCACATTGGCCGGAATGCTCGGGATCGCCTGTACATCAAGCCCCTGGGTGCGGACGTGGCGCTGCACCGACTGGTCCGATGCCGAGCCGCCGCCGCTGTCGCCAATCGGCGTACCCAGGCGCAAGCGGCCCGCAGCGCGGTCAAAGTAGACAATCTGGCCGGGATAGATCCAGTGCGGATTCTTGATCTGATCCTGGTTCAAACCCCACACTTGCGGCCAGCACCAGGGATGCTCGAGGAATTGCCCCGAAATGCCCCACAGCGTATCGCCCCGCACGACCACGTGTTGGTCGGGAGCATCCTGGCGGAACGTGCATTGCACCGAATTCGGATCGACGCGCGCCTCCTCGGCAGGCGTCGCAGCTTGCGCAGACAGCGGCAAAAAAGCGGCGGCAAGAGCGAGTACGATGATAGCTGTGCTAAACTTTTTCATGTTATGTCCGATGAGTGTGGCTTGGGTGGCTTGAGATGAATTCAAGCGCGCCAGCCCTTTTGACGCATTTCCGCCACAAAATGTTGTCCTTGCATAATGGCGTGCGTGACAACTCTTGTCAATTTGAATCAAATTCTGCACATAAATCCTTGAATTAGCAAGAAAAACCAAGCTCTTTCCCGGAAGTATTGTTGCGCAAAAGCCGTATGTCACTACTAACAATTCTGCGCTACCCCGACCCGCGCCTGCATAAGGTTGCCAAGCCCGTCACGGTTTTCGACGCCCGATTGAAGCGCTTGACCGACGATATGGCCGAAACCATGTACGAAGCCCCCGGCATCGGTTTGGCCGCGTCCCAGGTCGACGTGCACGAGCAAATCGTCGTGATCGACACCTCCGACACACGCACCGACCTGCGCGTCTTCATCAATCCCGAAATCGTCTGGGCCAGCGACGACAGGCAAGTCTACGAAGAAGGCTGCCTCTCGGTGCCCGGCATCTATGACGGCGTCGAACGCCCGTCCCAGGTCAAGGTCAAGGCGCAAGACGTCGAAGGCAAGCCGTTTGAGCTCGAAGCCGACGGCCTGCTCGCCGTCTGTATACAGCACGAAATGGATCACCTCAAGGGCAAGGTCTTCGTCGAATACCTCTCGCCCCTGAAGCGCAACCGCATCAAGGCCAAGCTGGTCAAGGAAGAGCGCGAGCTGATCAAGGAAAAGTCCAAGCGCGACAAGTCTGCGGCGGCACGTTGAGGCGCGGTTCGTGAAAGTCATCTTTGCCGGCACGCCCGAATTCGCTGCTACGGCCTTGCAAGCGCTCCATGAAGCCGGCTTCGAAATCCCTCTGGTCCTGACCCAGCCCGACCGCCCGGCCGGGCGCGGCATGCAATTGCAGGCCTCCGCCGTCAAGCAATACGCGCAAAAGCACGGCATGGCGGTGGCCCAGCCGCAATCGCTGCGGCAGGACGGCAAATACCCGGACATAGCACGCGAAGTACATAATTTACTGCGCGCAACACCGCACGACGTCATGGTCGTGGCCGCCTACGGCCTGATTTTGCCGCGTTCGGTGCTCGACATCGCGCCCCGTGGCTGCATCAACATCCACGCTTCGTTATTGCCGCGCTGGCGCGGCGCCGCGCCGATCCATCGCGCCATCGAGGCGGGCGACGTCGAGACCGGCGTCACCATCATGCAAATGGAAGAGGGGCTCGATACCGGCCCCATGCTCCTGATCGAACGCCTGCCCATCGAAGACGACGACACCACGGCCAGCCTGCACGACAAATTGGCCGTCATGGGCGGTCGGCTGATCGTACAAGCCCTGAGGAAGTTGGAGCAGGGCGGCTTGTCCGCCACGCCGCAGCCGGACGCCGGCGTCACCTATGCCGCCAAAATCCTCAAGGAAGAAGCGGCGCTGGATTTTTCCCTGCCGGCAGCCGAATTGGCGTGCAAGATTTGCGCCTTCAATCCCTTCCCGGGCGCGCACGGCAATATTGGGAATGTCGTCATCAAGCTCTGGCGTGCGCGCGTCGCGCCCGGCGAGACCAGCGCCGCGCCCGGCACAGTGCTGGCCGCCGACGAGCGCGAAGGCGTCCTGATTGCCTGCGGCAGCGGCGTGCTGCGCGTGGAGGAGCTGCAAAAACCGGGCGGCAAACGTCTGCCCGCCGGCGAGTTTCTCAAGGGATTCCCGCTCGCGGGACAGTGCTTCGACTGAAGTTCAGCTGTGATTCAGCGGCGATTCAGGTATGCAACAGGCGCCCGCCGCCAAACGACCAGCTTTCCCAGGCCGTCTCCTTGAAGCAGACCATCACGTTTTCCGGATGCAAGCCCGGGTCCTTTTGCAAGCCTTCCATCAGGTCGCTCAGGATCTTTTTCTTGACCTTGACGCTGCGGCCCACCGAAAACAGAATCTCGATCAAGACAAAGTCTTCGTTACGCGGACTGCTCAGGTCCGGGTAGGCTGGGTCAAAGCGAAAATGATCGGCATCGAGTTCCAGGATGCGCTGGAAGCGGTCGGTTTGCGGCACACCCGCATTGACCAGCGCTTGATGGACGGCGCCGAGAATGGCGTGCTTGTATTCCTTGGCTTTGCCCGGGCGCAGCGTGACAGTGATTAGAGGCATGGCTCTACCTTTGCAAGAAGTTAAGCCTGGATTCTCGCAAATTCCCGCAATCCCTGCTGGCGCCTCGTTTTCCTTATATCTCGTTTCATGATATTCACCGTGTGAATATCGGGTATGACCAAAAGAAAGTGGTCAGATGATCGCTGGAAACATATAGTTCAGCTGTCTCCTCCATGTCTTCAAAGAGATATGGACTTCGGGCTCACTCTCTGAGTGGGCCCTTTTTCTTTTGGCTCCCCTGCAAAGCTACTGCGCGGCCCGACTCAATCTCGAGTCTACGTGCTCCCCTTGCTCCAGCACGGCAGTACTTCTCGACTCGAGCTTGACCCGGGCCGCGATCGGCGCTCGCTACGATTTTCAGGGGCCAGGGTCCTTCCAAATCTCCCCTTGCTTTACGTAAAGCCTTGATCTGCCTTATAATTTTGTCGCGCCGATTTGATTTTGAACAAGTCAAACCCCAGCTTGCGGGCGCGATGGGACCCAACCCGGGTGTACCCTGATAAATTCAGCTAAAGCGGACCAAGGAACCCGGCCCCGTCTTTAGTGCGTTGCCGGGTTTTTTATTACAGCGAAAGAACGTCATGACCGCCTTGCCGCCATCCCCGACCGAAGCCATCCTGCGCGAGATATTGTCCCGCCGCATCCTGGTGCTGGACGGCGCCATGGGCACCATGATCCAGCGCTATAAATTGACCGAGGCCGATTACCGCGGCGCGCGCTTTGCGGACTTCACCGTGCCGGGCAAGGAACTGTTCGTCAAGGGCAACAACGAATTGCTGACGCTGACCCAGCCGCACGTGATTGCCGAAATCCACGAGCAATACCTGGCCGCCGGCGCCGACCTGATCGAAACCAATACCTTCGGCGCCACCACGATCGCGCAGGACGATTACCAAATGGGCCACCTGGCCTATGAAATGAACGTGGCCGCCGCTCGCCTGGCGAAGAAGGCCTGCGACAAATACAGCACGCCCGATAAACCACGCTTCGTCGCCGGCGCCCTTGGCCCCACGCCCAAGACCGCCTCCATTTCGCCCGACGTCAACGACCCCGCCGCGCGCAACGTCACGTTCGACCAGTTGGTTGCCGCCTATCTTGAGCAGACGCGCGGCCTGGTCGAAGGCGGCGCCGACGTGCTCCTGGTCGAAACCATCTTCGATACCCTGAACTGCAAGGCCGCGCTGTTCGCCATCGACACCTATTTCGAGGAAACCGGCAAGCGTTTGCCCATCATGATCTCGGGCACCGTGACCGATGCCTCGGGCCGCATCCTCTCGGGCCAGACCGTGCCGGCGTTCTGGAACTCGGTGCGCCACGCCAGGCCGCTCACCGTCGGCCTGAACTGCGCCTTGGGCGCCGCCCTGATGCGCCCCTATGCCGAAGAGCTGTCGTCGATCGCCGACACCTTCGTCTGCATCTACCCCAACGCCGGCCTGCCCAACCCGATGTCCGACACCGGCTTCGACGAAACGCCCGACGTGACCTCGTCGCTGTTGAAGGAATTCGCCGAGAGCGGCTTCGTCAACATCGCCGGCGGCTGCTGCGGCACCACGCCCGACCACATTCGTGCGATTGCCGACACCGTCAGGACGATAGCACCGCGCAAGATTCCGGACATACCGAACGCCATGCGCCTGTCGGGCCTGGAGCCGTTCACCATCGACGAGAGTTCGCTCTTCGTGAACGTCGGCGAACGCACCAACGTCACCGGCTCCAAAGCCTTCGCGCGGCTGATCCTGAACGAGCAATACGACGAAGCGCTCTCCGTGGCGCGCCAGCAGGTCGAAAACGGCGCCCAGGTGATCGACATCAACATGGACGAAGCGATGCTCGATTCGCTCGCCGCCATGACGCGCTTCCTGAACCTGATCGCCTCCGAACCGGATATTGCGCGCGTGCCGCTGATGATCGACTCGTCCAAATGGAGCGTCATCGAAGCCGGCCTCAAATGCGTGCAAGGCAAGGCCATCGTCAACTCGATCTCGATGAAAGAAGGCGAAGCCGAATTCCTGCGCCAGGCCACCCTCTGCCGCCGTTACGGCGCCGCCGTCATCGTCATGGCCTTCGACGAGCAAGGCCAGGCCGACACCTTCGCGCGCAAGACCGAAATCTGCGCCCGCGCCTATAAGCTGCTGGTCGAACAAATCGGCTTCCCGCCCGAAGACATCATCTTCGACCCCAACATCTTCGCCATCGCAACCGGCATCGAAGAGCACAACAACTACGCCAACGACTTCATCGACGCCACGCGCTGGATCCGCGAGAACCTGCCGCACGCCAAGATCAGCGGCGGCGTGTCGAATGTGAGCTTCAGTTTCCGCGGCAACGACCCGGCGCGCGAAGCGATCCACACGGTTTTCCTATATCACGCCATCAAAGCCGGCATGACCATGGGCATCGTCAACGCCGGCATGGTCGGCGTCTATAGCGAACTGCCCGAGGAATTGCGCGAGCGCGTCGAAGACGTGGTGCTCAACCGGCGCGACGACGCGACAGAACGCATGATCGAATTTGCCGGCACGCTCAAAGCCGGCGGCAAGAAGGAAGAACAAAACCTGGCCTGGCGCGAGGCGCCCGTAGAAAAGCGCCTGGCCCATGCGCTGGTGCACGGCATCACGCAATGGATCGTCGAAGACACCGAAGAAGCGCGGCAAAAGGTGATGGGTGCGGCCGGCCGCCCGATCCACGTCATCGAAGGTCCGCTGATGGACGGCATGAACATCGTCGGCGACCTGTTCGGCCAGGGCAAGATGTTCCTGCCGCAAGTGGTGAAGTCGGCCCGCGTGATGAAGCAGGCCGTGGCTCACCTGATCCCCTTCATCGAAGAAGAAAAGAAACAGGATGAAGCAAGGACAGGCATCGTCGCCAAGCCCAAGGGCAAGATCGTCATCGCCACGGTGAAGGGCGACGTGCACGACATCGGCAAGAACATCGTCTCCGTGGTCCTGCAATGCAATAACTTCGAAGTCGTCAACATGGGCGTGATGGTGCCGTGTTCGGAAATCCTGGCCCGCGCCAAGGCCGAGAATGCCGACATCATCGGTCTGTCGGGCCTGATCACGCCCTCGCTCGAAGAGATGGCCCACGTCGCCAAGGAAATGCAGCGCGACCCGCACTTCCGCATGCTCAAGATACCGCTCCTGATCGGCGGCGCCACCACCAGCCGCGCCCACACGGCGGTGAAGATCGCGCAAAACTACGAAGGCCCGGTGGTCTACGTGCCTGACGCGTCGCGCTCGGTTTCCGTGGCGCAGTCGCTTTTGACGCCGGAGCAGCGCGAGCAATACGTCACCGACATCGCAGCCGACTACGAGCGCCTGCGTGTGCTGCACGCCAACAAGAAGGCCGTGCCCATGCTGAGCCTGGCCGCGGCGCGCGCCAACAAGCCCAAGCTGGCGTTCGACAAGATCGTGCGTCCCAAATTCATCGGCCGCCGCCTGTTCAAGAACGTCGATCTCGGCACGCTGGCCAACTACATCGACTGGGGCCCATTCTTCCAGACCTGGGATTTGGCCGGCCCGTTCCCGGCCATCCTGACCGACGGCGTGGTCGGCGAATCGGCCAGCAAGGTTTATGAAGAAGGCCGCGCCCTGCTGAAAAAAGTGATCGAAGGCCGCTGGCTGACCGCCAATGGCGTGATTGCGCTGTTGCCGGCCAATGTCGTCAATGACGACGATATCGAAATCTATACCGACGACACGCGCAGCCAGGTCGCTTTCACCTATTACGGCGCGCGCCAGCAGACTGAGAAGCCCGTGATCGACGGCGTGGCGCGGCCCAACCAATGCCTGGCCGACTTCATCGCGCCCAAGGACTCCGGCGTGGCCGACTACATCGGCATGTTTGCCGTGACCACCGGCATCGGCATCGAAAAATACGAGAAGCGCTTCGAAGACGCGCACGACGACTATTCGTCCATCATGTTGAAGTCCTTGGCCGACCGTCTGGCCGAAGCCTTCGCCGAACACCTGCACGAGCGCGTGCGCAAGGACTTGTGGGGCTATGCCGCCGACGAGCATCTCTCCAACGAGCAATTGATCAAGGAAAGCTATAGCGGCATCCGCCCGGCGCCGGGCTACCCGGCCTGCCCCGAGCACACCGTCAAGTCCGACGTGTTCAAGTTGCTGCAATGCGAAGAAATCGGCACGCACCTGACCGAATCCTTCGCCATGGCGCCGGGCGCATCGGTGTCGGGTTTCTATTTCGCCCATCCCGAATCGAAATACTTCAACGTCGGCAAGATCGGCGACGACCAGGTGACCGATATGGCCCGGCGCCGCGGCGTGGCCAAGGAAGACATCGAACGCTGGCTGGCGCCGAACCTGAATTGATTGCGGCTGTTGGCCTGGCAATCGGCGTACAAATAAGCGCCGACAAACGCCCGCAGTTCCGCCCATAGCCGGCTGGAAAATCGTCTACACTGAAGCTCCCCGAGTCTCTTGAGGAGCACTTCTTGAAATCGCCAGTAGGCCGCCCACCTCGCCCCGTGAATGCCGGCGCCCGGCAAGCGGCCCAACCCGACACGAAGGAATTGGTCGCCCTGTTCCAGGCCGGACGCCATGCCGAGGTCGAAACCGGCGCGCGCAGCCTGTTGGCGAAGCATCCGCAATCCGGTTTTCTCTGGAAAGTGCTGGGTACCGCCTTGCTGATCCAGGGCAAGGATGCGTTGCAAGCCCTGACCCAGGCCGCCGCCCTGATGCCCCAGGACGCCGAATCGCACAACAACCTGGGCACCGCGCTGCGCGGTGCCGGGCGGGCCGAGGAAGCCTTGCAAAGCCATCAGCGCGCGCTCAAGCTGCAGCCGCGCTACGCCGACGGCTGGAACAACCAGGGCATCGCCCAGCTCGACCTGGGACGGCCCGCCGATGCGCTCGCCAGCTTCGACCGGGCGCTCGAGATCGACGCGCAACATGCCATGGCCGCCAACAACCGGGGCAACGCCCTGCAGGGCTTGCGCCGCTTCGAGGAAGCGGAAGCCGCCTATCGCCGTGCCCTGGCGCTGGCGCCCGACTATGCCGAGGCCTACAACAACCTGGGCAAGGTCCTGCGCGAACAACGCAGGCCGCAAGAAGCCCTGGCAAGCTACCGCCACGCGCTGGAACGCAACCCACGCTATGCCGAAGCGCTGGCCAACATGGCGGCGCTGCAGGTCGAACTGGGACAAGCCGACGAAGCAATCGCCGCGTGCCGCCAGGCGCTGGCTTTACAGCCGCAATCGGCCGAAGCGCATTGCAACCTGGGCATGGCCTTGCAGGACCTGGGCCGTTTCGATGCCGCGGAACAATCGCTGCATCGCGCACTGCAGCTCGATCCCCATCTGGCCGAGGCGCACCTGAACCTGGGGCGCATCGAGCGGCTGCAAGGACATACCGTCGGTGCCCAGGTCAGTTGCGCCGAGGCGCAGCGCCTTGCCCCAACCCTGGTCGGCGCCATCCTGCTGCAAGCCGACCTGCTGGTCGACGAGGGCAAGTTCGACGAGGCCAGGGCGGTCTACGAACGCGCACGGCTGCTCGATCCGCAATCCGCCGAATCGCTGGCCGGCGTCGCGCACCTGCGCAAGATGAGCACAGCCAACGAGGCCGACCAGGCCTGGCTGGAAGCGGCGCGAACGCTGGCCGCACAGGCCATGCCGCCGCGCGATGAAAGCGCGCTGCGTTATGCGCTCGGAAAATACTTCAACGACACCGCGCAGTACGAGCCGGCTTTCTCCGAATACCGCCGCGCCAACGAATTGGCCCGCGGGCTTGGACGGCCCTATCGGCGCGACGCCGAAGAACGCTTTGCCGAACGGATGTGCCAACTTGCCGACAGCGCCTGGATCGCCCGCATGCAAGCCGGCGCGAATCCATCGCCGCGCCCGGTATTGATCGTCGGCATGCCGCGCTCGGGCACCTCGCTGGCGGAACAGATTCTTGCGGCGCACTCCCAGGTGTTTGGCGCCGGCGAACTGCCATTCTGGAGCGGGACGCCCGCCACGCAGGATTTGGCGGCGCTTGCCGGCCCACAAGGCGGCGCGGTGCTGGCACAACTGGCGCGCGACTGCCTGGCGATGCTGGACGGATTTTCCACTTCCGCGGCGCGCGTAGTGGACAAGATGCCGACCAATTTCCACTATCTCGGGCCGATCTGCGCCGCATTGCCGCAGGCGCGCATCATCCATATGCAGCGCAGCCCGCTCGACACTTCCCTGTCGATCTATTTCCAGCATTTCGCCGGCCACCCTTATTCCAACGATCTCGACGACATCGCCCATTACTACGGCGTCTATCTGCAACTGATGCGCCATTGGCGCGCCGCTTTGCCCGCGCATGCCATGCTCGACGTGCCATACGAAAGCCTGGTCGACGACCCCGAATCCTGGAGCCGCAAGATGATCGATTTCATCGGCCTGCCCTGGGACGAGCGCTGCCTCGACTTCCAGAATGCCGCGCGCTCCGTCACCACCGCAAGCAATTGGCAGGTCAGGCAAAAGATCGGCAAATCCTCGGTCGAGCGCTGGCGTCACTACGAAGCACACCTCGGGCCGCTGATGCACCTGCTATGAGGTTTGCCTGCCGGCTTTTGCGGAAGGCCGGGCGGGTTGCGGGTGTCCGTCCAATTTTGAGTGAAATCGGCCCGGATTTCTAATACACTGCACCTTCCGGCATGTTCACTCAGAGAAAAAACATGAAAAAACTCCTGGTACTGGCATCGACCCTGGTATTGGCGGCAACGGTATCGCAACTGGTATGCGCCGCCACCGCAGAAGAGGATGTGGCGCATTACGTCGAAGCCTTGAAAGGCGCGCGGCCCGTTCGCGTCAAGGCCATCGACGAATTGGCATGGAAGGGCATTTCCGACCAGCGCGTGTTCGATCCGATCGAACAATTGGTGCTGGCCGACCTCAACTCGGGTTCGTCCGGCGGCGACCGTAATGCCATCGAACAGGAACTGCGCGGGCTGAGCTATTCAGGGCAGAGCAAGTATCTGCCCACGCTGCAAAAGGCCGAGGCCGACATGCGCTATTCACGCTACGCGAAAATCGCCCTGGGAGAGTTGCCCGGCTATGCCCGCTGGAACCCCATCATCTCGGACCGTTCCACCTGGGACCCGAGGAACAGCGACGACGATAACCGCCTCTTGAACATGCTGCATTCGAACGATCTCGTGCTCAAGCGCATTGCGGGCAAGCGCGTCTATTTCGAGAACAAGGATCAGGTCGTGCTCGATGCCATGGCGGCCGACATCAAGGCCAACTTCCACAACAAGCACAGCGGCGACGAAGCCGACGGCCTGGCATGGATGATCAAGGGGCTGGGCAGCGCACAACAAGTGCAATACCGGCCCTTGTTCGTCCAGGTCGCTGAAGAAAGCCCGGATCATGAAGCGGTCTCGCACGCCAAACGCGTGCTCGATAAATATCTGCCCAATCCCTGATGCGGCCGGCGCGGCGGGCGGAGTCTCGCCCTCCCGCCCTCATCAGACGACGCTGCGTTCAAGCATTGCGCAGCCGCAGCCATCCCAGCAATTCGGCCATCGACCCCACCGCCGGATCGCGCATGGCAGCAGGGAAATGCCCGTATCCCCACTTGGCGCCAATAAACCCGACGCCATTGGCTGACGCCGCGATGCGGTCGGCGTCATGGTCGCCGACATAGATCGCACCGGCTGCGTCGACGCCCTGATCCGCCAGTTGCCCCGCCAGCATGGCCGCCTTGTTGCCGAACTGCCGCCCCGGCATGTCGAGCGCGTAAGTCGAGCGCAGCCATTTGGCCCAGCCGAAGTGCGCAACGATTTTCTGCGTCGGCGCCAGGCGCTTGTTGGTGGTCAGGTGCAGCGTGAAGCCTTGGGCACAGAGCGACGCCAGCACGTCGTCCACGCCGGGATAGACAACGCTCAACTGAAACCCCTCGCTGTCGTAATACTGTTTGAACTGTGCCGCCAGCGAGGCGAGCCGGTCCGGTTCGGCGATGCCGGTCAGTTGCGACAAGGCGTCCATGAGCGGCGGCCCGATCAGGGTCGAGTCCAGCGGCCGTTGCGGCGCCAATCCTGCCGTGTCAAGGACGGCGGAGAAGCCGGCCAGGATGCTGGGAGCGGAATCGATTAGGGTGCCGTCCAGATCGAAGAAGATGTTGGTGATGCGTGCTGACATGAGGCGGTCCGGAATTGAAATGTGGCGTGGTGTGAGACTCAAGCGGCGATCTGGCGCAACAGGCCGTCGCGCAAAATGGCCGCTTGCCCCCGGTAGCCCATGCCGCGCAACTGGCGGGCGACTTCTTCCGAATAGCCTGCGGCGAGAATCAAGATCCGTGTGGGCTGCATCTCAAGCATCGCTTCGGGCGACACGATGGGGATGCCCCAGGCCGGGTCCATGCGGCCCTGCTTGCGCGGCGATCTGTCGGCAATCGCCATGACGGCCGATACGCTTTCTTCGGGAAGCATCGATAGCAAGGTCAGGGCCTGATGGCTCGCGCCCCAGATCGCGACACGCTCGCCGGGAGCGGAACAGAATTGCGTCATCAGGTGCAGCGCCGGGTCGCGCAGATGCCATTGGTGCAGATCATAGGGCGCCCTCGGCCTGGCCCAGGCGATGATGTCGTCGCCGTGCCAGAATGTCTCTTCGCCGATCACCTCGAAGCCGGCCAGCTCCAGGCACAATCTCAAGGTTCTGGGCGTGAAATAGGAAAGGTGCTCGACGACCAGGTCGTGCGAGCGCTCGGTCGCCAGATCCTTGGAAAAGTCGGGGACTTCGACCAGGAACACGGCGTCGGGGTTGCTGGCCTTGGCAAGCCGGCGCAAAAGCTCGGTCGGCTCGGTCGCATGTTCCAGGAAGTTGATCATGGCGACGTTTTCCAGATGCGCAGCATCCACGGCGCCATCGAGCACGTGCCCCTCATGCATGTCCAGTCCGCACAGGCGCGCCTTGGCGACAAGCTCGGGCGACCATTCCAGCCCGACCGGCATAAAACCCGCTTGCTTCAGCAAGGCAAGGAACAGGCCCTCGCCCGAGCCGATTTCCCAGATGCCGGCATGGTTTGTCATGGTGCGCATGCGCTGGAACAAAGCCAGGCGGGCCTCGCGCATTTCCTCCGAGAGGCCGGCGGCGGTGACGGCAGCCTTCCAGGTCGGCGACTCGTTGCCGCGGTGAAGCTGCACGTGTCCGCAGTAGGTGCACTGCCATAGCGACAGTGCCTTGGTCTGGGCGCCGGGCGCCGAGCCGGCAGGCGGCAAGTCGTTGATGGTCGCGGGCGCCTTCGGAATGACGAAACTGTCCGGCGCCGGGCCGACGACGGCGCACAGGCGGCAGGCTTCACTGCGCGCCGTGATGATCAGCTCCGCGCCTTGATGGAGGCAGGCAACAGCGGAATCATCATCTCCGCCTTCAATGCGTCGAGATCGAGCAGCGGCGACATGTCTTCGAGCGGCATCGACAGCATCGTGCCGTCGGCTTGCGGCAGCGCCGATACTTTCGGCGCCAGCGCTTCGTTCGGCATCAGTTGCACATCCACCAGCAGCGGCCCGGACGAAGCCATCGCCTCTTGCAGCACCGACGCCAGTTGCGCCGCATCGGTAACGCGCAGGAAGGGCAGGCGATAGGTATGGGCAACGTCTTCCAGGTCCGGCATCCACAAGCCGGCTTCCGGCCCGGTGCCGACGTAGCGGCCGGCAAAATAATTGCGCTGCGTATTGCGGATCGAGGCGTAGCCGCCATTGTTCATCACGATCAGGCGGATCGGCAGGTTGAATGCGCGCAGCGTCGCCAATTCCTGCAAGTTGAGCTGCAGGCTGCCATCGCTTTCGACCGCCACCATCGGCTTTTTGCCATTGGCGAAGCAGGCGCCGATTGCGGCGGGCAAGCCATAGCCCATCGCACCCAGTCCCGAAGTCAGGAAGATGCGCTGCCCGGGCTTGTTGCGAAAGGCGGTATAAACCGCTTCCACGGCCAGGCCGGAACTGCCGGTGGCAATCAGCGTATCGGGCGGAATGGCATCGGACAATACGTCGGCAAACTGGAAGTGGCTGATCGCGCCGGCGGCAGGGAAGCTGCGCCCGTCCTTGACGTCGAAGCGCTGCTTCCAATCGGCGCAGCGCGCCAGCCATGCGGCATTGGTTGCAGCCGTTCTCTTTTTCGATGCGGCAAACAGCGTATCGAGGAAGCGCCTGGCGTCGGCGACCACCGACAGCGCAATGTCCATGTCGAGCTTGTCGATCTCGTTGTGATCGACATCAACCACGACTTTCTGCGCCGCACGGGCGAAGCCGCGCGTATTGTAGGCCGTGATGATGTTGTCGAGACGGCACCCGACCGCAATCAGCAAGTCGCAGTTCTGCACCGCGAAATTCGGCGCGCGCAGGGCGACCACACCGGGGCGGCCGACGTACAGCGGATGCGCATGCGGCAGCAGGTCCATCGCGTTCCAGGTCGTCACCACAGGTACGCCGAGCGATTCGACCACCTCGCGGAACACGCTCGCCGCGCCGGCCAGGCGCACGCCATGCCCCGCGATGACCAGCGGGCGCTTGGCCAGGGCCAGCATGTCCAGCACCGCCTCGATATCGGCCGATGCCGGCGCGGGCTTGGCTGCCGCGTCCGCTTCGTATCCTGCCAGCGCTTCAGGCGCATCGAGCGGTGCGCCCTGCACGTCCAGCGGCACGTCGATCCAGACCGGGCCGCCGCGTCCCTCTTTGGCCAGATGCACGGCACGTTCAAGTTCGCGCCGGATATCTTCGGGCCGCTCGATCGTGGCGGCATACTTGGTCACGGGACGGACCATGCTGACGATATCGACTTCCTGCACGCCCTTTTGCCGCAAGGGCGCGCCGCGCAACATGTCGGAACGCTTGGCCTGCCCCGAGATGATCAACAGCGGCACCGATTCGATCCAGGCGCCCGCCACGGCGGTGACGATGTTGGTCGCGCCGGGGCCGGTCGTCACCATGGCAACGCCGATATTGCCGGCAATCCGCCCATGCGCTTCGGCGGCGATGCCGCAGGCCTGCTCATGCTGGCACGGCACGACTTCCAGGTCGGGATGCTTGCCGACGGCATCGTTGAGATGCATGGCGCCGCCGCCGGGCAACAGGAAGACGTGCGTGACGCCGCACCGGGCGATGAAGTCGGCGATGTAATCCGCGACGCGGTAATGAGAGGACAAATTCACTCCATCCAGTAGGTGACCAGGGTTTTGCGGTCGCGGTTGTTATTGATCGCGTCGTCGGTATAAAAGGAATCGTTCACGATATGGGTCGACGAGATTTCCTCGATCACCGCACCGCCGCTCGAACGGAAGGCATGGCGCACGCCCGGCTCCACCGTGACGACGTCGCCCGGCACGCAGGTGCGGGGCTGGCCGTCGAGTTCAAGCGTCAATTCCCCGTGCAGGACGTGGAAGGTCTCTTCCTTTTCCTTGTGGTACTGCTCGGGATGCGTCTGTCCGGGCAACACCACCAGCAGCTTCTTGCAATAGCCGCGATTGACCACGGTCAGCATGGTCAACCCGAATTCCTCGAAACGGTCCAGGCCGTAGTGATGCGAGATTTCCAGGTCTGCCGCGCCGGGCACGACGACGTGGCTCGTGGCAATCAAGGCCCGCACCCGGCGCGCGATGTCCCAAATCTTCTCGCGCACGTCGCGCCGTCCGGTATTGGTGGCGGTGAGGCTCTCGTCGACGCCGATGTCGGCGCTTGCCGTGAAAATCGCGTACTTGGAAAAATCGTTCGCCGTGAATTGCTGCGGATTCGGCGGGAAGGCGAAATAGATATCTTCCTGATGCACCGTTTCGCCCGCACGGATGGTGCGCCGGGCGAACATGCCGCGCCGCAGCGATTGCAGGCTGGCGATTTCGTTGGCGTTCTCCGGCGGCCGCTGCGACGCTTCGCCGCACAAGAGCGTGGCGTATTGGGCCGCCGCCAGCCATTGCTCGAGCTGGGCCGGGCTTGCCGAATAATTGTTCAATGCGTAGCGGTCGGTCGCCACGCCGACGTGTTTCTCGAAGATGGTCGCGCCCTTGGCAATGGCCAGCTTGACGATGTCGGTGTTGTTCGGGTCTTCATGGGTGGAAAAACCGATGCGCACGTTGGGATAGCGCGCCTTGAGTAGATCGATCTGCGAAAGGTGCATGTCCTTGTCTGCGGTCGGATATTCGCCGACGCAGTGCAGGATGGCGAATTCCTTGACCCGCAGGCGGAAGAACGCGATCACGCGATCGATGGTTTCTAGGCTTGCGCCCGCAGTCGACGCGATGACCGGCAAATTGCTTTTCGCCACCCGCTCCAGCAAGGGCCAGTCGTTGAACGAGCAACTGGCGATCTTGATCGCGTCAAGCTGTTGCTCCTCGATTTGCTGCACCGACGGTTCGTCGAACGGCGTGGCGATCGCGAGGAAACCCTGGGCGCGCATTTCCGCCACCAGCACATCGAATTGGGCGCGGCTCAAACGGGTCTCGGAAAAGCGCTTGATGTATTTGACGTCGCTGCGATCCTTCATCGAAGGATGGATGAAGGTATCGAGATCGCGGTACTGCAGCTTGAAGGCCGCCTTGAACGGAAATTTGCGGCAGACTTCGCCGAAGGCGCGGATAACCTTGATGCCGTGTTCGACATCGCCCATGTGGTTGTTCGCCATCTCCAGCACGAACAGAGGTGAGGGGAGTGTCTGCGTCATTGCCATATCTTCCAAAAAGAGAACCGCCGATCAGTCGCAAACCGAAGCTGCCTGTTGCGCATGCTTTGCGGCGTAGGGCATGCAATAAGGTGGGCAAAATGCCAACTCGAGCATGCCAACCGGTCGCAGAGGGCTTGATGCGGGCAATTATTTCACATATACCGGGCCTTGTCCCTGTTCGAACGCCCCGTATTCCCTGAGGCGGCCTACTCCAGCGTGTGCAGGGGAATGACGCTCGACACCCTCTCTGCCGTCGAGCACGGTTCCTCGTCGAACGCAATATCGCCGCCATCGACGGGCGCGTCGCTGATCTGCAGGTTGGCGAAATCGAATAGCCCGCGATCGAGCAAGTGCGAAGGCACGACCGTCGCCAACGAGGCGAACACGTTGTCGATGCGACCAGGCGTCTTCTTTTCCCATTCGCGCAGCATGCCCTTGATCTGCTTGCGCTGCAGGTTTTCCTGACTGCCGCACAAATCGCACGGAATGATGGGGAAACCCTTGACCTCGGCATAGCGCTCCATGTCCTTCTCTTTCACATAGGCCAGCGGGCGGATCACGATGTGGCGGCCGTCGTCGGACTGCAGCTTGGGCGGCATGCTTTTGAGCTTGCCGCCGAAGAACATGTTGAGAAAGAAGGTCTCCAGGATATCGTCGCGGTGATGGCCCAGCGCGATCTTGGTCGCCCCCAGCTCATCGGCCACGCGATAGAGAATGCCGCGGCGCAGGCGCGAACAGAGCGAACAGGTGGTCTTGCCTTCCGGGATCACGCGCTTGACGATGCTGTAGGTGTCCTGGTTTTCGATGTGGAAAGGCACGCCCAGCTTGGTCAGATATTCCGGCAACACGTGGGCCGGGAAGTTCGGCTGTTTCTGATCCAGATTGACGGCCACGATGTCGAAATGGATCGGCGCGCGTTCCTTCAGCGTCAGGAGGATGTCAAGCAGGCCATAACTATCCTTGCCGCCCGACAGGCAAACCATCACGCGATCGCCCTCTTCGATCATGTTGAAGTCGCCGATGGCCTGGCCCACCTGGCGGCACAGGCGCTTGTGCAGCTTATTGTTTTCGTAGGCGATCTTCTCGGTTTGCCTGAACGACAATGCGGCAGTTTCGGCCTCGGCTGCGGTTTCGTTTTCTACGGCGGTATTCATCATGCTTCCTTGATATGGATCACTTCCACGCCGACGCAATCGCAATCGGGGTAGACATCGGGCTTGGCGGTCGACACGCGCACCGCCCGCACCTTGGGATGGGCCAGCATGGCGCGCGCGACGTCGTCGCACAGCGTTTCCTGCAGGTGGATGTGGCCCTGCGCCATGCGCCGCGCGATGGTGTCGCGCATGAAATCGTAGTCCACGACTTCCTGCAGATGATCGGCCCGCGGCGTCGAAAGCTCGAGCGGCACGAACAGGTCGACATTGATCAGCACGCGCTGCTCGCCCTTCTTTTCGAATTCGTGCACGCCGATGTTGATCAGCACCTCGTAATTCTTGAGGAACATGCGGCGGCAATTGGCCAGGGCCGGGTGGGAAAGGGAAGTGAGCATGGTATGGGCGGAAATCGAAATTTATTGCGCGATGAACATCACGTCGCGCTCGGTGGGAATCAGGTGCTGGCCGCCATCGACCAGCAAAGTGGTGCCGGTCACGGCGCGCGCTTCGGCCAGGTAACAGACAGCGGCGGCGATATCTTCGGGCGTGCTGGAACGCCCCAGCGGCGTCTTGGTATGCGCGTGCTCGAAGCCGGCGCCGCTCTGTTCGCCCGACAGCATCGTAATGCCGGGTGCCACGCCGACCACGCGCAGCTTCGGCGCAAACGCCTGGGCCAGCATGGTCGTGGCCGCTGCAAGCGCCGACTTCGATAGCGTGTAGGACAGAAAATCGGGATTCGGATTGAACAGCTTCTGGTCCAGCAGATTGATCGCCACCGCCTGCTCGCCCTCGGGCGTGGCAGCATGGAGCGCCTGCGCCAGCAACAGCGGCGCCACAAGGTTGGGGTGCATGTGCGCGTCGAGGGCCGCGCGCGAAAAGTCGGCTGCGCTATCTTGCTCGAATTTCGACGCATTGTTGACGACGCAAGATACCGGCCCAAGCAATTCGACCGCACGCGCCAGCAGCGTCTTGACCGCAGCGTCATCGGCCAGATCGCATGGCACGGCAGCGGCGCGCCGGCCCAAGGCGATAATTTCCTGCACCAGGCGCAGCGCATCGGCTTCGGATTGGCCATAATGCACCACCACGTCCCAGCCGCGCGCAGCCAGCGCCAGGGCAATATGCTTGCCTATGCGCTTGGCGCCGCCTGTAACCAATGCGGTTTTCGGTAGACTCATGGCTTGGAAATGATTTCTATAACAACAGTATGACGAATAAAATGAGAAGCGGTGACCATGCAATTGCAACTGCCTGAACCGGGTCCCGAGGCGCTCGCGGCCTCGTCCGCCCTGCAACAGCTGATCGCCGACGAGATAAAACGGCAAGGCGGCTGGATATCGTTTGCCCGCTATATGGAGCTTGCCCTGTATGCCCCCGGACTCGGTTATTACAGCGGCGGCGCGGCAAAACTCGGCAAAGACGGTGATTTTACAACCGCGCCCGAGATTACGCCGCTTTTCGGCAAAACTTTGGCCAACCTGACCGTCACGCTGATGGCGCAAACCGCGCCGCGCCTGATGGAGTTCGGCGCCGGCACGGGCCGCCTGGCCTTCGACATCTTGACGGAATTGAAAGCCCGGGGCGTGGCATTGGCGTCCTACGCCATCGTTGAAGTGTCGGGCGAACTGCGCGGCCGTCAGCAGGAATTGCTGCGCGATTTTCCCGAAGTGTGCTGGCTCGATCGATTGCCTGCCGCATTTTCCGGCGTAGTCATCGGCAATGAAGTGCTCGACGCCATGCCGGTCGAGCTCGTGGTCAAGACGGCGGACGGCTGGGCCTTGCGCGGCCTGCGCCTCGAAAGCGGGCGCCTCCATTACGAGGATCGTCCGTGCCCGGAAGACATGGTGCGGCAGATTCCCGAAGCCGGGTCGCTGATGGAAGGCTATCTCACCGAAGTACATCCGCAGGCGCAAGCCTTCATGCATGCGCTGGGCGCGATGCTCGCAGCCGGCGGCAAGGCCTGCGCCATCCTGATCGACTACGGATTTCCGGCGGCGGAATACTACCTGGCGCAACGCCACCAGGGCACGCTGATGTGCCACTACCGTCATCACGCCCACCCCGATCCGCTGTATCTGCCGGGCCTGCAAGACATCACGGCGCACGTCGATTTCACCGCGATGGCCGTCGCCGCCGTCGAATCCGGCGCCGAATTGCTCGGCTACGCGAGCCAGGCCGGTTTCCTGCTCGCCGCCGGCCTGGGCGAGATACTGATGCGCACCGCGCCCGAAGAAGCGGCAGCCTATCTGCGCCAGACCAATGCCATTGGCCGGCTCACGTCACCGGCCGAAATGGGCGAGTTGTTCAAGGTGCTGGTGGTTGGCAAGGGCGTGGCCTTGCCCGAAGCGTTTGCGCGCGCCGACCGCAGCCACCGTTTGTGAGGATGCTTCAGCTTTACCGTGCGGCTTGTTGTTTTGCCTGTGATCGCGCACAATGAGTGGCTTGCTGCATGAGAAATGCGGCAAGCCGGTTGAGCCTATCGTAATCAAGGCGAGGCATATCGGGTCAGGAACGCTTGGACTACCTCATGCACCCGAGAGATCCACGCGATCTGGCTCCCAACATAATTGGCAGGATCAGGATAGCGTCGATTTCCATATAATTTATGCAACGCGCGGGCAAGCCAGATGTCGTGACGACTACCGAGGCGCTCTCTGACACGACAGGGGAGATGACCGGCTTCGGCGATACGCCGCCCACGGAACAACCATCCCCAAGGGCACGCCCCGAGAGTGCCGCAGGTGCCATCGACGCGGCGCGCTCGCTCAAGGAAATCCGGCGCGCCCGCCTGAGGCGCCGCCTGCTGATCGGCTGCGGCTTCTCAGGCCTCTATTTATTCGCCCTCTTCATGTTTTATCTGGTCGGCGCCGTCAGCCGCGCCGTGCTGCTTTCCACGTTCTTTTTCGTGCTGGTGGCGAGCCAGGTGTTTTACCTGGTTTATGCCAGGAGCAAGAGCCGCCGCCAGGCCGAAAAGCGCCTGACCGGGCCGATTGCCGTCAGTGCGTTGGCCGTGATGCTGATCGACGTCTACTTCGCGCCCGACAGCCGGCCCGTGTTCACCTCGTTCGTTTTCCTGGCCATCGCCTATGGCATGTACTACATGAGTCGGCGCGCCATGCTGATGCTGTGCGCCGGTACGCTGGCCGGCTTTGCCGCCGTGATCGGCATGCATCACATGGAACGGCACGATGCGGAATTGCTGCGGCTCGAATTGCTGAGCCTGTTCCTGCTAGGCATGACCCTGCCCGGCTTTGTCCTCCTGGCCGGGCGCGTGCGCCAATTGCACAGCGCCCTGCACAAGGCCGGGCTGAAGATCAAGAACATCGAGGAAAAGGCGCGGCGCGACCCGCTATTGGGCTGCTACAACCGGCGCTTCATGGTGGCGGCGCTGGAAGAACAGAAGCGGCTGGCCGACGTCAACGGCACACCCTTGTGCCTGGCGGTGATCGACCTCGATCACTTCAAGCGCGTCAACGACGAAGTCGGGCACCTGGCCGGCGACGAAGTCTTGCGCTGTTTCGCCGACGTGGCGCGCCAGAACGTTCGCCAGTTCGACGTGTTCGGCCGCTACGGCGGCGAGGAATTCCTGCTGATCCTGCCGCATACGCCGCTCTCCGCCGCGTTCCATACGGTCGAACGCATCCGCGAAAAGGTGGCGCAGCATGGCTGGAGTGAAGAATTGAAGGCGCCGGTCACGGTTTCCATCGGCCTGACCCAGTATAACGGCGGCGAATCGGTGCTCGACCTGTTTTCCCGCACCGACACCGCCATGTACCTCGCCAAGCGCGGCGGGCGCAACCAGGTCGTGGTGCAGGAGCCGCACGTCGAACTCTGGCACAACACCGTGTCCTGAAAGTATTTCATGTCCGGCACTGTGCAATGCTATAAAGCTAGTCAGGGAATCCGACGTTATGTAATGACTACAACAGGATAGCCGGCAAAACCATGAAGGAAGAACTGAGCGCGATCACTGCGCTGATCGTCGAACCGCACTCGGGCATGCGCGGCAGCATGCACAACATGCTCAACCTGTGCGGCATCAGCAAGATCGACCATGCCGTCTCCGCCGGCACGGCCCTGCGCCCGCTCAAGACCCGGCCCTACGACGTCATCCTGTGCGAATACGACCTGGGCGACGGGCAGGACGGCCAGCAATTGCTCGAAGACCTGCGGTACAACAAGATCATCCCGCTGTGGACCATCTTTTTCATGGTCACGGCAGAACGCAGCTATGAAAAAGTCGTCAGCGCGGCCGAACTGGCGCCGACCGACTATCTGTTGAAGCCCTTCACCGCCGAATCGCTGCAGGACCGCATCAAGCGCGCGCTCGAGCGCCGCACCTTGTTCATGCCGATCTATCAACTGATGGACGAAGGCAGCCTGGCCGAGGCGATCGAAGCCTGTGTGGAAAACGAACTGGCCAATCCGCGCTTTGCCTTCGATTTCATGCGCCTGCGCGCCGAACTGCACGTGGCGCTGGGCCAGCCGGCCGAGGCGGAAGTGATCTACCGCCAGCTCTACGAAGCCAAGGCCGTGGCCTGGGCCAAGCTGGGCCTGGCCAAGACCCTGTTCATGCAAAACCGCTTCGAAGAGGCGCAGCGCCTGTTGCAGTCGCTGGTGTCGGAAAACCGCAGCTTTCTCGATGCCTACGACTGGCTGGCCAAGACCCACCTGGCCAAAGGCGCCTTCCCGCAAGCCCAGGGCGTGCTCGAGAGCGCCGTGGCGATTTCGCCGCATGTGGTCAGGCGCCTGCGCGAGCTGGGCGAGGTGGCGCTGGAAACCGGCGACGTGGCCTTGGCCGAGAGCGCGTTCCAGAAAGTCGTCTCCAAGGCGCGCTACTCCGAATTCCGCGATCCGGAAGACCACGTCAAGCTGGTCAAGACCCTGGTGTACCGCGGCGACGTGCAGCAAGCCGCCGCCGTGGTGCGCGACCTGGAAAAAAACCTGGGCGGCAACCGCAAGTCCGAAGCCTGCCGCGCCTACTCCAATGCGTTGATTCTGGAACAGAATGGCGATTCCGACAGTGCCCTGGAGCAATTGTCGGCAGCGGTTGCCGCTTGCCGCCGCGGTGCCACGCTATCGAACGGCATCAAGCTGGACCTGGCCAAGACTTGCCTGGAAAGCAAGCTGGAAGCCCAGGCGTCGGAAATGATGCTCGAAGTCATGAACAACACCGCCGACGGCAACGCCATGACGCGCGCGATGAAGGTGTTCGAGCGCGCCGGCCGCAAGGATCTGGCCGAATCGACAGCCAAGGAAAGCCGGCGCCAGGTGATGAACATGGTCACCTCGGGCGCGGAAAAGGCCAAGCAGGGCGACTATCGCGGCGCGGTCGACCTGATGACCGAGGCAGCGCGCAAATTCCCGGAAAACCCGCAAGTGGTGTTCAACGCCGCACTGGCCTTGCTCAAATGCCTGGAAAACCAGGGCTGGGACAACAACATGGCCGAACAGGCGCGCTGGTATATCGAAAGCGCGCGCCGCGTCGATCCCGGCAACGCGCGCCTGGTGCCCTTGGCCGACCTCTATCAGACCGTGCTGCGCAAATACGGCATCGCCCCATCCCATGTCGCAGCGCGCCTGCGCGCCTGAGTCTGCGCCAATCTCGAACACCGGCAGGCGTCTTTTCCATGGCGCCAAACCGCCCATGCGCGCCGGATGCCGGTTCATGCACACGAATCATCGTTTCGTCTCATGGCCTGCCGGGGCCCGTGGAATCGGTTCATAATAACGCGCTGCCAGGAGGACCCTTCGGGCAAGAGACGCACCCACCCCGGCCATGAGCCGCAAACCAATAACATGAGGACACCCTACGTGAATCGCTACATACTTAGCGCCGTCGCCGTGCTGTTTGCCAGCAGCGCCTGGGCCGCCGACACGGCCGCGCCCTTGAACTCCGGCATCGAGCAACAATTCCAGGATAGTGCCGTACGCATCCAGGACGACTTCTACATGCACGTCAACGGCGTGTGGATGAAGAACACCGAAATCCCGGCCGACAAGAACGCCTGGGGTTCGTTCTACGTCCTGCGCGACAATTCGCAAAACCAGTTGCGCACCATCGTCGAAGCGGCGGCCAAGGATGGCGGCAATACGCCCGGCTCCGAAGCGCAGCAGATCGGCGACCTCTACGCCAGTTTCATGGATGAAGCCAGGATCGAACAGTTGGGCCTCTCGCCCTTGAAGGGCGAATTCGACCGGATCGCCGCCTTGAAAGACAAGAAGGACATCCCGGCCCTGATCGCGCACTTTAACCGTGCCGGCATCACGGCGCCTTACGATTCCGGCGTGCATCAGGATCACAAGGATTCGACCAAGTACGTGGTCGATTTCGTGCAGAGCGGCCTCGGTTTGCCCGACCGCGACTATTACCTCAAGCACGACGCCAAGATGAAGGAAGCCTTGGCCAACTATGATGCGCACATCGTCAAGATGCTGGTCCTGGCAGGCGAAAAGCCGGCTGCGGCGCAAGCGAAGGCCAAGGCGATCATCGCGCTGGAAACCAAGCTTGCCACGCTGCAATGGACCAAGGTCGAAGACCGTGATCCGCAAAAGACCTACAACAAGGAAGAGCTGGGCCAGCTCGCCGGCCTGACGCCGGGCTACGATTGGAAGCCTTACCTCACCGAAGCCAGCCTTGACGGCAAGTTGACCTACGTTAACGTCAGCCAGCCGAGCTATTTCACAGGTTTTGCCAAGTTGCTCAAGAGCACGCCGCTGGCGACCTGGAAGGAATACTTTCACTGGCATGCGCTCTCGGCTGCCGCGCGTTTCCTGCCAAAATCGTTTGCCGACGAGCACTTTGCCTTTTACGGCACGGCATTGAATGGCACCCCGCAACAGGAGCCGCGCTGGAAGCGCGCCATCAGCCTCGAAGAAGGCGTGATCGGCGAAGGCCTGGGCAAGCTCTATGTGGCCAAATATTTCCCGCCCGAAAACAAGGCGCGTATGGAAAAGCTGGTCGGCAACCTGCTTGAGACTTATCATCAAAGCATCGAGACGCTGGATTGGATGTCGCCTGAGACCAAGAAAGGAGCGCAAGCCAAGCTCGCTACCTTTGCGACCAAGATCGGCTATCCGTCCAAGTGGCGCGATTATTCCTCGCTGCAAATCAAGAAGGACGACTTGATCGGCAATGTGGAGCGCGCCACCGAGTTCGAATACATGCGTAACGTCAACAAGCTCGGCACGCCGATCGACCGTACGGAATGGGACATGACGCCGCAGACAGTGAACGCTTACTACAATCCGGAGATGAATGAAATCGTCTTCCCGGCCGCGATCCTGCAACCGCCTTTCTTCAACATCAATGCCGACGACGCGGTCAACTATGGCGCCATCGGCGCGGTGATCGGCCATGAAATCAGCCACGGCTTCGACGACGAGGGTTCGCAATACGACGGTGCCGGCAACCTGCGCGACTGGTGGACCAAGGAAGACCACGAGCACTTCAAGGCCAAGACCGAAGCATTGGTCAAGCAATACAGCGCCTATGAGCCGGTGCCCGGCTTCCACGTCAACGGCGAATTGACGCTCGGCGAAAACATCGCCGACAACTCCGGCCTGGCGATTGCCTACAAGGCGTACAAGCTGTCCCTGGGCGGCAAACCCGCCCCGGTGATCGACGGCTTGACCGGCGAACAACGCTTCTACCTCGGCTTCGGCCAGGTATGGCGCGGCAAGACACGCGAAAATGCTGCCATCTTGCGCATCAAGTCCGATCCGCACTCGCCGCCGCAAGTCCGTGCCGATGCCACCGTCAAGAACCAGCCCGGCTTCTATGACGCCTTCGGCATCAAGGAAGGCGACGCCATGTACCTGCCGCCGGATCAGCGCGTCATCATGTGGTAAAATCTTAGTAGATTTGCACTCCTCAAAGCGGGCCTCGTGCCCGCTTTGTTATTGCTGCCTTGCCAATTGATTGATGCCTGAAGTAAAGAAATCGGGTCCGGAAATGTTGGGAATCGAGACTGAAAATTTTGGCAATCCATCGATTTTGGCAAAAATTTCTGTGCGCCAAACGCAAGTAGTGGTTGACAAGTGAGGTCGACTCGCCTATAGTTTGGGGTTCCCTGCGGAGGGGTGGCCGAGTGGTTAATGGCAGCAGACTGTAAATCTGCCCTCTTACGAGTACGCTGGTTCGAATCCAGCCCCCTCCACCAGCCGAAGCGCGGGGAAAATGCAGTTGGAACGAGGTTGAAGCACAAGGACACGGATTTATTGAGCACTGAGGGTCCTAGGGCCGCGCGGGTGTAGCTCAATGGTAGAGCTGAAGCCTTCCAAGCTTATGACGAGGGTTCGATTCCCTTCACCCGCTCCAGTATGCAGAGGTTGTACAAAGTTTGGAGTAGCCGTGCGGGTCGGTGAAGTGTCCGGTCCGGGCGGTGAATAAGCCCTTTTAGCTCAGTGGTAGAGCACTCCCTTGGTAAGGGAGAGGCCACGTGTTCAATCCACGTAAAGGGCACCAGTTTTATCGATTGTGTAGTTTTTGTATTGGCGCGGGTTTGTCAGCATTAATCGGGCTTGTGCCCGACATTCTCATCAAATAGTTAGGAGTTCAAGATGGCAAAGAGCAAGTTTGAGCGGACCAAGCCGCACGTGAATGTCGGCACGATCGGTCACGTTGACCATGGCAAGACCACGCTGACGGCAGCGATTGCAACGGTGTTGTCGAAGAAATTCGGCGGCGAAGCCAAGGCCTACGACCAAATCGACGCAGCGCCGGAAGAAAAGGCACGCGGCATTACGATCAATACCGCCCACGTCGAATACGAAACCGCCAACCGCCACTACGCCCACGTCGACTGCCCCGGCCACGCCGACTACGTCAAAAACATGATCACCGGCGCAGCCCAAATGGACGGCGCCATCCTGGTTTGCTCCGCCGCTGACGGCCCCATGCCGCAAACGCGCGAACACATCCTCCTGGCCCGCCAGGTCGGCGTGCCGTACATCATCGTCTTCCTGAATAAATGCGACATGGTCGACGACGCCGAACTGCTCGAGCTGGTCGAAATGGAAGTCCGCGAACTCCTGACCAAATACGAATTCCCCGGCGACGACCTGCCCATCGTCCAAGGCTCCGCCAAGCTGGCATTGGAAGGCGACACCGGCCCCCTGGGCGAACAAGCCATCATGAAGCTGGCCGAAGC
>OUWB011209459.1_pt1 | contig 28879 bp, 22 predicted proteins | sample 1779821 | NCBI WGS metagenome assembly OUWB01 (sample SAMEA3914806, study PRJEB12502) | metagenome | biome: forest; material: soil | place: Canada | collected 2011-08-03 | depth 0.1 m
GCCGGCGCCGACGGCTTGCGTGAATTGCGCATGATCCGTCTTCAGGGGCTGCCCACGGCCCTCGAGCGTCTGCCCACCAGCCGGGCGCGCCGCGTCATGTCGGAGGTCGGCGCCTTTCTGCGCGCCCAGGCGTGCAGCGGCGGCCTGGCGGCCCAGCTCGACGCCGAACGCTTCGGATTTCTGGCGCGCGGCGAAAGCGGCCCGGAAATCATCAAGACCCTGTCCGATCAGGTTACCGCCGTCCTGACGAAATGCGGGGTCGACACCTCGATGGTCCGGCCCAGTGCCGAAGCGGTCGCGCTCGACCTGAAAGATGTCAGCGCCACGGACGCCGCCAAGGCCATGGCTTTTGCCATCAGCGAGTTCGGCAAGGCCGGCGGGCTTGGCATGACGTCGATGTCGGATTGCCTGGAAAACGTGTTGCAATCGACCGTCGGCAAGGTCAACCGCGTCAGATCGTGCATCCAGGACAAGCGTTTCACCCTGGCCTATCAGCCGATCGTCGATATTTTGTCGCGCGAGGTGCACCACTACGAAGCCTTGCTGCGCTTCGAAGATACGCCCAGTCCCTTCGAGCTTATCACCTTCGCCGAGCGCGTCGGCCTGACCTGCGAGATCGACGCCGCGGTGGTGGATATGGCGCTCGACAATATGCGTCTGCATCCGGATGAGCAGGTCGCCGTCAATATTTCGGGAAGTTCTATCCAGAACGACGCGTTCCGCACCGCGCTGCTGCGGCAGATGGACGCCGCGAAGGCCTATGCCGGCAATCTGATGTTCGAACTGACCGAATCCGCTCTGGTCGAGGACATGGAAAATGTCGCGAAATACATCCAGTGCCTGCGCAAACGCGGCCACAAGGTCAGCTTGGACGATTTCGGCGCCGGCGCCAATGCCTATAATTATTTGCGCAGCTTCGACGCGGACCACGTCAAGATCGATGGCCCGTTCCTCAAGGCCGCGCTGCGCGACGACCGCCAGCGCGCCCTGGTCAAATCGATCGTCCTGCTGTGCCACGACCTCGGCATCGAGATGATCGGCGAGATGATCGAGACCGAACAGATGGCCCAGGCCGCGGCCAGCCTCGGCATCGAATACGGCCAAGGCTATCTGTTCGGCAGGCCCCAGGCGTCGCTTATCTCCCCGACGCTGAGCCTCAGACGAAAGGGTGAGATGGAGACCTGGCAATAGCGCAAGCAAGGGACCGGCGCGATGGCGTGACGGCCGCCGCTTGCACATCCCGCATCGCGTCCTACATCCACCTTATGCCCGGTCTCGACAAATTCGGCCCCCTTCCCGACGCGCACCTCGTCCCCGACGTCCTGCGCCGTGGCCTGAAGGTCGTCTTCTGCGGTACGGCATTGGGCCGCAAATCGGCCGAGCAAAAGGCCTACTACGCCAATCCGGGGAATTTCTTCTGGCGTACGCTGCATGCCACCGGCTTGACGCCCGAACAGATCAAGCCCCAGGACTATATGCACCTGCTCGATCATGGTCTCGGCGCCACCGACCTCGCCAAGCGTCATTACGGCAATGACGCAGAACTGCCGCGCGACGCCTTCGATGTCGAGGCGTTGCGGCAAAAGATCCTCACCCATGCGCCGCGCATCCTGGCCTTTACCTCCAAGACCGGCGCCGCGGCTTTTCTCGGCCGTCCGACCGGTAGCATCCCGCTTGGCTTTCAATCCGAGTCCATAGGCCCAACGCGGCTGTGCGTCCTGCCCTCGCCGTCCGGCCAGGCGCGCATCTTTTGGGACGAAACCGTGTGGCAGGCCTTGGCCGACGCGGTGAACGACGCGCGTTAGGATTAGGCCCGCTTAAGCAAAGCCGCAGCATTTATGATATGACACTTGCGCGGCTCCAAGCTATAGGGAAGGCTCAGCCGCCAGGTCTCGCCCCGAGCGACCGGCGGAACCGGCTTCACCGCCAAGGTCGCGAGGGTACGAACCCAGAGACTTGCCAGAGACCCGATCGTCTTTCCCGCTCAGTTTCCTACCTTTTGGATGGCCCGCCGCAATGACGTCCCACCCTAAAACGCTTGTCGCTACGCCAGAAGGCTTTCGGCCGCCCAGGGCCACCCTGCATACCACGCGCGTGCTGCCGGGCTTCAAGTCGTCGCTGACCCTCACCATCACCTATCTGTCGCTGATCGTCCTGATCCCGCTGGCGGCGCTGATCGCGCGGCCGTGGGAACACGGCTGGAGCGGCTTCTGGTCCGTCGCCACCGACCCGCGCGTCATCGCCAGCCTGAAACTGACCTTCGGCATCGCCGCCCTGGCGGCCGTGCTCAACCTGTTCGTCGGCCTGCTCATCGCCTGGGTGCTGACGCGCTATAGCTTCCCGGGAAAGCGCCTGCTCGACGCTCTGGTCGACCTGCCGTTCGCCCTGCCGACGGCCGTCGCGGGCGTCGCGCTGTGCACCCTTTATGCCCCCAATGGCTGGCTGGGCCAGATCTTCGGTCTCGCCGGCATCAAGGTCGCCTATACGCCCCTCGGTATTTTCGTCGCCCTGGTCTTCGTCGGCCTGCCCTTCGTGGTGCGCAGCGTCCAGCCGGTGCTGGCCGAGTTCGACGCCGAGGTCGAAGAGGCCGCGCGCACGCTCGGCGCCACCAGCCTGCAAACCGCCATGCGCGTCATCCTGCCGGGCCTCGCGCCGGCCCTGCTGTCGGGCTTTTCGCTGGCCCTGGCGCGCGCCGTCGGCGAATATGGCAGTGTCATCTTTATCGCCGGCAATATGCCCTATGTTTCTGAAATCACCCCGCTACTGATCGTCATCAAGCTTCAGGAATACGACTATGCCGGCGCCGCCTCGGTGGCCCTGATCATGCTGGCCTTGTCCTTCTTCATTCTGATCGTGATCAACGCCCTGCAAATCTGGCTTAATCGCCGCGGCCAGGGAGCGGCCGCATGACCGCCCGTACCGCGCAGCCGATCCGCAACCTGGGCGCCGCCGGCCTGACCGGCGCCGCTACCCTGTGGCTCGGCATGATCATCGTCCTGCCGCTGGTCATCGTCCTGACCGAAGCCTTCAAGGGCGGCCTTACCCCATACCTGGCCGCCCTCACCGATCCCGATACGATCAGCGCCATCCAATTGACGCTATTGGTCGCCGCCATCGCCGTGCCGCTCAATGCCGTCTTCGGCGTCGCGGCGGCGTGGTGCATTACCCGCTTCGAGTTCAAGGGCAAGGGCCTGCTGCTGACCATACTCGACCTGCCTTTCACCATCTCGCCGGTGATTTCGGGCCTGGTATGGATCCTTTTGTTCGGCGCCCAGGGCTGGTTTGGCGGCTGGCTGCGCGATCACGACATCAAAATCGTCTTCGCCTTGCCCGGCATGGTGCTGGCCACCGTGCTCGTCACCCTGCCCTTCGTGGCGCGCGAACTGATCCCGCTGCTCAACGACCAGGGCACGGACGAGGAAGTCGCCGCGGTGACGCTGGGCGCGCGCGGCTGGGATGTCTTCTTCCGCATCACCTTGCCGAATATCAAATGGGGCCTGCTGTACGGCGTGCTGTTGTGCACGGCCCGCGCCATGGGCGAATTCGGTGCTGTATCGGTCGTGTCGGGCCACATCCGCGGCCTGACCAACACCCTGCCGCTGCAGATCGAAATTCTCTATAACCAGTACGAAACCATAGCGGCGTTTGCCTGCGCCTCGATCCTGGCCGGCCTCGCCATCATCACCCTTGTTCTCAAAACCCTGCTGGAATGGCGCTTCGCCGACGAACTGGCCGCGCACAGAAGGCACTGAAATCTCCCATGTCCCTGATCGTCAACAACGTCACCAAAAGCTTCAGCAATTTCGCCGCCCTGCACGGCGTCACCTTCGAGGCGCGTCCCGGCGAATTCCTGGCCCTGCTCGGCCCCTCCGGCTCGGGCAAGACCACCTTGCTGCGCCTGCTGGCCGGCCTCGATCAACCCGATTCGGGCAGCATTTCGTTCGAGGGCGAGGACTTCCTGCGCCTCAATGCGCGCGACCGCCGCATCGGCATGGTGTTCCAGTCCTACGCCCTGTTCCGCCACATGACCGTGGCCCAGAACATCGCTTTCGGCCTTAACGTCCGCCCGGCCAAGGATCGCCCGTCGAAGGCGGAGATCAGGGCCAAGGTCGATAGCCTGCTCACGCTCATCCAGATGGAACAGTTCGGCAAGCGCTTCCCGAGCCAGTTGTCCGGTGGCCAGCGCCAGCGCGTCGCCCTGGCCCGGGCGCTGGCCATCTCGCCGCGCCTGTTGCTGCTCGACGAGCCGTTCGGCGCGCTCGACGCTCTGGTGCGCAAGGACTTGCGCCGCTGGCTGCGCCGCATTCACGACGAAACCGGCGTCACCACCGTCTTCGTCACTCACGACCAGGAAGAGGCGCTCGACCTCGCCGATCGCGTCGTCGTCTTGAAACAGGGCGGCATCGAACAGATCGGCGAGCCGCTCGAACTCTATCGCGAACCGAAGTCGGCCTTCGTCTTCGACTTCCTCAGCCACGCCAATACCGCCGCGGGCACGCTGCGCGGCAATGAGGTCGAGTTCGACGGCTTCCGCGTCCCGGCGTTGGTTACCGGCGTTGCCGACGGCTCGGCGGTGACGGCGCGCTTTCGGCCGTTCGACACCCACGTGGAAAAGACCGCTCCCGGCTTTGCCGGCAAGGTGCTGTCGGTCCTGCCCGCCGGCGCCAATCTCCGCCTCGAGGTTCGCGCCGCGGACGGGACGGTCTATGAAACCCAGCACGCCCACGACAGCGAGGCCAGCCGGCTACGCATCGGCGACGACGTGTTCGTGCGCCCGACCAAGGCCTATGTCTTCGGTTAAACCGCAATCTTATAGCGTAGCTAAACTGTCGGCTTAAAATATACCGATTTAGTGCAGTTTAATCTTCATTGACGAACTTGCCTTAAAACAGTACCAAGTTAGTCAAGATTTAGACGGCATCCGGAGAAGCAACACATGCTATCCATGAAAGCCAAATACGCGTTGAAGGCGCTTATTTTCATGGCCCAGAAGGAACAGACCGCGCTGCCTTCGAAGCAGATCGCGGAAGCGGAGAACATCCCGCAGAAATTCCTCGACAACATTCTGCAGGAGTTGCGGCAGAACGGCGTCATCGAATCGAAGCGCGGTATCTTCGGCGGCTATGTTCTGGCCAAACACCCGCGCGACATCTTCCTGGGCGATATCATCCGCATCATCGATGGTCCGCTCGCACCCATTCGTTGCGCCTCGCTCACCGCCTATCAAAAGTGTGACGATTGCCGCGACGAAGCCCAGTGCCATCTGCGCCGCCTGATGCTCGACGTGCGCAACGCCATGTCCGCCATTCTGGACGGCCGATGTCTTGAGGATCTGGTCGCCGACCCTGCCCTGATCTGATTTTCAGCGCCCAGATCCTATCCGCGTAAAGCGTTCCGCGTTTCTTTCCCTCCCCGTTCTTTTCAAGGAGACTCACATGAGTGTGTCGTCCCACGCGCCATCACGTCCAGAATCTGGGCGTCCCGAAGCCGCGCCCCATCGCGACCAGCCTCAACACCTGAGCGAGGTCGAGCGCCACATCCTGCAAAGCCTGCAACATCTGCGCTTCGGCACGCTGGAAATCGTCGTCCATGACGGCCGCGTCGTCCAGGTCGAGAAGAGCGAAAAGCTCCGCTTCGACGCCAAGGGCCGCCCGATCAGCGAGTCCCTTTCCTAGAGCGCAATCCAATAAAGTGGACACCACTTTTTGGATAAATTGCGCGATAAAACAAAGACCTAGAGCGCAATCCAACAAAGTGGGTACCACTTTGCGGTTAAATTGCGCGACCAAGCGATCTAGAGCACTTATCGCATTTTTATTTTCGCCGGGGCATCGTGTATTCGCGAACCCGGCTCAGAACAAAGGACAACCTTATGTTTCGCAGAACTCTTCTTGCCGGCCTGGCCGCGGGTCTTTCCCTGCTCGTCGCCGCGCCGGTCTTCGCCGAGCCCAAACCGGTCGAGCTGCTCAACGTCTCCTACGATCCGACGCGTGAACTCTACATCCAGTATAATGCCGCCTTCGCTAAGTACTGGAAAGCCAAGACGGGCCAGGATGTGACCGTTCGCCAAAGCCATGGCGGATCGGGCGCCCAGGCGCGTTCGGTGATCGACGGCGTCGACGCCGACGTCGTCACCCTGGCCCTGGCCGCCGACATCGACACGATTTCGCAAAAGTCGGGCCTGATTTCCGCCGACTGGGCGACGCGGTTTCCGAACTACTCGACGCCCTACACCTCGACCATCGTCTTCCTGGTGCGCAAGGGCAATCCCAAGCACATCAGGGACTGGGACGACCTGATCAAGCCGGGCGTGCAAGTGATCACGGCCAACCCCAAGACCTCGGGCGGCGCGCGCTGGAACTATCTGGCGGCCTATGCCTATGCCAAGAAGAAGTGGGGCGGCGACGACAAGGCGCGCGAGTTCGAAAAGAACCTCTATGCCCACGTGCCGGTGCTCGATACCGGCTCGCGCGGCGCCACGGTGACCTTTGCCGAACGCGGCGTCGGCGACGTGCTGATCGCCTGGGAAAACGAGGCCTTGCTGGCCACCAACAAGCTGGGCCAGGGCGATTTCGATATCGTCGTGCCGTCGGTGTCGATCCTGGCCGAACCGCCGGTCGCCGTCGTCGACAAGGTCGCGCAGAAGAAGGGCACAACCGACGTCGCCCGCGCCTATCTGCAATATCTCTATAGCCCCGAAGGCCAGGACATCGCCGCCCAGAACTACTACCGCCCGATCGACAAGGCAATCGCCGCCAAATACGCCTCGAAGTTCCCGACCATCCCGACCCTGGTCACCATCCGCGACTTCGGCGGCTGGGACAAGGTCCAGCACGAGCACTTCGACGACGGCGGCGTCTTCGATCAGATCGAAAAGAAATAGATTTGTAGCGTCTCCTCCCCAAAGCCCAGACTGCGGCAGGCCTGTTATCCCCAGGCCTGCTTTTTTTTTCGCCTTGATACCGCCGCAGTGGCAACGGCAATATTGTCGAGCCTACAGGGGGATAAATGTTCAATCGCCGCCATCTGCTCGCCGGCCTTACCGCCGCCGGGGTCACGCTCGCCACGCGCACGCGGGCCCAAAACACGACGATGTCCGCCCTGCCCGCCGCACGGCCGGCGCTGGCCGATCGCCGCTTCACCAGCCCGGCGGTCGAAGCCTGCATCACCCGCGTCAAGGCGCAGATAAAGGACCCCAACCTCGCCACCCTGTTCGAGAACTGCTTCCCCAATACACTCGACACCACCGTCACCACGTCGACGATCGACGGCAAGCCCGACAGCTTCGTCATCACCGGCGATATCGACGCCATGTGGCTGCGCGACAGCTCGGCCCAGGTGTGGCCCTACCTGCCGCTGGCCAAGGACGATGCCGCGCTTCAGACCCTTTATCGCGGCCTGATCGCCCGCCAGGCACGATGCATGCTCATCGATCCCTATGCCAACGCCTTCATGCGCGATCCGGCGGCCATGACCAATCTCGTCTGGTCGCAGCACGACCAGACCGACATGAAGCCCGGTGTCGCCGAGCGCAAATGGGAGATCGACAGCCTGTGCTGGCCGATACGCCTGGCCCACGGCTATTGGCGCGCGACCGGCGACCTTGCGCCCTTCGACGATGCCTGGCGCCAGGCCATGCGTCGCGTGATCGACACCTTCCGCGTCCAGCAGCGCAAGGACTCCGACGGCCCCTATCATTTCCAGCGGCCGGCGACCAATCCGGTCGATACCCTGCCCGGCAACGGCTATGGCGCGCCGACGCGCAAGATCGGGCTGATCCATTCCGGCTTCCGGCCGTCGGACGATGCCTGCGTCTATCCGTTCCTCGTCCCGTCGAATCATTTCGCCGTCGTCAGCCTGCGCCAATTGGCGGACATGGCGACGGCGACCGGCCTGGGCGCCGACGTCGCAAGTCAGGCCCTGGCCTTGGCCAACGAGGTCACCGCCGCCCTGATGCTGTACGGCCGCGCCCATCTGCCCGACGGCACTCCAAATGGACCGACAGAAGTCTGGGCCTACGAGGTCGACGGCTACGGCAACACCCTGTTCATGGACGACGCCAATACGCCGGGCCTGCTGGGCCTGGCCTATCTCGGCGCGGCCGCCAAGACCGATCCGCTCTATATGGCGACGCGCAAGGCGGTGTGGTCGCCGGTCAATCCCTATTTTTTCAAGGGCTCGGCTGCCGAAGGCCTGGGCGGGCCGCATATCGGCAAGGACATGATCTGGCCGATGTCGCTCGTCATGTACGCCCTGACCAGCCGTGACGACATGGAGATCGCCATGGCGCTGCGCATGTTGAAGACGACAACCGCCGGCACCGGCTTTATGCATGAAGCCTTCAACAAGGACGATCCGGCGACATTCACCCGGCCGTGGTTCGCCTGGGCCAACACCCTGTTCGGCGAACTCATACTCGACCTCGCGACGCGCAAGCCTCAGCTATTGTAAGTTCTCGCGAAAACGGCGGCTTCCCATGATGTCGCGGCCGTCGCTCAGCGTGATGGTGACGTCGCCGGAATGGGTGGTCTCGAAGCCCGTCATATGGGCGCGGTTGAGCAGCCGGGAACGATGCACCCGAATGAAGCCGTCATCCGCCAACCTGCCTTCATAGTCACCGAGCGTACCGCGTACCAGGATCGGCTGGGCGCGCGCCGCCACGTGGACTTCGACATAGTTGCCCGCGGCCTCGATCCACACGATTTCACCGGGCTGGAGATAGAGGGTGCGCCCGTCGGCCTTAATCTCGATCCGCTGGGGTTCGCGCGTTTCGGCGGCCGGCGGCCGCGCCGCCAGCCGATCGGCGACCCAGAAGGCGCCGATGAAGATCGCATAGGTCAACAGATCCTTGCGCCCTTCGTAGAGCAGTTGCAGCGGCAGATTGCGGTGGGCGAAGTCATAGGTTTCGTGCGCCAGGGCATAGCCCGCCTGACGGATGCCGACCATCAGGGCGATATGCGCCAGGGAAAACACGATGCCGATGCCAAGGTGAACGAGCACGAACAGCCCCGTCCCCAGGCGCGCCAGCGGCCAGCGCCGGTAAAGCCGAAAGACGGCCGGACCGAGGACGGCCAACGCCGCCAGGCTGCTCAACTCCCATAGGAACGGCTCCCACACGGCATAGCTATGCGGGCCCGGCGGCCGCTCGATCAGGGTCGAGGTGATATTGATGGCGATGACGATACTGAGGAAGGCCATCAGGAAACCGAAGACCGGCCAAAAGCGAGCCCCGCCTGTCCCCGAAATGCCGCCTTTAGTCCCGGTTTCGCCGCCGCTCATCCCCGTTCGTCCCATCCATCCAACCGTCCGTGGCACGGCCGTGGGGCGCAGATTAGCCGCGTGATAGCCACCTGGCCAGCCCCTCAAGACATGGAAAAGGAGACGGCATATGACATTGGAAACCACACACCCGCCACGGCGCTACGATCTCGACTGGCTGCGCATTATCGCCTTCATTCTCTTAATTTTTTACCATACCGGCATGTTCTACGTGACGTGGGATTGGCACGTCAAAAGCCGTTATGCGAGCGATGCCATCGAGCCGCTTATGCTGCTGGTCAATCCGTGGCGGCTGGAGCTTCTGTTCTTCATATCCGGCGTCGCCGCGCGGTTCATGATCGACCGCCAGGGCGCGCGAGTCTTTGCCGGTTCGCGGTTCAACCGCCTGTTCTGGCCGCTTCTCTTCGGCATGCTGGTCATCGTGCCGCCGCAGAGCCTGTGCCAGATCATGGACAAGATCCACTATGCCGGATCGATCGGCGACTTCTATCTGAAGTATGTGACCGGCTATCATGGCTGGTGCGACGCGCACGACTGTCTGATCGTGCCGACGTGGAATCACCTGTGGTATGTCGCCTACCTGTTGGCCTATTGCCTGATCCTTGCCCTGCTGTGGCCGGTGCTGAAGCGACTGCCGCTTGGCGTGCTCAAGACCCTGCCCGCCTGGGCCTATAGCGTCGTGCCGTTCCTGCTGTTCTGGCTGGTCCGCGCCACCTTGATGCCGATGTTCGGGGAAACCCATGCCTTTGTCGGCGACTGGTACGTCCACGTCAATTCGTTCGGCTTCTTCCTGGCCGGGGTCGCGGCCGCCAAGTTCGATCGCCTGTTCACCATCGCCGAAAAGGGCCGTTTCCTGTTCCTCGTGCTTGGATTAGCAGCCTATGGCCTGGTCATGCTGGCCTTTCGCACGACGACATTCGATCATATGGGCGAAACCGCCTGGCACATTGTCGGGCCAACCTTCAAGGCGGCCCAGGCGATTTTCACGCTCTTCGCCCTGACAGGGTTTGCCCGGCACCATCTGGCCGGGGTCGACGGTCCGCTCCGCCGCACCCTAACCGAGGCCATCTTCCCCTTCTATATCGTCCATCAGACGATCATCGTCGTCGTCGGTTTCACACTGAAACAAATGCACGTGCCCTTGATCGTCGAGGCGACCGCGATCCTGACGGCGACCATTGCCGGCTGCTGGATCACCTATCTCGTCGTCCGCGCCATTCCGCCCTTGCGCCCTGTCTTCGGCATGAGGTTAAACGCCGGAAAGGCTTGAGAAAACACGGGGCTCGGCTATAGCTAGAGCAGACATCCGAGCCCCAATCATGCCCACTACCCCGCACCCCCTCGTCGTCAAGGGCCGCCAGGCCTTCCAGGCCGGCGATCTCTCGGGCGCCCTGTCGCTGAGCGAAATGCGTTTGCAGGACGCGCCCAGTGACACCTTGGCGCTGGAGCTAAAGGCCGTGACCCTGCAGCGCCGTGGCGACCTCACCGGCGCCGAAGCCGCCTATCGCCGCGCCATCGCCATCGATCCGGCATCGGATCTGTGGAACGACCTGACCCAAATGCTGCACGCCTCCGGCCAGGCCAAGGCGACGGAAACCGCGGCGCGGGAGGCCCTTCTGGTGCGCCCGGACGATGCCCAGGCGCACCTGCAATTGGCCGTTATTCTCGGCGAGAAGGACGACCTTCCGGCTGCCGAATTTCACAATCGCCGCGCCCTGACGCTGGCCGGGCCGCACCCGCAGATACTGACCAACCTGGCGCTGTGCCTGTACAATCAAGGCCGGCTCGATGAAGCCGAACCCTTGTTCATTCAGGCCCATCGCGCCGCGCCGGAAACGGCGATCACCATGGCGCACCTGTCGCGGGTGTACGAAGCCAAGCGCGACATGGCCAATGCCTGGCTATGGCTCGACCGCGCCGAGACGGCCGGCCGGCGGTCGGGCGAGGACTTCACCCTGCTGCGCGCGCTCTATCTCGGCAATAACGGCCAGGCGCAACAGGCGCTCGACCTGATCGACAATTCTTCTGGGAAAGCAGGCAACATCGCCGCGCCGGCGCGGCTCGATCGCGCGCGCCTGCTCGACAAGCTCGGCCGCTACGACGAAGCCTGGCCGGCCTTGGTCGACGCCAAGGCGCGGCTGGCCAAGGATATGGGCCGGACCTACGATCCCCAACAGGTCGCCGGAGAGTTCTCCGCGCTGAAGGCCTTTTTTACGGCAGACACCGTGGCGCGGCTGCCGCGCGCTGGCGTGCGAAAGGACGGACCCAAGCCCGTCTTCATCACCGGCTTTCCGCGCTCCGGCACGACGATGATCGAGCAGATGCTCAATTCGCATCCCGACATCGCCGCCGGGGGCGAATTGCCGTTCGTCTCGGAATGGCCGGCATTGATCAATGACCTCTTGCCATCGTCGCGGCCGTTTCCGCAAAAACTGGCCCAGGCCCAGACCTTCGACTTCCATCATATTCCGGGCGTGTTGCGCGACTATTATCTCGGCCGCGCCGAGGTCTATGGCGTCAGCGGCCGCCAGCCCTTCTTCACCGACAAGATGCCGCTGAACGACGTGTTTCTGCCGTTGATCCGCCTGGCCTTTCCGGCGGCGGCGACCATCCGCATGGTGCGCCATCCGCTCGACGTTGCGGTCTCCATGCTATCGCACAACCTGACGCACGGCTACAATGCCGGCTTCGCCATCGGCACCATCATCAGCCATATGCGCGCCATGCACGACCTCAACGCGCACTACGACTCGGTGTTCGACCAGCCGCCACTGATCCTGCGCTACGAGGATTTCATCGCCGACCAGGAAGGTCAGACGCGGCGTGTGCTCGGCTATGCCGGTGTCGAGTTCGACCCGGCCTGCCTGCGCTTTCACGAAAACCGCCGCCACGCGCCGACCCCCTCCTATGCCCAGGTATCGCAGCCGCTCAACGACCGCTCGGTCAGCCGCTGGAAGCATTACGAAAAGCACCTGGCGCCGTACATGGAAGCGATCAGGCCGGTGATCGAAGCGCTGGGATATTCGATCTAGAGCACACGATGGAGACAGGTTCGTCCTTCGTCGCACCGTGACGCCGCCGATCGCATTTTGCCGGCTCCGCCGGTTCGAATGGCATATCGTCCCCCGACGCCCCGTCATTCATCAAGGAGCCCTATACATGCGTAAATTCGCCATTCCCGCCGCGCTCGGATTGTGCCTTGCTCTGGTCGTGCCGATGGCGGCCGCCGCCCAAGATGCCAAGGCCGGGCCGGAGCCCAAGACGGCGGACGCCGTACGCGCCGCGGACGATGCCTGGGGTCAGGCGGAAATGCGGGGCGACGCCGCCTTCGTCGACCAGCTTCTCCTTCCCGACTACCGCTCCGTGCGGCCGAACGGCAAGGCGGACGGCAAGACAGCCATCATCGGCGGAGCGCGCAAGCGTGCCAACGATCCCGACTCCGCCAAGAAGACGCTCGACTGGCGGGCCAGCCACCCCGAGCGCGGGGACGTCGTCATTGTCGGGGACACCGCCATCCTGACCTGGGTTCTGACGACGCCCGGCGCAGGCGAACCGGTCCTGTCCTGCGACATCTTCACCTATGTCGACGGGCACTGGCGGGCGCTCTATTCCCAGCATACGAACGCGGTCAGTTGACCGGCGCCGCGCCGGCATCCGCAAGCCGCGGGTTGCGACTCGCGGAATTTAGGATAGGTCTTTGCGGATGACCGTTCCGGAGGATACCCCAGAACAAAAGGCAAAGCCCCAAGGCGGCGCCACGCTCGATCCGAAAGCGGTCGCGGCGAGCCTGGGCGCGTTCTGGCTGGTCTTCCTGACGCTTTATACCGTCAGGAGCTTGATCCTGGGGGCGCCGCACCAGATCGCCGCCTTTACCCGGCGTACGGCCGTGGCGGTCGTCGGGATCGCGCTGGCCTGGCTGATGTACCGTTTGCTGGCCTGGCTGCAGCCAAAGCGCCTGAGCACCGGGATCGCCCAGGCTGCGGCAATGAGCCTTCCGGCCGCCCTGATCTACACGATCGCCAACTTTCTGGTGTTCGACGTCATCGCGCCGATGCCGGGCGACGTGTCGTTCAGCGGCGCGAACGCCAATCTGCAACGGCTGATATCGGGCATCTCCGAACTGACGATTAACTGGTCGTTCGTCTTCGCCGCCTGGGGCCTGCTCTACCTGTCCCTGGCGGCGACGGCGCGCACCCGTGAGGCCGACCTTCGCGCGAGCGCGCATCTCGAAGCGGCCCGGCTCGCCGAAATCCGGGCGCTCCGATATCAGGTCAATCCACATTTCCTGTTCAATTTGCTGAATGCGCTGGCCACACTGGTCGGCCGAAGGGACACCGGCGAAGCCGAGGCGCTGATCGGGGAAATGGGCCAATTCTTCCGATTCAGCCTGGCGACCGATCCCGTCGCCGACGTCGCCGTTCAGGACGAAGTCGACATGCAAATGCGCTATCTCGAACTGGAGCGCCGGCGGTTCCCCGGCCGGCTGACGATTGAGGTCGATGTCGAGGACGCGGTGGCCGACGCGGCCGTGCCGTCGCTCATCCTCCAGCCGCTGGTCGAAAATGCCGTCAAGCACGGCGTTGGCCGATCGAGCGATCCGGTCACCGTGAGGATAAAAGCATTTCAGGGACCGGACCGGACGCTGGTCCTCATCGTCGAAGACGATGCGGGCGAGTCGTCCGCCACCGGGATAACGGGCCGTGAACCGGCCGCCGGGACAGGCACAGGCTTGAAAAACGTGGCCGATCGGCTCGCGGCGCGCTTCGGGCCAGGCACGACCTGCCGCCCCGGGCCTGAAGCGCGCGGCTATCGGGTCGAATTGACCATGCCCATGGCAAGGGCGCGGCCGTGACCCGGTTCAGCGCTATTATCATCGATGACGAGCCCCTGGCCCGGGAAGGCCTGCGCCGCATCTGTGACCGCGACGGCCGAGTGGACGTCATCGACAGCGCCGGCGACGGCGAGACCGCCCTCCACATGATTGCGGCCACAGCCCCGGACGCGGTTTTCCTCGACATCGGCATGCCCGGACTTGGCGGCATGGAGGTTGCCGCGCGCCTGAAAGCCCGCGCTCGCCGGCCGGCCATCGTCTTCGTCACCGCTTACGACCATTTCGCCACGGAGGCATTCGACCTCGCCGTGGTCGACTACGTCCTGAAACCGGTGGAGAGCGCTCGTCTCGGCCGGGCGATCGACCGCGTGGTGGCAGCCGTTGGCGACCGGACCGTCGATGACAACCGAACGATCGGGGCCGACGCCTTCTGGGCGCCGCACCGCGGCAGCCTCGTCCGCGTGCCGCTCCCCTCGATCGAGAGCGTGGAGGCCGAGGGCGACTACGTGCGTCTGTACACGCCTTCGGGGTCGCACTTGATTCGGCAATCGATGGCGGTCATGGCGGCCAGGCTCACGCCGGCGCTCTTCATCCGCGTCCATCGATCGGCGATCATCCGCAAGGATCGAGTCATCGAATTCCGGCATCTCGGGGCCGGAGTTTGGGCGGCCATCGACCGGAATGGGCGGGCATTCAGGGTGGGGCGCAGCTATCTGACCGCCGTGCGCGACCTCCTCCGCATTCCCCCTTGCCCTGATCCGTGATCGAAGCGTCGGGCCGCCCCGTCCTATGCCCAGGTGTCGCAGCCGCTCAACGATCGATCCGTCGGCCGCTGGAAGCACTACGAAAAGCACTTGGCGCCTTACATGGGGGCGATCAGGCCGGTGATCGAAGCGCGGGGATATTCGGCTTAGGACCCAGCCAGAAGGGCGCTTGCCAATGCCGGCGGAGACATCTACACCGTGCCGGAAACGCGTGGGTTCAAGGGTGAGATGACAGTGGTCGACAAGCCGAAAGGGCCGCCGAGGCCGCCAAAGCCGCGCATGCCCAGCCTCTGGCCATTGCTCGCGCCCTATAAGGGCCAGATGGTGTTGCTGATCGTGCTGACCGCGGCGGGCAATGCGCTGAACCTGGCCATGCCGAAGGTGGTCGCCGACGCGATCGACGCCTTCAATTCCGGTCGCCTCGACCTGACCGCCTCGCTGATCACCCTGGCCGCCCTGGCGCTGGGAACCTTCCTGTTCGGCAACCTGCAGAACGTGGTGCAGACCGTCGCCTCCGAACGGGTGGCGCGGGACCTGCGTACGCGCCTCGCCGAGGTGGTCTCGACGCAGACCTACGCCTCGATCGAGACGATGACGCCGGCGAAACTCCTGACCAATTTCACCTCCGACGTCGACGCCATCAAGACCTTCGTCGCCCAGGCCGCGCCGGCCCTGATCTCCTCGATCTTCGTGATCATCGCCGCCAGCAGCCTTCTGCTCTGGCTGAACTGGAAGCTGGCCGTGCCGGTGCTTCTGGTGCTGCCTCTGATCGGGGCGAGCTTCTTCGTGCTCATGGGCCGGGTGCGCAAGCTGTTCGGACAGATCCAGGGCGTCGTCGACGTGATGAACCGGGTGCTGACCGAGACCATCGTCGGCGCCGCCCTGATCCGCCTCGTCCACACCGAGGCGCGCGAGACGACCCGCTTCACGCAAGCCGCGGAGAACTCGCGCGCCATCAGCATGAAAATCCTGCGCCAGTTCGCCTCGATGATCCCGATGATCACCTTCCTGACCAATGTGGCCACCCTGATCATCCTGAGCCTCGGCGGCCATTTCGTGATCACGGGCGCGATGACCATCGGCCAGTTGTCGGCCTTCCTGTCCTATCTCACCATCCTGGTCTTCCCGATCATCATCATCGGCTTCACCTCCATGTCGATCAGCCAGGCCCAGGCCTCGTACCTGCGCATCAGCACGGTGCTGAACGCCCCGCCGCCGGCGGCGCGCGGCGAAACGGCCCAGCCCCTGACCGGCGCCATCGAGGTTAAGGATCTCGTCCTGGCCTATGGCGATCGCAAGGTGCTGAAGGGCGTGTCGTTCGACGTCGCGCCGCGCACACGCACCGCCATCGTCGGCCCCACGGCGGCCGGCAAGTCGCAGCTGCTCTTTGTGATGACGGGCCTGTTGGCGCCGACTTCGGGCCAGGTGCTCTACGACGGGCGGCCGATCGACGCCTATACGCGCAACAGCCTCTACGCCCAGATCGCCTTCGTCTTCCAGGATAGCCAGTTGTTCAACCTGACTCTCCGCGAAAACATCGCCTTCAACGCCAAGGTCGACGAGGCGCAGCTCTCCAAGGCGATCGAGACGGCCGAACTGCACGCGTTCATCGCCGGCCTGCCGCAAGGGCTGGAGACCGTGGTGTCCGAGCGGGGTCTTTCACTGTCGGGCGGCCAGAAACAGAGGATCATGCTGGCGCGCGCCCTGGCGCTGGACCCCAAGATCCTGTTCCTCGACGACTTCACCGCCCGGGTCGACATGGCGACCGAGACCCGCATCCTGGCCAATGTCCGGACGAACTATCCCGACCTCACCCTGATCTCGATCACCCAGAAGATCGCGCCGGTCGAGGACTTCGACCAGATCGTGCTTCTGATGGAGGGCGAGGTCTTGGCCGTCGGCACACACGAAGCGCTGGCGCGCTCCAGCCCTGAATACGGCCAGATCCTGCGCTCGCAGCGCTCGACCGACGCTTACGAGGTTGCGTAATGGACTATCCTCTCAGCCCCACCGCGGCCAGCGAAAAGCGCGAGACCATGGGCGAGGTCGCCTGATGGACTACGCCCTCAAAACAGCCGAAGCCGGCGACAAGCGCGAGACCCTGGGCTCGGCCTGGCGCGCGCTCAAACCCCTGCTGGCTAATGAGCGGATCAACATTGCCATCGCCCTGGCCTGCGTGATCCTCAGCACCGCGGCCGGCCTGATGGGGCCCGTCATCACGGCGCGCATCATCGACACCGCCATCAAGCACGGCGACTACGGCCTGCTGTTGCGCTATGCGGGGGCCCTGGCGGCCGTCTATCTCATGGCGCTCTGGGCCCAATATCTTCAGACCCTGCGCATGGGCACGGTCGGGCGCAACGTGCTGTTCAAGCTGCGCAACCGGCTGTTCGAGACGCTGTCGCACCTGCCCATTGCCTTCTTTGCCCAGAATCGCGCCGGCGACCTGATCTCGCGGGTGAACAGCGACACCGACAAGATCAACCAGTTCTTCTCCCAGGCGCTGGTGCAGATGTTCGGCTCCCTGTTCCGGGTGATGGGCGCCGGTGTGTTCCTGCTGGCCCTGAACTGGCGGATGGGCCTGATCGCCCTGGCGCCGGCGGTGGCCATGCTGATCATCACCCGGCTGATCTCGCCGTGGGTGAAGCACGCCAACCGCAAGAGCCTCGAGAGCCTGGGCGCCCTGTCCGGCGACGTCTCGGAAAGCCTGGCCAACTTCCAGGTGATCCTGGCCTTCAACCGGGTCGACTATTTTCGCCAGAAGTTCGACGCCGCCAATCAGCGCAACTACCATGCCTCGGTGAAGGCCGGCGTATCCTCCGGCGTGCTCATGCCGCTCTACACGCTCGCGGGCAGCGCGGGTTCGATCCTCGTGATGGCGCTGGGCGTGTGGCTGATCATGCGGGGTCAGCTCAGCGTGGGCCTGCTGGTCGGCTACCTGCTCTATGTGTCGTCCTTCTACGACCCGCTGCGCCAGCTGGCGACCGTGTGGTCCAGCCTGCAGACCATGATGGCGGCGATGGACCGGGTGTCCGAGGTGCTGAAGCTCGAGACCAACCTCGTTGAACTGCCGCGGGCCGCGGAAAACAGCGCCAGCCGTCCCGAGGCCGTGCTGGCCTTTGAGGACGTCGGCTTTGCCTATACGGGCGGCAAACCGGTGCTGGACAAGGCCAGCCTGACGCTGGAGCGTGGCCGCACCTACGCCCTGGTGGGCCCGACCGGCGGGGGAAAGACCACCACCGCCATGCTGATGGCGCGGCTCTACGATCCGGTCCAGGGAACCGTCTACCTCGATGGGCGCGATATCCGCACCTTCACCGCCGCCGAGCGCGCGGCCAAGATCGGCTTCATCCTGCAGGACCCGTTCCTCCTGGCCGGCACGGTGCGCGACAACATCGTCTACGGCCACCCCACCCTCGGCGATATCAGTGAGGACGCCCTGGCCGACCGCATGAACGCCCAAGGACTGTCGGTCTTCCTGGCGCGCTTCGGCGAGGGCGGCCTTGCGACGCCGATCAAGGGCGCGGGCGACGGCCTGTCCCTGGGCCAGAAGCAGTTGGTGGCCTTCCTGCGTGCGGTGATGCGCGAGCCGGACATCCTGATCCTGGACGAGGCGACCGCCAATATTGACACCGTCACCGAACAGATGCTCGAGGCGGTGCTGGCCAAGCTGCCGGAGCGCACCACCCGGGTGGTCATCGCCCACCGGCTGAACACCATCCAGAACGCCGACGAGATCTTTTTCGTCGGCGGCGGCGCCCTGACCGCGGCGGGATCGATGGCGCACGCCATGGACATGCTGTTGGGCCACGAGCGCACCTCGTAAGCCATGCTTCGAGTCGGCGATCGGCGCGTCAGGGCCGCATAGTCCCCCCGCGCCGGTTCACCGTGCGCTCAGCCGGATGTCGTCGACCGCCCATTCCGGCGCCGGCGTCTTTTGCGTGAAGGTAAAGCACAGGTCGTGCACGCCCGGCGTCGCCGGCACCGTTCCCATCAGCAGCGAAATGCCGGGATTGTCGGCCGCCTTGCCGATGGGCAAGCTGAGCGCGACCGGCCCCGTGCAGCTATCGAGGCGGACCTCGAGTTCGCCTTCCGGCGCGTGGGGCGGGTTGAACGTCACCTTGGCCATGGCGTCGGCGAGCTGGAAATTGAACGGGTAGTTGGCGATATGCGCGGAGAGCTTCAGGCCCTTCGACGTATCGGCGCCTTTCCATTCCCAGCACGGATGCATGACGTCCTGCAGGATGACGGGACGCTTGCCCTCGACGGGATAATCGTCCTCCAGCGCCAGCACGATGCCGCCGGTGCATTGCGCCAACTGATAGGAATTGCGCGTCTCGGCGGCGATCTCGGTCAAGGCATAGCTCTTGTCGAAACCGATCGCCTCTTCGTGCAGGAAGGACTGGGTCTTCAGCTCGGTATTCAGTGGCAGATCAAGCGGCGCGCTATAGACCGGCGACGCCGCCGTCACCGGCTTGCCGTTGATCGTGTAGCGGATGTCGCCGATACCCATTTCGGTCGAAAGCTGAGCTTGAACCTTGCCTTTGCCGGTCAGGCTGAGCGTCGCCTGGGGCTCGAACGGCACGCGGTCATAGCCGATGCCCAATAGCTTCAGCCGCGCCAGATCGGCCGGCAGACGATCGACGAAGCCGGCCCAATCGTGACTGGCCGCCGGGCTCCAGCCGATTTCGGCCACGGCCACGGCGCGCGGGAAGGCCATCATTTCGAAGCGCTCGTCGGTGCGGATATGTTCGGTCCATACATTGGCCTGCAGACCCAGAATGTGCGAGCGATCGCTTTCGGAAATGGCGTCGGGCGCCGGATTGAAGGCGTAGACGCTCTTCAGGTTGAGGATATAGCCGCGGCCCGGGGGCTCATCGGAAGACGCACTCTGGCGATTGTCGAGATAGAGGTCGGGCGCCGGCGACAGCACCGTGTCGTGGCCCAGCTTGGCGGCGTCGACCGCGCCCTGGATGCCGCGCCAGCTCATGACCGTGGCGTCCGGCGCCACCCCGCCCTGCAGGATTTCGTCCCAGCCGATCAGGCGGCGGCCGCGCGACTCGATATGCTGCGACACGCGGGTGATGAACCAGGATTGCAGCTCGTCCTCGTCCTTCAGGCCCAACGCCTTGATCTTGGCCTGGATGGCGGGTGAAGCCTTCCATTGCGGTTTGATGGCCTCGTCGCCGCCGATATGGATATAGGGGCTCTTGAACAGGTCCATGACCTCGTCGAGCACGGTGTCGATGAAGACGAAAGTGCCGTCGTCGACATTGTAGATATTGGGATAGATGCCCCAGTCGCCCAGGCCTTCGGCCGGCTTCGCCCCCGTCGCGCCAAGATTGGGATAGGCGGTGATCGCCGCCGTGGCGTGGCCCGGCATGTCGATTTCCGGCACGACCATGATGTTGCGGGCCGCGGCGTAGTCGACCACTTCGTGCACATCGGCGGCGGTGTAGTAACCGCCGGTGAGGATCGGCTTGCCGGTCTTGGGATCCGTGCCGGCGGCGCCGGCTTCCTGACGAAACGCGGTCATCTGGGTCAGCTTGGGATAGGCCGGCACTTCCAGCCGCCACGCCTGGTCGTCGGCCAGATTCCACTGCATGACATTGAGCTTCTGCGACGCCATGGCGTCGATGATCTTCTTCAACTCGGCGACATCCTGGAAGTGGCGGCACGAATCGACCATCAGCCCGCGCCACTTGAAGCGCGGCTGATCGTCGATGGTCACGGCCGGGATGTCGCCACCTTGCGTCGCCAACTGCCACAACGTCACCGCGCCGTAGAACAGCCCGGCCTTCGACGCCGAAGCGATCTTCACGCCATCGGGGCCGGTTTCCAGGTGATAGGCCTCGGGCGGCGTCGCCGCGAAGGTCTCGACACGGCTAAAGCTAATCCCGTCATCATGTTTATTTGGGCCTTCACCGGTCACGATGTCCAGGCGAAGGCCGCGCGCCTTGTTGATGGCATCGCGCAGCCACACGGCCGCGGTCATGGCGTCATCGTCGTGCGCCGGAACATAGATGCGCGTGCGCGTCGTCAGGACAAAGCTGCCCTGGCCCACATTCATATGCGCCGGAACAGGCGTGAGGGCTGGAGCCGCCAGGGCGGGAAACGCCACCAGAGCCGTGGCGAAAACCGCGGCGGGAACGAAACGCAGGCTTTTCATAAGAAAAGTCGGGGACATATTGGCACTCCGGCTTATAGATTCGAAGAAGGTTTTATCGCGGAACGCGCCCAACGCCCACCGGATAAAAAAGCGGGCAGAACGCGACGACCGCATTCTGCCCGAAGAACCTGACCGATCCTCTGGGCAACGGCGGAAGGAGGACCGCCGGCACACCGGGAAAACAGAGGACCAGGATCAGGGGTACGGAACAGAGGCTGCGCCGTACATGACACACGAGGAGGAAGAAGCACCGGGCGACGACTGGGATAAGCTCGCCACCCGGTGCGGAATATCGGAGCCGGATACGCGCTCCGAAAGCCTACGCCGGTTCGGGTTGCGACGGGACAGGCCCATCGCAACCCGGTCAGACGCTTAGTACTTGAAGCGGAAGCCGGCGTAGAATTGCTGGCCGTTGTCGTAGATGGCGCGCGGCAGCCACTTCACCTGGTCGTAGTAGTACAGCTTCTGGTGAGTCAGGTTCTGCGCGTCGATGTTCAGCGACCAGTGCGGCGTCAACTGATAGGAGAAGCTGCCGTCCAGCGTACCGTAGTCGTCTTGGTAGTCCGGAGAGTTGTTGGCCAGGCCGAGGTAGAAGTGCGACCGGAAGTTATACGCCAGGCGCGTACTGATCGGACCACTTTCATAATAGCCTGTCAGGTTGTAGGTCAGCTTCGACGTGCCAATCAGGGGCTGGCCGTTGGCCGTCGACGATTCGGCCAAGGTGGCATTGGTGATCACGCCAAAGCCATAGGCGATCGGCGTTTGCCAGCTCAGCTCGGTGCCCTTGGTGGTCGCCTTGCCGCCATTGGCCGGGCCTGTCAGTTGGAAGTTGTGACCCTGCGGGTTGGCCTGGTCGGTATAGAAGCCGGTGAAGCTCTCGTTCGAGATGTAGTTCGAGATGTCGATATCGAACAGGGCCACCGACAACAGGGATTCCGGTGTGTAGTACCATTCGGCGCTCAGGTTGTATTGAGTCGCACGATAGGGCTTCAGGTCGGGATTGCCGCCCGAACCGCCGGTATAGTTTGTGTCGACCAGGTAGAAGTAACCTGCCAGCTGGGCAAAGCCCGGACGCGTCATGACCTTGGCGGCGTCGGCGCGCAGGACGAGATCGTCCGTCGGCTTATAGGTGAAGGTCGCGCTGGGCAGGAAGTCCCAGTACGAGTTCTTTGTAACCTCGGGCACCCAGCTGCCGAACACGCTGGTAATAGCCCCCGGGGTAGTGGCCGAAACCGACGTGTACTGGGTCGAGAATTCGTCGGTGTGAACCGCACGAACGCCGACATTGGCTTGCCACTTGTCGCCACCCAGCTTGGTCATGCCGTAAAAGGCCTGGGTCTTTTCGCGAACGGCGAAGCTGCCGTTGCCGTAGAACCCGAAGATGCGGCCGCCATTGTGGGTGTTCAGGTAGTTATAGATCGCCGCGGTATTGGCGAAGGTATAGCCGGGGATCGCGCCAATACCGTTGCCGAAGTTGGCCGGCGTCGAGTCGCCGGTGTAGACCGTGCCGAGGCCGATATTGGTGGTGCCGCTGTTGGCGCCGTTGCCGGCCCAGGCATAGGCGTCGTCGGTCAGCTTGCGCGTATGGTCGGTGTCACGCGCGCCGAACAGGATATCTTTGAACAGGCCGTCGCCGAGCTCATAGTCGAAGTCGACCTTGGCATAGGCTTCGCGGTCCGGCGAAGTCTGCTTGCCGCCCCACGACCAGCTGAACTTGTTGTTCAGATAGGCCGCGGTGGTGTCGCCACCCAGGCCGGTCGTGACCTGGACCGGCTTGCCCAGCGTGAAGCCGACATTGGTGTTGGTCCAGTAGCTTTCCCAGGCCGCAGAGTCGTCGGTGACGCCTTCGCCGCCGGTGTAGCCGAGTTGGCCCTTGGCGGTGAATTGCGGCGTGATGCGCCAAGTGGCGTCAGCGTTCAGGTCCATCGAGTCCGAGTGCGATTGACGCGGAATGTCGTCCTGCACCATCGTGCCGCTCGAGGTATTGGCGGCCGACCACGAAGCCGAGGTCAGGTAGGTATTGCCATCTGGCCCTTGGGCCGTTGTATAGCCTGCGTTCGGCGTATCCGAGGCGAGTTTCGAACCCCAGAACATGAAGTTGTGGTTTTCGTTGTTGGCCTTCAGGTAGGTATAGATGCCCGAAACGTCGAGTTCGAAAGTGTCCGACGCCTTCCATTGGGTGTTGAAGTTGAGACCTTCACGCGTACGTTGTTGCTCGAAGAAGGCCGAACCGACCAGCGACGGCAGGTAGACCGTCTTGCCCGAACCGGCGAAGTTCGATTGCGGGGCGTAGCCCAGGATTTCCTGGCCGTCGCGGCGGAAGTCGCGCTGTTCATAATAGGCGCTGACGATGACGCCGAAGGTATGGGCGTCGTTCTTCCAGCTGTAGGTCGCCGTGGCATAGGGCGTGATCTTCTTCGGCAGGGTCGCATCTAGCGCCTGGACTTCGCCGCTGAGCGTATTCGCCGGCAGGTCCAACGGATTGCGCATGTGAACGTCGACGGTGCCGCCGATGCCGCCTTCCGGCAGCTCTGCGGTCGCCGCCTTGCGAACGTCGATGGTGCCGACCATTTCAGACGGCAGCATGGTGTAGTTGAACGAACGGCCGCCGGCCGCCTGGTCGAGCACGAACCAGTCGCCGGTCGCCATGTTGTGGCCATCGAGCAGGGTCAGGTTCAGTTCCGGGTCGGTGCCGCGGATCGAGATGCGCTCGTTTTCGCCGAAACCGCCGGCGGTCGGCGAACCGGTCGTGACATTGACGCCGGTGGCGCGGGCCAACGAGTCGGCGACGTTCTTATCCGGGAACTTGCCGACGTCTTCGGCGGTGATCACTTCCTCGACGCCGTCGGCGTTACGCTTCTGCTTCAAGGCCGATTGCAGCGACTTGCGGATGCCTGTGACGACGACCGTCGTCGACTCCGGTGAAGCCGCAGCCGCCGGCGTGCCCGATGCGGCCTGGGCGAAGGCCTGCGTGCCCATCGCGCTTATGGCCAGCGCGGCGGCGGCGCTCGTCATCAATATATGTCGTTTGAACTTCATCTGATGTCTTTCCCTTTTGTCCTGCCGCCTGCGGCTAAGGCCGGCCTTGAACCCGTTACTGCCGCTATATGAGCCGTGGACAGGTCCAGATTGGCGTACGAGCAATACCACGTAATACCAAGCTAATACCTGCAACCGGACCAACGCTAATGCCGGGTCGAAATTCTTGTCAACAAATTTTTACAATTCGCCTTGAACCAGCCACGAAAACGGTGGTTTGTGGCAGAAATATCGCGGTAATTTGACATTAAATCGGACAATTTCCCCTTATATTCCGGTAAATTCCCAATTTCGATTGACATTCTTCGCGGAACATCGATTTTTAACGACAGCGATTGCAATTTGGAATTAGATCGGCCATACCACTTCGATGAATTGGTATTATCCGGCTCCCAGGGAAGGGATTTTATAGATGCCTGCCACCGCCACCTCGACGACGACGGCACCCACCAAAACCCCCTGGGGCGCGGTGCTTCTGTTCTGCCTGCTGTTCGCTATTTTCGGTTTCGTGACCTGGCTGAACGGCCCGCTGATCACCTTCTCCAAGCTGGCCTTTTCCCTGACGGACGTCGAAGCCTTCCTGGTGCCGTCGGTCTTCTATCTGTCCTATTTCTTCCTGGCGCTTCCGTCGGCCTTCATCCTGCGCAAGACCGGCCTGAAGGCCGGCATGGCGCTGGGCCTGCTGGCCATGGCGGTCGGCGCCGCGGGCTTCGGCCAGTTCGCCTCGATGCGCCTGTTCCCGCCGACGCTCGTGTCCTTGTTCATCATCGGCGCCGGCCTGTCGCTGCTGCAGACGGCGTCCAATCCCTATATATCGGTGCTCGGCCCCATCGAATCGGGCGCCCAGCGCATCGCGCTGCTCGGCATCTTCAATAAGCTGGCCGGCGCCATGGCGCCCGTCGTCATCGGCACCCTGATTCTCAACGGCATCGGCCAGATGCAGACCCAGGTCGACGGCGCCGCCAATGCCGCCGCGCGCGACGCCATCCTCAATGCCTTCGCCGGCCGCATCCATGTGCCGTACCTGATCATGGGCGCCTTCCTGGCCGTCATCGCCTTCTTCGTCTACAAGTCGCCGCTGCCCGATATCGGTGACGACGCCAATCCCGGCAGCGGCAAAAGCTTCGGCGCCGCCATCCCGCAAATGCTGTTCGGCTTCCTGGCCATCTTCTTCTATGTCGGCTGCGAGGTCATGGCCGGCGACGCCGTCGGCACCTATGGCAACGGCTTCCACCTGCCGATCGACCAGACCAAGTTCTTCACCACCTTCACCATGATCACCATGCTGGCCGGCTATATTTGCGGCCTGATCTGCATCCCGCGCTTCTTCACCCAGGAAAAATACCTGACCTTGTCCGCGGTGCTCGGCATCATCCTCAGCATCGGCGCCTTCCTGACCAAGGGCTACACCTCGGTGGCCTTCGTCTGGGCGCTGGGCTTCGCCAATGCCATGATGTGGCCGGCCATCTTCCCGCTGGGCATTCGCGGCCTCGGCAAGCTGACCGAATTCGGCGCCGCCTTTCTCGTCATGGGCATTATCGGCGGCGCCGTCATGCCGCAGCTCTTCGCCCACCTCAAGGCGCAGTTCGGCTTCCAGCTCGTGTTCATGGCGTTAATGGTCCCGGCCTATCTATATATCCTGGTGTTCGGCCTCGCTGCTGGACGCCGAAGTTCCATGAACGCCCTTTCTCAATCCTGATTGTTCTTATCGTGCACGAAGATTTTACCCCTTCCTATCTTATCGGCGTCGATGGCGGCGGCACCACCTGCCGCGTGCGTCTGACCGATGTCGGCGGCCACATCCTTGGCACGGGCACCGGAGGCGCCGCCAATGTCAGGCTGGGCATCGACCTGGCCTGGGGCCATATCCTTGATGCCATCGATCAGGCCTTGGCCGAGGCTCGATTGGGCCGCGAGATATTCCCGGTCACGGCGGTTGGCCTGGCGCTGGCGGGCGTGGTCAACGACCTCGATATCCGCCGGACGATCGAAGCCGGCCCCCGCCTCGGTGGCGCTGTCGTGTGCTCCGACGCCCACGGCGCTTGCCTTGGAGCCTTTGCCGGCCGTGACGGAGGCATCGTCATCTGCGGAACCGGCAGCGCAGCCTATGCCTGGGTCGAAGGCCAAGGCCATGCGGTAGGCGGCTGGGGCTTCGAGGTCTGCGACAATGGATCTTCCGCCAATCTCGGCCGCGAAGCCATACGCGCTGCCCTGCGCGGCTACGACGATCTTCTGCCTGCCACGGATTTCACGCGAGCGGTCATGGCGCGTTTCGGCGGCCAGCCTGCCGACATCGTCGAATGGGTCGATACGGCTCTGCCGCGAGACTACGGCGCGCTGGCGCCCATTGTCATGGACTTCGCGGCCGAAGGCGATCCTGTCGCCGTCGGCATTGTCGAGGCAACGGCACGCGACCTTGGGATCTATATCGACAAGCTGCGGCGCCTCGGCGCCCCAAAGGTGTGCCTGCTGGGCGGCCTGTCCGGACCTATTCGACCGTGGATGGCGCCCTGGACGGACAATGTGCTCGCCTCACCGCTCCACGACGCGGTTCACGGCGCGCTGATATTCGCAAGACACGCTTGTCAGGGGGAGGCGCAGTTGTGAGTGCGGCCATGACGCTCGAAATTTGTGTCGATGCCCTCGCGGGCCTGGATGCGGCCATCATGGCCGGCGCGGATCGCGTCGAACTGTGTTCCGCCCTCGCGCTCGGGGGATTGACGCCGTCAGCGGGCCTTATGAACGCGGCATCCTTGGTTAGCCTGCCCGTACGGGCAATGATCCGTCCTCGGCAAGGCGATTTTGTCTATTCGACCCGCGAGGTCGAACTGATGTGTTACGATATCGACTGCGTTCGGCAACATCGGCTTGAAGGTATCGTCATTGGCGCCAATCTGCCGTCCGGCGACCTTGATGAGCGCGCGCTTTCACGCCTGGTGTCGGTGGCCAAGAATACCGGCCTGAGTGTAACCCTGCACCGCGCTTTCGATCTCGTCAGCGCCCCCCTCGATGCCCTGGCGTTCGCCTTGGAACTCGGGATCGATGCCATTCTGACCTCCGGCGGAGCCGTAACGGCGGCGAAGGGCGTGGCGAACATAAAGGCCCTCGTGCGGGCCGCGAACGAACGCGTCGAAATCCTGGCGGGTAGCGGAATATCCGCCTCGAATGTCGCCGACCTCGTCCATCGAAGCGGCGTGCGTGCCATTCACGCATCTTGCGGAGCGACAAGTCCAGTCGCCCAGGGAAAGCCTGTCGAACTCGGTTTTATTCGCCCTTCACAACGCCTTACCGATCCGCACGCCGTCCGAGCCTTGAGGCACAATATCAATCTCATACAGCGCGCCACCGGTTAAAATTACCCGCAGGAAACCGCCATGAACCATGCCTTGAAGCACCGCGAAGTGCGGTTTTCCGAAATGATTGGCTTTTCCAGCCAAAGAGATACCTCGCCACTTTATCTTCAGGTTCAAAAGGCGTTGAGAAACGCCATAAACAAGAAGGTTCTGCTTGAAGACGACGCCATCCCTCCGGAGCGCGACCTCGCCGAGGACCTCGACGTCTCACGCATTACCGTGCGTAAAGCGATAGAAGGCCTTGTAGCGGAAGGTCTGCTGACGCGGCGCCGCGGCGCCGGTACCTTCGTCGCCAGTCGCGTCGAAAAGAGCTTCTCCAAGCTGTCGTCCTTCTCGGAAGACATGATCTCACGGGGGCGCAAGCCGCATTCGGAATGGGTGTCCAAGACCTCCGGCGCGGTCACACCGGAAGAATCGCTGTCGCTTGGCCTGTCGCCCGGCGCCCAGGTCTACCGCTTCCTGCGGATCCGCTATGCCGACGGCCAGACCATGGCGATCGAGCATTCGACCATACCCGGCTATTGCCTGTCTTCCGAGGAAGCCGTCAATGCGTCGCTCTACAAGGCGCTCGAAGAGACCGGCCACCGCCCGGTGCGCGCCTTGCAACGGCTGCATGCCGTCAACTTTACCGCGGACCAGGCTGAACGTCTGGGCATCAAGCCCGGCGCTGCCGGTCTGTTCATAGAACGCCGCGGCTTCCTCCAGGACGGCCGCGCCGCCGAATTCACCCAATCCTACTACCGCGGGGACGCCTACGACGTTATCGCCGAACTGAACGACGTTAGTTGAACCACTTCCCGATAGAGTGCCACGCCTGACATTGGACACTTTATCGCCCCCCAATGCGCGCCCACTCAAAGAAGACCCGCCTCCAGGACTTGTAATGCCCTCCTCCGTTCTTGCGCCCGACGCACCCGCCATCATAGATTCAAGCACGACGCTGATGTTCGCCGAGGCCTCTGAAGGCGGAGCGGCCGTGCGTCGTTTTCTCGATCGGAACCGCGCCCCCTTGGCAAGCCTGGCCGCGCACCTGCGCGCCAACCCGCCGCGCTCAGTGACGACCTGCGCGCGCGGCTCCAGCGATCACGCCGCCACCTTCGGCAAGTATCTGATCGAGACGCTGCTGGGCGTGCCGACCTCGTCGGCGGCGCTGTCGGTGTCGTCGATCTACGCCGCCGCGGTCGTCGCCGAGGATTCGCTGTGCATCGCCATTTCGCAGTCCGGCCGTTCGCCCGACCTGCTGACCGCGGTCGAGGCGCACAAGCGCGCCGGCGCCCATATCGTCGCCCTGGTCAATGACGAGACCAGCCCCCTGGCGGCGCTCGCCGACACCCTGTTGCCATTATGCGCCGGTCCGGAGCGCTCGGTGGCGGCGACCAAATCCTATATCACGTCGCTCGCCGGGCTGGCGGCCATCGTCGCGGCCTGGGCCGGCGACGACGCC
>OUWB010000702.1_pt3 | contig 28756 bp, 22 predicted proteins | sample 1779821 | NCBI WGS metagenome assembly OUWB01 (sample SAMEA3914806, study PRJEB12502) | metagenome | biome: forest; material: soil | place: Canada | collected 2011-08-03 | depth 0.1 m
ATCATGATCTTCTTCATGGCCATGCCCTTCGTCATCGGCCTGATGAACGTCGTCATGCCGCTGCAGATCGGCGCGCGCGACGTCGCTTTTCCCTATCTGAACTCGATGAGCTTCTGGCTGACGGTCGCCGGCGCCATGCTGGTCAACATCTCGCTGGTCATCGGCGAATTCGCCCATACCGGCTGGCTGGCCTATCCGCCGCTGTCCGAACTGGCCTATTCGCCCGGTGTCGGACAGGATTATTATATCTGGGCCCTGCAGATTTCGGGTCTGGGCACCCTGCTGTCCGGGGTCAATCTGATCACCACCATCTTCAAGATGCGCGCTCCGGGCATGACCCTGATGCGCATGCCTATCTTCACCTGGACCACGCTCGGCGCCAATATGTTGATCGTCGCAGCCTTCCCGATCCTGACGGTGACCCTGGCCATGCTGGGGCTGGACCGCTATCTCGGCTTTCACTTCTTCACCAATGACGGCGGCGGCAACCCGATGATGTACGTCAACCTCATCTGGGCGTGGGGCCACCCGGAAGTGTACATCCTCATCCTGCCGGCCTTCGGCATCTTCTCCGAAGTCGTCGCCACCTTCTCGCGCAAGCGCCTGTTCGGCTACGACTCGATGGTCTACGCCACCATGTGCATCTGCGTGCTGTCCTTCGTCGTGTGGCTGCACCACTTCTTCACCATGGGCGCCGGCGCCGACGTCAACGCCTTCTTCGGCATCACCACCATGATCATCTCCATCCCGACCGGGGTGAAGATCTTCAACTGGCTGTTCACCATGTACCGCGGCCGCGTGCGCTTCGAGCTGCCGATGCTGTGGACGACCGCCTTCATCATCACCTTCTCCATCGGCGGCATGACCGGCGTGCTGATGGCCGTACCGGGCGCCGACTTCGTGCTGCACAATTCGGTGTTCCTGATCGCCCACTTCCATAACGTCATCATCGGCGGCGTCGTCTTCGGCTGCATCGCCGGCCTGAACTATTGGTTCCCCAAGGCCTTCGGCTTCCGCCTGCACGACGGTCTCGGCAAGGTCAGCTTCTGGTGCTGGGTCGTCGGCTTCTATATCGCCTTCATGCCGCTGTACGCGCTGGGCCTGATGGGCATGACGCGCCGCCTCGACTACATGAACAATCCCGTCTGGCACGTCTATCTGATCGTGGCGCTGGCCGGCGCCTTGCTGGTCTTCTGCGGCATCCTGGCCCAGATCGCCCAGATCGCCTATTCGGTCTGGAAGCGCGACGAGTTGCGCGACGTGACGGGCGATCCGTGGGACGGCCGCACCCTGGAATGGGCGACCTCGTCGCCGCCGCCGTTCTACAACTTCGCCGTCGTGCCGGAAATCGGCAATCACGACGCCTTCTGGGACGCCAAGCTGCGCGGCGAAGCGCACGTCCGCCCGGTTAAATACGAGCCGATCCACATGCCACGCAATACGCCGACCGGTTTCATCATCGGCATCGTCAGCCTGGGCCTCGGTTTCGGCCTGGTGTGGCACATCTGGTGGCTGGCGGTCCTGTCGCTGCTGATCATGATCGGCGCCGGCATCGTGCACAGCTTCAACGAAGACCGCGACTACTACGTGCCGGCCGATGAAGTCGCCGCCATCGAAGACGCGAACCTGGCCAAGCTCAAGGCGGTGGCATAATGAGTAAGACAGCAAACCCGGTGGACGGCCTGAAAACCGAATTGGCCTCCGCCTACGATCACGACCCCCACGCCCATCATCACGCGGGCGAGCATCACGACGAAGGTCCGAAAGTCACGCTGGGCTTCTGGATCTACCTGATGAGCGACTGCATCCTGTTCGCCTCGGTCTTCGCCGGCTATGCCGTGCTGAAGGACGGCACGGCGGGCGGGCCTTCGGGGCACGACATTTTCGACCTGCCCTATGTGGCGGTCGAAACGGCGCTGCTGCTGGTGTCGTCGCTGACCTACGGCCTGGCGATGATCGCCATGGAAGCCAACAAGCTGAAAAGCGTGTTCGTCTGGTTGATCCTGACTGGCCTTTGCGGTCTGGGCTTCCTCGGCATGGAAGTGCATGAGTTCGCCAAGCTGATCTCGGAAGGCAACGGCCCCGATCGTTCGGCCTTCCTGTCGGCCTTCTTCACCCTGGTCGGCACCCACGGGCTGCACGTCACCTCGGGCATGATCTGGCTGATCACGATGCTGGTCCACCTGAAGAAGCGCGGACTGACCCCGGCCAACCGCATCCGGCTGATGGAACTCAGCCTGTTCTGGCACTTCCTCGACATTATCTGGATCGGGGTTTTCACTATTGTCTACCTGATGGGAGCGGCGTGATGAGCGGAAAAGAACACGACGACTTCAAGCACCCGCAGCCGAAGAGCGCGGCGACCACGGCGGCCCAGCCGACGGGACATGTGACCAAGCCAGTCGACGTCGCGGCCCACGATCATGCGCACGACGCGGCCGGTCATGGCACGGTCGGCTCCTACCTGTTCGGCTTTGTCGTGGCCGTGGTGCTCACCGCCATACCCTTCGGCATGGTGATGATGCACGCCATGCCGGTGGCGACCCTGTTGCCGACGATCATCGCGCTGGGCGTCGTGCAGATCGTGGTGCACCTGGTCTACTTCCTGCACATGAATACGTCTTCGAGCCAGGTGTGGAACAACGCCGCCTTCATCTTCGCGGTGATCGTGGTCGGCATCCTGATCGCCGGATCGCTGTGGGTGATGTACCACCTCAACACCAATATGATGCCGGGGATGATGCCGGTCGAGTAGATCGCGGCCTTGCTGCATCCGGCGCGAAGCGCTTTTTGGCCGTGGCTAATTTTATTGGCGCTCAAATGATGCGCTGGCGCGCGAAGGCTCAGACTTGCGGCACGACCGCCGGCTTCACCTGGCCCAGCTTGAGCGCCAGGATATCGGGCAGGACCGGCTTGGCGATATAGTCGTCCATGCCCGCCTGCAGGCAGCGTTCGCGATCGCCGGCCAGGGCGTGCGCCGTCACGCCCATAATGGTGTGGCGATAGCCCAGGCCCTGTTCCAACTCGCGGATGCAATGGGTGGTTTCCAACCCGTCCATGCCCTGCATCTGCACGTCCATCAGTATGGCGTGGAACGGCGCGCCGTGCGCCCTGACCATCTCCAGCGCCTCCACGCCGGACACCGCCGCCATGGTCTGGTAGCCCAGCTCTTCCAGCATCAGGCTCAGCACCATGATGTTGGGCGCGTAGTCCTCGACGATCAGAACACACGGCCGGGTGTGGCTTTCCGGGCGGGAAATGGCCGGCAACGGATGCTCCGGCGTATGGCGCACGTCGGGCCCGGCGCGCGGCATGCGCAAGGTGACATCGAAGGCCGAGCCGTGGCCCTCCTGGCTCTCGACGCCGATCTGGCCGCCCATCAGTTCGACCAGCGAACGCGCGATCGACAGACCGAGGCCGGAACCGCCATAGCGGCGGGTGATCGTCTGGTCGGCCTGGGTGAACTTGTCGAAGATCAGCGGCAACTTGTCGTGCGGAATGCCGATGCCCGAATCGCTGACGCCGAAGTGCAGATCGACCCAGTCGGGCGTGTCGGCGACCGCGTCGAAGCGCGCGGCGATGGTGATGCGGCCGTCATCGGTGAATTTGAGTGCGTTGCTGACCAGATTCATCAGGATCTGCTGCAGCCGCGTACGGTCGCCGATCAAGGTCAGGCCGGCGGTTTCGTCGTGCACGGCCAGCTTCAGCCCCTTGCGCGAAATGTCCTGTTCGAACATGACGCGGATGTCGGTCAGTATGGCCGAGGGCTGGAACGGAATGGTCTCGAGCTGTATGCGGTCGTCCTCGATACGGCTGATGTCGAGCAGGTCGTTGATCAGCTTCAGCAGCAGGTCGGCATTGGTGCGCAGCGTCTCGACGATCTGTTTCTGCTCGCTGTTCAGCGGCGATCGCGCCAGGATCGAGGCGAGGCCCGTGACCACGTTCATCGGTGTGCGGATTTCGTGGCTCATGGTCGCCAGGAAGCGCGTCTTGGCTTCGTTGGCGGCCTCGGCGCGTTCCTTGGCCTGGGTTAGCTCCTCACGCTGGCGCGCATTCTCGCGGACCAGGCGCTCCTTGGTAAAGGCCGCGGTCATGATGGCGGGCAGCAGGTCGAGATAGGTCTGGTTGACGTCCTTGACGGCGTAGTCGGCGGCGCCGCGTTCCAGGGCCTCCAGCGCGATGCGTTCGTCACCGCCGACGGTGAGAATGACCACGGGCGGCGGCTGCGGCAGGTCCTTCAGCTTTTCCAGGAACTCCAGGCCGCTCATGCCCGGCAGATTGTAATCGACGAGCAGCAGGTCGAAATCCTGCTGGCGCACGAGGTCGAGCGCGATCTCCGCGGTTTCGGCCGTATCGATTTTCAGCCCGACGCGTTCCATCCGGCGTTGCAGCAAGCGCGCCAGGGCGGCGTCGTCCTCGACATAGAGGATATGGCGCATGCCGGTATGGGGCATGCCGGTCACGGCAACGTCCTGAGCCCTCTCTGGGGCCCTGTCTTGCATACTATCCTGAGGGTGTCCGTCGGGGGGCATGGCTGGAAACGGGGAATCGGTGACCGTCATTCGTGGCTATGGGGGACTTGCACTATGGTCAACATAAGGCCGAGCTTGCGAATGGCCTCGGAAAAATCCTCATACCCCACCGGCTTGGTCATGAACACATTGCACCCTAAGGCATAGCAGCGGTCAATATCCTTCGGGGTATCGGTCGTCGTCAGCACGATGACCGGAATGCGCCGGGTATGGTCGCTGGCCTTCAGGCGCCGCAGAATTTCGAAGCCGTCGATTCCCGGCATGTTGAGGTCGAGCACGATGACCACGCGGTCGTAGCGGCGATCGGTCTGGTCGTCCTCGAAGAAGTATTTCAGCGCGTCGGCGCCACGGTTGAGGTGCAGGATCGGATTGACCACGCCGCCGCGCTGAAGGTTCTTGCGGATCAGGCGGGCGTGGCCGTCATCGTCCTCGATGAGTACCACCGAAAAAGGGTCGTCGAGCCGGGGCGTCATACCATTATACCTTTTCCTCCGCCGGCGCTTCCGCGCCGGCATCCGCCGTCGCCGGGACGGGGGCCCGTTTGGCGCCAACCGTCGCCGGCTTCTTCGGCAGGCTGACATAGAAGGTGGTGCCTTCGTCGAGTGTCGAATCGAACCAGATGCCGCCGTTCAGCTTGCGCAGTGTGGCCTTTACAAAAGCCATGCCAAGTCCGAGACCGCGCACGTCGCCGGTATTGCGGGCGCGGCGGAAGATGTGAAACACCTTCTGGCCGTCCTCGGGCTCGATGCCGCGGCCGTTGTCGCGCACGGAAAAAATGTAGTCGCGGCCGGTTTCGACGCAGGCGACGTCGATGCGGCCCGGGCGCCCGGGCGCCAGATACTTGACGGCATTGTCGAGCAGGTTGCTGAAGACCTGTTCCAAAGCGACCGGGTCGGTGACCAGCATCGGCAGGTCGCCGACCGTGATCTCGACGCCTTTGTTGCCGATTTCGTAGCTCTGTGCGCCGAGGCACTTGTCGATAATGGCGCGGGAATCCACCCATTCGTCGCGATAAATGTACTTGCCGATACGCGACAGGTCGAGAATGGCCGTGGTCAGCGTATCCATGCGGTCGACGGCGTGGCCGATGAAGCCCAGGGCCTCGGGCACGTCGTGCATCAGGATGGCATCGACGCGCGCCCAGGTCGCCGCGCCCAGGCGCTTTTTCTGCGGCTCCAGGATCGCGTTGAGATCGCCGACCGCCAGCTTCAGTTCGTGCGAGAAGCCCTTGAGGTTGACGAGCGGCGAGCGCATGTCGTGCGACGTGATATAGGTAAAGGCCTCCATGTCGGCATGCAGTTGCCGCAATTCTTCCTCGCGGTTCTTCTGCTCGGTGATGTCGGTGTGCGACCCGGTCAGGGTGCGGATCTCGCCGTGCTTGTCCCACAAGCCCACGCCGCGCGACATGACCCACCGCCAGGTCCCGTCCTTGTGGCGCATGCGGAAGATGTTGACGTAGGCGGGGAGTTCGCGCGCCGCGTAGGCCCGGCGGATCTCCATGGCATTGGCGACATCGTCCGGGTGAATGCGGGCCTTGACCGCTTCGGCGGTGCTGGGCAGCTCATCCTCGGCGAAGCCCAGCATCCCCTTGAATTCCTTCGAGGCGTACAGTTCCTCGCTGATGAAATTGTATTCGAACAGGCCGTCATTGACGCCGTTCAGGACGGTGCGGAAGCGTTGTTCGGCGCGCTGGCGGTCTTCTTCCGACCGCTCGGCCGTCAGTTCCAGGCGGATGATGAAGACGACGCCCAGCAGCAATATGCCGCCGGAGACCAGGTCGCCGATGACCACGGCCCAGAAGAAGTCGCTCCGGTGACCCTCCACCGCGTCGGTGCGCCGCTGCAATTCGAGCAGACGCGCGCGGAGCGACGCGTCGATCACGCGGCGCACACCGTCCATCTGGATGCGCTGGTGATCGAGATCCGAGATTTTGACCGCGCGCTTGCCATTGACCTGAATATTCGACACCTGGGTCTGCCACAGCTTGCGTACGGCATCGATCTCATTGATCCAGCCATTGGTCTCGGCATAGGTGTGCGGCTCGTTGGCGGTGGTGTTGCGCAGGCCGACGAATTCTTGTGTGAGGCGGAAATCGGCGTCGTAATAGGGCTTGAGGAAGGCGTTGTCGCCGGTCAGGGCGAAGCCGCGCACGCCACTTTCCATGTCGACCATATCGGCCAGGATGTCGCGCGAACGCCGCACCACCTCGTACTGGTAAAGGGTGTAGTGATCGAGGTCCTGGAGCTTTTTGTACTGGTTGTACAGGATCATGCTGAACGTGCACAAAGCCGCCGCGATGACGCAGAAAAAGGCGAGGTAGAAGAATTTCCGGCTATGCGCCCATGACATGCCCGTCAGGCCGCGCCACGTTTCGCGGCCATTGCGGAAAGACGCCGGCGCCGGCTTTATGTCAGGAGCAGGTCCAGAAATGACAAACCTCTATGTCCTGCATGGGGGATTTCCGGACACCCGGTTCGTCTCCCTCTTTGCGCGAGCTGATGCGGACTTACGGCCGAACCTCGTCTTTGGTAGGCGCGGGCCCATAATGTAACAATAAGTTCGGCGGAGCAATTTATAAAAAGGCCGTAAGCCCATGCATGAAATGTAAAAACGGCGCGGCTGGAGGAGCCGCGCCGTTCGTGTCTCGTGGGTCGCGATCAGCGGCGCGTCAGCAGGGCGCCAAGGGCAAAGCCGATACCGAGCGCGATCAGGGTCGAGCGCACCGGATTGCCGCGTATTTCGCCTTCGACATTGTGCGAGACGTGATTGACGTCATCGACGGTGCGATCGACGAAACCGCGTACCCGGGCGCCGGCTTCGCCGGCATAGTCCGAGACGTGGCTGACGAATTCGCCGCTGCGGTCCTGAAGGTCGCGGGCCGTATCCTTCAACGTGTGCTTGACGTCGTTTTCGGCCAGGGCCTTGGTCACATTGGCGGCGGTCTTGGTGGCGGTGGAGATCATTTTGGTGTCCTGACGGTTTTCGGGCTTCGGTTGAAAGCGGCGATGAAATTGTCGGGGGAGGGGAATAGGGCTCACGCTCGCTTGGACTATTCCGAGGATCTTAGGCTGGTGGGGCGGGGGGCGAGCAAGAGCCCCAGAGCAGTCCCAGCGAGCGTGATAGGGACAGACTAAAGGGCGTGCCGTAGTGATGCGATGTGGCGGGTGTAAAGCGAATATAAAAAGCGGATAAAGAGGCGTGGTATCTTCAAGGTAAAATTTTAATACCTATTTGATTTTAAACAAAAATAACGAACCTGTGGATAAGGTGCGGGACGTATGGCCGCCGGGCGTCTTACGGCGTCTTTATCGTCGCCGCTGGCGCTTGGTGGATCAAACTTACGCCGCGTCCCGTACCTTTAAGGCTGTCGCGGGAACGATCCTTTTGGACTCTCGGGGCCCGCCATAGAGGAGACAACCATGTCGAATATGAAATCAAGCATCAAGGAAGCCGCCGGCTCGGCCGAGGAAGAACTCGGCGAGGCCATGGGCAACGACAAGATGGCGCACAAGGGGCGCCAGCTGCGCAACGAAGGCCGCGTCGGCAACGGCAAGGCGCCGAAGCTGAACAAGGTCGGCGCCGAAAAGTAGGCCGGCCGCCCAATATCAAAAAAAGCCCCGCGTGCGAACGCGGGGCTTTTTCATTGGAGATCGGACTCCTACGTATTCAGATGCTGCAACAGGTCCTTGATCTTCACCGACGAGAAATGGATGCTCGAATCGGCCACGGCGTAGGGCAGGAACAGCCATTCGCCGACCTTGAGGGCCCCGCAGGTATAGATAACATTGGGCACATAGCCCTCGCGCGTATCTTCCGACGGCGACAGCAGCGGCTCTTTCGACCGCGCCAGGATCTTGCGCGGATCTTCCTTGTCGAGCAGGGCGGCGCCCAGCGAATAGCGCCTGACCGGTCCGACACCGTGGGTCAGCACCAGCCAACCTTCGTCCAGTTCGATCGGCGAGCCGCAATTGCCCATCTGCACCAGCTCCCACGGCGCTTGCGGGCCCATCAGGCGGTCGCCGTTGTTCCATACGGTGCGGTCGTCGCTTTCCATATAGTACAGGCTCTCGTGGTCCAGCCGGCCGATGGCGGCGTAGCGGCCATGGATGCGGCGCGGGAACAGGGCCAGTCCCTTGTGCTGCGAGGCGGCGCCGCGGAACGGCGACAGCTTGAACGAGCGGAAATCGCCGGTTTCGAACAGCTCGCACGCCGTCTCCCGGCCGTTATAGGCCGTATAGGTGCCGAGATAGATGGTCGAGCCGTCGTCCTCGGTGAAGCGCACCATGCGCAGGTCCTCGAGCCCGTTGATCTGCTGGCGCGTCACCGGGAAGATCACCGTCTCCGATACCGGGCAGGCCTGGTGGCTATAGACCGTCACCGGGCCGTCCTGGGGGGAATTGGACTTGGGCCGCGCGGCGACGGCGAAGTCGGTCTCTGGCTTGATCTCGACCGTGCCGTCCGGATGGAAGACGCCTTCGCGGAAGGAGACGGTCGAGATATGGCCCTCGCCGACGGTTCGCGTCGACAGGATGAAGTTGACGGCGCCGTCGGGCGCGCCGCCTTGGTCGGGGTGCAAGACCACGGAGGGGTTCATCACCGCGGCGGCCTGATAGCTGTATTCGTGCGAGAAATAGGCGCCGACCAGCACGGCATGGTCCTCGTCGATCGCCTCCATGCCGCCGTTCAACTGCTGGATCTGCTTGAAGCGCTCGAGGAAGATGCCGCGCGTCTGCCAGTGCCGGCCGGTGAAGTCGCGATTGACGATGTCGAGCTCGGCGCGGCATGTCTCCGCGTCCATGGCGCAGATCGCCTCGCAGATGCGCTGCACGCGCGACATGGCGCCGACCGCCGAGTCGCGCGGATTGATGGATATCTGAAACGGCAGGATAACCACGCGTTCCGGATTGGCCCCGAGGGTGACGGGGCTATGCTTCATTTCGGTCAGTGTTCTGGTCACCGTACTTGTCCGGATGGCGCGTGCGGGATCTTTCTGACCCTCATGTTCGGGTTGATGCGCGTCGGGCATGGTAGCTCCCCTATGAAAAACCGCAAGCCCAGCGAGGTGAGATCACCTCGCTGGTTTTTTTTAAGCTCAAACGCCGCATGGCTCCGCGCACGAGCGCGGGCGGGCCAGTCGGCCTTGCCGAACGCAAAGCGTTCGGAAATATAGGTTTAAGGCACCTCTGAACGACAGCGCTCAGAGGCCGTTCTTCAGCGCCGACCAGCTCTGATGATAGGCCAGGATCGACTCCGCGCCCTGGTTTTCGTTGACGCCGGTGCACGTCAGGCCGTCGAAACAGCCGCCGTCGCCGCTGATCATCGACAAGCCGAGCGAATTGCCGCCGTGGAACCAGGCAAAGGCACGCAGCGCCTCGTCCTTCCACAGGGCGTCGCCGGTCAGGCGCGCCGCCGTCATGCAGGCCTCGATGCTGGCCAGGACTTCCAGGGGCTGCTGGTCGAACAGGGGATCGGCCGGGCCGTCTTCCTTGAACTGCGAGGTCGGCACCGGCACGAAATGGCCGCTGTCCGGGTCGCTCTGCCGGCGCATCAGCCATTCCAGCGATTCGACGCCGTCGCTCATCATCTCGCGATCGCCGAGGAAGTAGCCGCCGATGATCAGGCCCTCCGACATACGCGCGTTGTCGTAGGCCGGCTTCGGCTCGAACCACAGATGCTCCTTGGTGGCGGAGGCCTTGTAGCGGGCGTGCAGGGCATGGCTCAGGCTCTGGACCATGTCGTTGATATCGCGGGTCGAGCCCATAAGGCCGTGGGCGCGCGACAGGGCGCGGATGAGCACGGCGCGCGATCGCACCGATGTCCATCGCGCCGCGCGGCTGAGAATCTGGCTGCCCAGTTGCACCGCCCAGTTGCGCAGATCCGCCGGCAGATCCGAGCGCGCGGTATCGACCAGCGATTCGAAGCAGCGGGCGCAGCAGTCGTCGGAACCGCCGTCGTCCAGCCAGTCGCGGCCGTAGGACATGAAGTTGCGGAAGCGGTTGGCATCGTCATTCCAGGCGTGATTGACAAACGCGGCATAGACGTAGGCCAGCTCGATCTTGCGTGTAGGGTCGTTGCCCGCCGCGCCATCTTCGTCAGCCTGCACCTGGCGTGTGACGAGGGTCAGCGCCCGGCAGTTGTCGTCGGCGCAATAGCCGTGCGTGCGGTCCTGCAGGCGATACTTGCCGTGCTGGATGATGCCGCAGCCGTCGGTCATGCGTTCGATCGCTTGCCAGGTCGGCTCTGTTTCCAGCGCCCGGCGCGCCGCGGTCATGTAGGTCAGGGACTGGGTGGTCAGTGGCGCACGGCCACCCGGCGGCACGGGCGCCGCCGCTTCGGGGCGGCCCTTGAGGATATCGGCCTCGGCGCGGTTGACATAGGCTTGGGCGACGGCCGACCAGCGCGACGACAGGCCATACATATAGGCGCGCATCGCCATGGACTGGCGCGCCTTGTCCGAGGTCAGCAGATTGTTGATGGCCAAGGTAAAGGCATCGCTGTCGCCGAATGGGCAGAGCGCGCCGACGCCACCGGCCAGAGCTTCCGCGGCATGCCAGTAGGGCGTCGAGACCACCGGCTTGCCCAGCGCCAGGGCGTAGCTCAGCGTACCCGAGGTGATCTGGGTTTCGGTCAGGTAGGGAGTGACGTAGACGTCGGTCGCCTGAAGGATGTCGGTCAGGTCGTTGTCGTTGATGAAGCGGTTGACGAAGCGGATGTGGTTATCGACGCCCAGCTTGCGCGCCATGTCCTTGAGCCGGTCGCGATAGGCTTCGCCCTCGTGCTTGACCAGGTGCGGGTGGGTGGCGCCGACGATCAGGTAGATGGTGTCGGGATGGGCGCGCACGATCTGCGGCAGGGCGGCGATGACGGTATCGATGCCCTTGTTCGGCGACAACAGGCCAAACGTGGTCAACACCTTCTTGCCGGCAAGGTTCAGCAGGGACTTGAACTCGGACGTATCCTTGAGCGGCCGCGACGGTGCGCCGTGCGGCACGATGGCGATCTTCGATTCCGGTACGTTGTAGACGCGGCGCAGAATTTCGGCGCCCTTGCGCGCCATGGTGACCATGGTCGCCGACACACGGATCAGCCGCTCCATGACACGGCGCTGCTCGGCATTGGGGCTTTCCAGGACCGTATGCAGGGTGGTGACGACCGGCATGGTCAGCCGTTCCAGGCATTCCAGCAGATAGGCGCCGGCGGGGCCGCCATAGATGCCGAACTCGTGCTGCACGAACAGGACCTGGGTGCCGTCGGCATTGAGCCGGTCGGCCAGGGCGCGATAGGCCTTGATGTCGTCCTGCGGAATTTGGTCGGTGACCTCCGACGGGTAATCATAGACGCCGTCGGGATCGTTCATCGCGATGACGCGCCAGCGCGCCTGGGGCAGGGCATGGGCCAGGCACGTGTACATGTCGCGGGTAAAGGTCGCCAGGCCGCATTGCCGTGGCGGGAAATTGCCGATGATCGCCGCATGGCCGATCTTGATGCCGGGGATAAGCGCATTCGGGGTTTGGCTGGCGGACCCGATCTGGTTGAGGGAAATGTCGGCGACGGTGAAGTCTTCGCCCTGAACGTCGAAATTGCCGGATTGCAGCATGTTGGAACCTCTGATGACCCCGGATAACTGTACTGGGTAGAATGACTGGGCAGGCCTGTCCGCGACGGAAAACGGCCCGTGCGATGCCCAGCCTGGGCGAAAAAGGAAGGAAACCTTGGAAAAGCAAGGCGCGAAAGATGTTCATCGCGTTGCAACCAAGATGTCGGCGCGCCTATAAAGATTCAGTAGGGAACAGGTCGGCAAAGCTAAGGCCGAGGTTTTCTCATGGTAAACCAGGATAAACTTCGTGTGAGAGGGCCGTGACGTGAATAAGGAAATCATAAACGCGGTCGAATCTCTGATGTGCACAAGTGTACGAGGCATCGAAATCTTGTCCGGCGGCGATCTGTCCGACGTTTTCCGCGCGCGACTCGCCGACGGCGGTGACGTCGTGGTCAAGCGGGGTCCGGCGCCGCGCACCGAAGCCTTCATGCTGTCCGCTATCGTCGCGGCCGGTGCGCCGGCGCCAGAGGTCCTGGCGGCCGACGATCGGGTGCTGGTCATGCGCCGGGTCGATGGCGAGGCCTCTCCCGGCCGGGCATGGGCGGATATCGGCCTGTCCCTGAGCCGCCTCCACGCCGCGACCGGCGCGTCCTATGGCTGGACGACGGACTACGCCTTTGGCCCGGTGAAGATCCTCAATCGCGCCTCGGACGACTGGCCGGCCTTTTGGGCCGAGCAGAGATTACTGATCTTCACGCCTCATATTGTATCTGGCCTGGCGCCTCGCATCGAGCGATTGTGCGCCGACTTGGCCAATCATCTGCCGCCACGGCCGGCGCCGGCCCTGCTGCACGGCGACCTGTGGGGCGGCAATCTCCTGACACGCGACTCGCGGTTGACCGCTTTCATCGATCCCGCGTGCTACCATGGTCATGGGGAGGTCGATATCGCAATGCTCAATCTGTTCGACCGGCCGCCGCCGGCCTTTTATGACGCCTATGGCGGCCTTGACGCGGGGCACGAAGCGCGCCGCCCCATCTACATGCTCTGGCCGGCACTGGTGCATCTGCGCCTGTTCGGGGCAGGCTATGCCGGATTGGTCGACGATCTGCTGCGTCGAGCCGGATTTTAGCCTCATCTTTACGCATCCCATTTACGCATACCCGGCGATCAACCCCTGGCCGTGTCCATGGATGGATTGTTACGGTCGGGATAAAAATGAGCCGTCAAAAGGACTTGGAGAGGCGTGAGAACGCGCTCACGTCATTCTGATATAGGCGATGACCCCGCTTTGGGGTATGGGTTCAAACAGTCACGAGTTCCGGAAACGACGCATGCAAGCCTCGGCACGACATTGCGCCTCTTATTTCGCGGCCCTGGCCGCGGCCTTGGCCTGTTTCGCGATCACGGCGCCCGCCCAGGCTTCGCTGGGCGCGCCGCAGGCCTCGGTCAATACGGACGTGGCGCATTTGCGGGCGCAGCTGAAATCGACGCCGGCAGGTACCTATACGATGCACGAACTGACCGGCGACGGCGGCATGGTGACGCGCGAGTTCACCAATAGCGCGGGCACGGTCTTCGCCGTCAGCTGGTCGGGCCCGGTGCGGCCGGATCTTCAGCAATTGTTCGGTGACTATTTCCCGCGCCTCCAGGCGGACACCCACGCCCGGGCGCGCCTGCGCCGGCCGCTGCGCGCCGATGATATCGACTTTGTCGTTCGCACGGGCGGCCACCCCCGCGCGATGTGGGGCTTTGCCCTGCTGCCCGCGGAGATGCCCCAGGACTTCCCGCTGGAGGTGCTGCAATGATGCCCGTCCGCAATGTGAGCCTTAGGTCCACGGCCGCGTGCCTTGCCGCCCTGTCGATATTCCTGCTTCTGGTCGCCTGTAGCGGTGGCGGCGGCGGTGGCGTCGGTTCCGGCGGCGCATCCAGCAGTTCCAGCTCCAGTTCCAGCAGCAGTTCCAGCAGTTCGTCCACCCCGACCAATACGGTGAGCGTCCTCATCGATGCCGGCCCGGCCGCACTGAGCAGTCCTGTGGCCAATGTGCCCTTCGTCACGGTCACCATCTGCGCCACCGGCGGCACGACCTGCCAGACGATCGACCACGTCCTGGTCGATACGGGGTCGACGGGGTTGCGCATCGAGGCCGGCGCGCTCAACGCCTCCATGCTGACGGCGCTGCACGGCACCTATATCAAGACCGGCGCCGATCCGGTCGGCGAGTGCTATCAATATCTCGATGGCTACGTCTTCGGCTCGATCGCCAGCGTCAGCGCCACGGTCGGCAGTGAGAACGCCGCCGGCGTCAACATGCAGATCATCGGCGACTCGGGCAATTTCACGACGGTGCCGAACGCCTGTTCGTCCGGTGGCGGCAGCAGTCTCGATACCGTCAATGATTTCGGCGCCAATGGCGTCATCGGCATCGGCCTCAGCAACATCGACTGCGGCAGCTTCTGCAATACGAGAAGCGACTCCTACTATTACGACTGTAGCTCCAGCGCCTGCACGCAGATCGCGTGGGGCAGCGCCAACCAGGTGCAGAACCCCGTCAGCCTGCTCCCGGTCGACAACAACGGCTCATCGCTGCAGTTCGCCACACCGAATGCGCTGGGCCAGGTGACCATGACCGGCACCCTCTATTTCGGCATCGGTACGCAGAGTAACAATGCCCTGGGCACGGCCACCGTCCTGGCGACCGACGGCGAGGGCAATATTTCCGCCGTCTATAAGAACAAGACGCTGAACAAGAGCTTCATCGACAGCGGCACCAACTTCCTGTCGTTCAGCGACTCGACGATCACCCAATGTACCGGCGACAATGCCGGCTTCTATTGTCCGGCGACGCCGCTGACCATTTCGACGACGCTGAGCAGCGGCACGGCATCGTCGACCGTCAGCCTGCCGGTGAACAACGCGACCAATTTCGATGCCAGCTTCAACGTGCTGCCTGGCCTGGCGGGCGACCCGACGCAGTTCAGCGGCGTCACGCCGGTCACCAACAGCTTCGATTTCGGCCTGCCGTTCTTCTTCGGGCGGCGCGTCTATACCTCGATCGACAGCGGCTCGGGCGGCTACTTCGCTTTTTAGCCGCTCAGACGCCGCGAGGCTCCTCGCACGAGCTCGGGCGCGCTGTCGCGCTTGCCGAGGCTTCGCCTCGGAGATCAGCGCTCAGGCGCCGCAGGGCTCGCCGCACGAGCGGCGGCGGCCGGTCGGCCTCGCCAAGGCTTCGCCTTGGAGATTGGCGCTCAAGCGCCGCGGGGCTCCTCGCAACGGCTCGGGCGCGCCGTCGTGCTTGCCAAGGCTGCGCCTTGGAAATCGGCGCTTGGGCGCCGTGGCATTGGTGAAGAATTGGCCTTCATGCCAGCCGAGTTAGGGCTTGATTGTCGTTTCAAATGAGACGAAAATGGCGCGTTGAAGCGGCGCCTCATAAGCCGCGGCACGGAGGATATCGCATGAAATCGGTCATCGTCGGTTGGGGCCATACCAAATTCGGCCGCCTGGACGGCTCGCTTGAGGACCTGATCCAGCAAGCGGCGCGTGAGGCCCTTGTGGATGCCGGCCTGACGGGCGCCGATGTCGACGCGGTCTGGCTCGGCAATTTCAATGCCGGCATGGTGCCCGACGGCTTCTGCGCCTCGATGATCCTGGGCGCCGACGACGGCCTGCGCTTCAAGCCGGCGACACGCTGCGAAAACGCCTGCGCCTCGGGCTCGGCCGCGCTCTATGCCGCGATGGACGCCATCGCGTCGGGCCGCGTCAAGGTCGCCCTGGTCGTCGGCGCCGAAAAGATGACGGCGGTCGATGGCGCCACCGTGACCAAGGCGCTGGGCGCCGCCAGCTACCAGAAGGAAGAGGCCGGCCTGTCGTTCCCGCAGATCTTCGCCGAATTCGCCAAGGCGTATACCGCGAAATATCGCGACCCGCTCGACGCCATGGCGGCGATCGCCGCCAAGAACCACGCCGCCGCCATGGGCAATCCGTTTGCTCAACTTCACAAACCGCTGACGGTCGAGTTCTGCCGCACCGTGTCCGAGAAGAACCCGGTGATCGCCGCGCCGCTGAAGATGACCGACTGCTCGCTCGTCAGTGACGGCGCCGCCGCCATCGTGCTGGTGCGTGAAGATCTGGCCCGCGATTTCCGCCGCGCCATAGGCTTCCGTGCCGCCGTCCAGGTCAACGACCTCCTGCCGCTGTCGAAGAAGGAACTGACCGCCTTCGAAGGCCCGCGCCGGGCGTTTGCCGGTGCCTACGCCCAGGCCGGCGTCGCGGTATCCGACATCGCCTTCGCCGAGGTCCACGACTGCTTCACCATCGCCGAACTGCTGGCCGTCGAAGCCATGGGCCTGGCCCGTCCGGGCGAAGGCGTGGCGGCGGTGCTCGATGGCTGGACCCAGCGCGACGGCCGCCTGCCGGTCAATATGTCGGGCGGACTGAAGGCCAAGGGCCATCCGGTCGGCGCCACCGGCGTGTCGATGCACGTCATCGCCGCCAAGCAATTGGCCGGCGAGGCCGGCGACATGCAACTGCCCGATCCGAAGCTCGGCATGGTCTTCAATATGGGCGGCGGCGCCGTCGCCAACTATGTGTCGATCCTGGAACGGGTGGGCTGAGGAAGGACCCGCCACCGCACAATCGAGCATTGCTTCAGCAATGCGAATGAAGTGTGGTGGTGGGGTCCTTTAAGGTTATTCCCTATCCGAGCGACTCAATAATCCTTCTGGTACTTGACGCTGACCTGGGTGCCGTTTTCGCCGCCGGTCTGCGACAGCACCGACAGGGTGCGTGACAGGGCGACTTCGAGCTCGGTCGCCGTGAAACCCTTGGTGTCGGTGACGATCTCGGCATAGACATTGTTGGTGATGTATTTGCCCGCCGCCAGCGAGGTGCCGCGGCCCGTCGTCGGATCGGCGCCGACAATGCTCAGCCGGTCGATGCCCGTCGCCGAGCGCAACGCCCCCAGCGGGTTGAGATTGTCCTTGCCGCCGCGCAGGCCGTTGACCGCCGACGCCAATTGCAGGGCCTCGGTCGCCGACAGATTGGTCACGCTGGTGCCGAACAGCATGCGCGACAGAACTTCGTCCTGGGGCAGGGCAGGCGTCGAGGAAAAAGCGATGTCCGGCCGTTGCGCCGAGCCGCTGACGGCGATGGTGCCGTTGACGTCATTGAGATTGGCCGTCGCCGTCAGGGCGATCTGCGGATCGGTGACGGCGCCGCCGTTGAAGGTTATGGTGCCCGTGCTGATGGTGAAGTCGCGTCCGGCGAAGCTGTAGCGGCCGCGCACGATCTTCATGTCGCCCAGCACCTGCGGATCGTCCGTGGTGCCGACGACGTGCAGGTCCATCGACCATTCCGAATCGAGGCCCATGCCGGAGACGAAGATCTGGCCCGGCGCGCGCGCGCGGATGTCGAGTTTCCATTTCGACGGCACGGCGTCGCTGTCCGCGGCGGCGGCGGGCTGGGCCACGACATAGCCCTTGTGGTGCACGCCTTGCAGTTCGTTGACCTCGGCGGCGCCTTCGCGGATGACGACATATCGCAGATTGGGCAGGCGCAGGTCGCCCGTGACGCTGGCGCCCTGGGTCTGGTTGTTGACGACGTCGATCGTACCGGACACCGTCGAATTGATCTGGTCGCTCGTCGCCAGGCGCGCGTTCGACAGATCGACGTGGACCTGCATCGGGAAATGCTGGTCGGCGGCCAGGCTGAGCCAGCCCGAGCCCTTGACCGTGCCCGATCCGGCATTGCCGGAAAAGCGCACGAGGTCCAGCCGGTCGTTGTTGAAGCGGCCCTCCATGCTGATGCCGGTAATGCGCGTGCCGACGCTGTCATTGTCGTAGGTCAGGTTGTCGGATCGCGCCTGGCCGGTCAGTTGCGGCGAGTTGGCGCGGCCGGAAATATCGGCGGCCAGGGCCACGGCGCCGCTCAGCGATTGCCGCGGCAGGCCGGTCAGTGAGAAGGGCAGGCTGGCCGGGCCGTTGTAGCGCAGGCCGCCATTGATTTGCGCCGCCATGAGTTGTTTGACCCAACCGTCCCCGGCGCCGGGCAGGAGAACGAGTTGCAGCCGGCCGACATCGTTCGGGCCTTCGCGGAACACGGCGCGGACATAGTTGCCGGCAGCGCTGCGGTCGGGGTTCAGGCTGGCGTCCAGCACCATGCTCACCGGCGTCGACACCGTGGCCACCGAACTTCGGGTGAAGTTGTCGATTTTCAGATTGGCGCGCGCGGTGGGAAAGCGGTCGCCGATCTGCACGAAGTCGAGCGCGCCGTCCGCCGTGCCGCCGACCCCGGCGTCGGGCACGAAGATATTGGCCAGTTGCAGGTCCATATGGTTGAAGCGCATCTGCAGCTTGGTCTGGCTGCCGAGATGGCCGGCGATGGTCACGTCGCCGCCTTGCGTGGCAATGACCGTCGGATTGAGGTCCCATTCGTCGCCGTTCTTGACCAGGCGCGCCGGCCGCGTCAGTTGAAAGACGGCGGTATTGGCCTTGCCCTGGGCCGCCACGGTGATCACGGCCGGCTGGATGTCGGCATTGACCGCGATGTCGAAGGGATACTCTTTTTCGCCATGCAGCACCGCCTGCAAGGTGCCCTGGTCGCCGTGCATGACGAGGCGCACCCGGCCGGTATTGACCACCGTATCGGCATAGACCAACTGCGCCATCTGTACGTCGGCATTGAGTTCGATCTGCTTGCGCAGCACCGCGGTGGCGGCGATGATGGTGCGGCCGACGGTGAGGCCGACGTCCGGTATGGCGACGGTGTTGCCGGTGGCGTTGATCGCCGCCCCCTGGTCGCCGTCCATATCGGCCAGGGTCGCCGTGCCGGTCAGGCCCGAGCCGCTGAGGCTCAGCGTGCCCGCGAAGGGGCCTCGCGGCGTTTGCTTGAGCGCGCCAGCCATGTCGACACCGGCGAAATGCGCCGTGTGCACGTCGAGGCTGAGCGGCTGAGCGAGATGCAGCAAGGTGTCGGCGCTGAACGGTCCATAGGTGCTGCCGCCCGTGGTGTTCAGCGCATAGCTGTTGTCGCCCTGGGCCGCCAGGGTCAGGACGACGTCCTTGATGTCGGCGCCCAGACCCGGGCTGGCCGCATGGACCACGACGGTGGGGCGGTCGAGCGTGCCGCTGACCGCCGCCGTCAGGGGGCCGTATTGCGCCGATTGCGCCGCCGCATTGGCGGTGAGCCCGTTGCCCTTCAGCACGAGGTCGCCCGACAAAAGCTTGAAATCGGGCGCGTCGCCATTGAGCTTGCTGACGGTGATGGCGCCGCGCCCCATGGAATAGGCGGCCGTCAGATGGGCATTGCCACCCAATACCTTGTCGATGCTGTCCGTATCCCAATGGGTCGAATCGGCGGTGGCCGTACCGTCGATGCCCAGCCCCCCCTTTGCCGACCAGGCGAGATTGACCTTAGTCGCCAGGTTGAGCGTGCCGACCTGTTCGACGTGGTAATTGTCGAGCGTGCCGTCGATCGCCGCCGTATAGGTGCCCTTGCCTGTATCGCCCTTGACCTTGGCATGGGCATCGACGCGGTCGGACTTCACATGCAGGTTGTCGCTGCTGAGCTTGCCGTCCTTCAGAGTCAGGTCACCCGTGGCGCTGACATCGGTGACGAGGGGATCAAGCCTATCACCCAGTCCGGTCAACGACGCCATCTGCGCCTTGAGCGGCACGTGCACGGTGCCATGGTCGATGTGCGAGTGGCCCTGGGCGCGCAGGCCGGTCAGCTTGAGATCGCCGACGGCCAGGCGCTGGGCGGATATATCGTAGTCGATGCCGGGTGCATCGAACGCCCCGTCGAGCTTGAGGCCGGCGTGGACGTCCTCGCCCGAGAGGCTCTTGTCGAGCGTCTCGGGGCGCAGCAGTTTCGCGTCGATCGCGAGATGACGGAAACAGTTGGCGCCGAGATCGACCATGCCCGCGGCCTTGACGGCAAAGGCCGGCGAGGCGAGAGCGGCATTCAGATCGATCCGGCGTTGATCATGCAAGGTGAGCGTGGTGTCGACGGCGACCTGCGGCTTGAGCAGGGCCATATTGCCGACGAGCAGGTCCGGCCGCGCCACGCCCAGAATGTGGAAGGCGCCGTTCTCGCCGATGATCTTGAGTGTCACCAGGTTATCGGCGCCGAGATTAGCCGAGACCCCGCCAAGCCAGTTGGTCCAGCCGCCCTGGCCCGAGATTGCGGCGCTGAACGGGCGATCGAGATGCAGGAGGTTGACGATGACGCCGCCTTTCGGGGCGTTGACGTGGCTGTCCAGCGTGAAGCGATCCTTGTCGGGGGCGGCGTCGAGCATCAGCTTGACGTCGTCGCCCTTGTCCGATGCGGTCAGCGCGGCGATCTGCGCCCGGCCCTTGAGGATATGCGCCGATCCCGACAGGCTGAGATTACGCGCATCGGGGCCGGCGACCCCGGCGGCCAGGCTGATGCGGTCGAGCTGCAAGCGGTTGAGGTCGATCTTCAGGTCCGGCAGCAGCGGTTGGTTGGGTGAAGGCGGCTGTGCGTTACCCGGTTCCAGCTCCGGCGTGCGCGATACGCTGATCAGCGGCGACGACAGGTCGCGCACATCGACATGCTTGTCGAACCAGGCAAACGGCCGCCAGTCGAGATGCACCTGAGGCGAAGTGGCGAAGACGCCTTTGGGATCGCTGACGCTGATGTCGTGGATCGTCATGTCGCCATAGATCGAGCCGTCGATGCGGCCGATATGCACGCGCACGCCCGACGGCAGGGTGGCGCCGTTGATCAGTCCGACCAGCCAGGCGCGGCCGGGCTGGGTGTTGACGCCGTTGACGGCCAGCCACAGCAACAGCAGAAGCGCCGCCACGCCGCTGGAGGTATAGATCGCCACCTTGCGCCAGTTGACGGCGCGCAGCATGCGGCCGAAGCGGGCGATCACGGCGCCCAGCCGGTGCGATGCGGCCGGCGGCGGGGTTTCCGGCGCGGGCGGAGAGGCCGCCACGACCGGTCTCGGCTTGCGCGCGGGTTTCGCTTTGGGGGTTTCGGGGGCATCGTCGCTCATCAGAAGGCCTGCCCGATTCCGACATAGAGCGCGACGGCCACGTCGCGCTTGTTGTTCGATAGAGGTGTGGCGACATCGATGCGCAGGGGGCCGAAATTGGTATAGATGCGCCCGCCGATGCCGGCGCCGAGCTTGAGATTGGAAAAGTCCGGCAGGCGCGACGAATAGACCTGGCCGGCGTCGATGAAGGGCACGATGCCGTAGCTGCCGATGCGGTAGCGCAGTTCCAGCGACAGCTCGTTGACGCTCAGGCCCCCGGTCGGGGTGCCGGTGGAATCGAGCGGGCCCAGCGCCTCATAGGCGTAGCCGCGCACGCTGCCGCCGCCGCCGGCATAGAGCCGCCGCGACGGCGCCAGATCGAGCAGCGAGCCGCCGAAGATCGAGCCGACGCGCACCCGCCCCGCCAGGACGGCCTGGGGCGACAGCGACTGGTAGATACTGGCGTCGATCGTGCTCAGCAGGTTGGAGGGGGAGGACTGGCCCAGGCCGAGTTCCGGCGTGGTCTGGCCGGTGATGCGGAAGCCGCGCGTCGGGTTGAGCAGATCGTCGGTCTTGTCCCATTCGAGTTTCAGCGGCACGTCGGCCGTATAATAGTCGGTAAACACCTCCGGCGCGGCGGTGGGGTCCTGGCTTTCGTGCGACGCCACCAGATTGAGGCCATAGGCCCAGGTCCATTCCTTCTGCCAGATCGGCGTCGACACGCGCGACACGCCCCAGCTCAGGGTCGCGGTATAGGCCTCGTAGGTTTCGTCGGTGTGGTCGAAGAGGATGCCGTCGGTCTGGGTGCGGTCGCGCTCCGCGTCGTTCGAGCGTTTGAAGGTCACGCCGAGATCCTGTTCCTGGGTGCCGATGGTGCCGGTGACGATCAGCGCCCCTTCGGGTGGAAACAGGTTGCGGTCGGTCCAGGTGCCGGTGGCCGTAAAACCCTGGCCGGTGCTGTAGCCGGCCTCGGCCGAGATCGAATGGCGCGGCCCCTTTTCCTGATTGACCAGGAGATCGACCTGCTCGGTGCCGTCGGGATTCAGGACGCCGGTCTTGACCGGCTCGACCGAGACGCTGCGAAACAAAGAGGTGGCGACCAGGGCCTGGCGAAGGTCGTCGACCTTGCGGTTGTCGTAGAGATCGCCGGGATAGAAGCGCGTCAGGACGGCGATATGGCCGGGCTGGAACACCACCTTGCCGGCGCTGCGGAAGCCGCCGAAGCGCGAGCGCGGACCGGGGTCGATCAGCAGGGTATAGTCGCCGGCGGCGGTGTCGGGATTCAGCGCGATGTCGCGGCCCTTGACCGCGGCGAAGGGATAGCCGTTCTGCGGCAGCACCACGCTGACATTGGCCTCGGCGGCCAGCACCTGGTCGGCGACGATCGGATCGCCGGTGCGCATCGGCAGGTTGGAGAGAATCAGGTTGGGCGGCACGGTCGGGTCCGCCTTTGCCTGGATCTGGCCCAGGTGATAGCGCTTGCCCGGCACGACCATCAGATGCGCCTGGACGCGTCCAGCCCCCTTGGTGAGGGTGAGGATGTCACTGGTCACCGTGGCGTCGTAATAGCCGTCCGAGCTCAACAGCCGCAGCACCAGGGCCTCGTCCTCGTTGGCGCGGGCGCGCACCATCGAAGCGTTTGCCGCCTTGCCCTTGCCGGCCTTCAGCGCGGACAGGTCGTTGAAACGGGCGATCTCGGGCTTGGGCAGGCCGTCGAGCACCGTATCGTAGGCGATCTGCGGCGGCGTGGCCGCCGCCGGAACGGCGCTGGTGTCGAGCGGCTGGTTGTCGAACCCGGACAGTGGCGACAGCGCCGCGGTCAGGTCGGCGTCGGTGATCGGCACGACGGCCGGCAGGTCGGACGCCACCGGCGCGCCGGGCGGCGCTTGCGGCGAGGGCGGCTGGACCGAAAGCGTCGAAGCGGTGCTGCCCGCCTTTGCCGTCTCCGGTGCGGGCGCTGTCGTTGTCGCCGGCTGGGCGGCCGGCTGGGCCTGGGTTTCCGGCTGGGTCTGATCGGCGGTCAACGAGGGCAGGGCGGCGTTGAAATCGCTGTCGGGGATGATCGGTCCGGTTTGCTGCGCCGCCGGCGCCGCCGGCACTTCCTTGATCTGTTGGGCCGTCGCGCCCCCGCCTATAGTGCCCGCGATCAGCCACGCCGCGATCGCGGGAGCGACCGACACCGGCGGACGGTGGCGCAGTAACGGGCGGCAAACGGCGCGAATGGGTTGATCCTTAGCGAATGTGTGGAAGCGGCGGCGGAGAATCGCCCCTCCCCGACTCTAGCAGGAGGGGAATGGTATGCAAAAAATCCATAGCGAAAATGCGGCAAAACTTGACCTGACGCCGAGTTAAAGCGGCGCGAGAGCAAAAACCCAAATTCGATCGCAAGCAACAGAGCGCCGGGCGGGCGCCGGCGGTTTAATTTTCCTTCCGCAGCCTTATTTAACTCGGAGAGTTCGCTATGATGTCGCTCATGTCCGCTTCCGCCCCCGTTTCCGACCCGCGATACGACGCCGTCGTGGCGCGCGACGCCGCGTGGGACGGGCGTTTCGTCTATGCCGTCGCCTCTACCGGCGTCTATTGCAACCCGTCCTGCGCGGCGCGCACGCCCAAGGCGGTGAATGTCAGCTTCCATGCCGATTGCGCCGCCGCCGAAGCCGCCGGCTTCCGCGCCTGCAAGCGCTGCCGTCCCCGCGACGGCGGCAAGGACGCTCGGACGGCCGGCATGATCGCCGAGGTGTGCCGCGATATCGAAAGCGCCGAGGAACCGCCCCGGCTCGAGGAGCTGGCGGCGCGCGCCGGCCTGTCGCCGTGGCACTTCCACCGCGTGTTCAAGGCGCAGACCGGCCTCACGCCCAAGGCTTACGCCACCGCCCATCGGGCGAAGCGCGTGCGCGAAAACCTCAGCGATCGCACGTCGTCGGTCACCAGCGCGCTCTATGACGCCGGCTTCAATTCCAATGGCCGCTTCTACGCGGCGTCGGACGCCATTCTCGGCATGACGCCGAAGCGCTTCCGCGACGGCGGCGCCGGCACCGATATCCGCTTCGCCGTGGCGCAATCGAAGCTGGGCGCCGTCCTGGTCGCCGAAAGCGACCGCGGCATCTGCGCCATTTCGCTGGGTGACGATGCCGAGGCCCTGGTGCGCGAGCTCCAGGACCGCTTCCCCAAGGCGCGGCTGGCCGGAGACGATGCCGCTTTCGATGCGCGAATCGCCCAGGTCGTCGCGCTCGTCGAGCAGCCCCGTCAGAGTGTGGACCTGCCACTCGACATCCGCGGCACGGCCTTCCAGCAGCTTGTGTGGCAGGCCCTGCGCGCCATTCCGGCGGGCAAGACCCTGAGCTATGCCGAATTGGCCGAACGCATCGGCGCGCCGAAGGCCGTACGCGCGGTCGCCGGGGCCTGCGCCGCCAACACCCTGGCCGTTGCCGTGCCGTGTCACCGCATCGTGCGCACCGACGGCGCCTTGTCGGGCTATCGCTGGGGCGTCGAGCGCAAGCGCGCGCTTCTGGAGGCCGAGTGCAGCTAGGCCTGTTTGAAGCGCCTGAGCGGGCGGGGCTGGCGGTGTTGCGCGGCTTCGCCCTGCCGCATGCCGAGGCGCTGATGGCCGCCGTCGCCGGGGTGACCGCCCGTGCGCCGTTTCGCCATATGGCGACGCCGGGTGGCCGCGCCCTGTCGGCGGCGATGAGCAATTGCGGCGAGGTGGGTTGGGTGACGGACGCCCGGGGCTATCGCTATACCGCGGAAGATCCGCTGAGCGGCGACGCGTGGCCGGCCATGCCCGAGGTCATTCGTGACCTGGCCGTGTCCGCCACGCGCGAAGCCGGCTTCGCCTTCGCGCCGGATGCTTGCCTGATCAATCGTTACGCACCGGGGGCGCGCATGGGCCTGCATAGCGACGCCGATGAACCGGACGGGGCGGCGCCGATCGTTTCGGTGTCGCTGGGCCTGCCGGCGACCTTCCTGTTCGGCGGATTGACGCGCGCCGACCCGACCGAAAAGATCGCGCTGGATCACGGTGACGTCGTCGTCTGGGGCGGGCCGCTGCGCCGCGCCTATCACGGCGTCGCGCCGCTGAAGGATGGCGCGCATGCGCAACTCGGGCGTCAGCGCCTCAATCTGACCATCCGCAAAGCGTTATGACGCGAAGCGTCCCGGTCCCTGGTCGGGCGGCAATTGCATCAGGCCGAACCAGTACTGTTCCAGCCGCTCGACGATGTCGTCGTAGGTTTCCGTGGTGATCGGCTTGGTGATATAGCCGTTGGCATGCCGGTCATAGGAGGCGATCACGTCGACATCGGCCGCCGAGGATGATAATACCACCACGGGAATATGCTTCAGGTCGGGGTCGGTCTTGACCTGGGTGAGAAAGTCCTTGCCGTGCATATAGGGCAGGTTCAGGTCGAGCAGAATCAGATCTGGCCGTGGCGCGCCGGCGAATTCGCCTTCGCGACGAAGGATGCTCAGCCCCTTTTCGCCGGTTTCGGCGACGGTGATTTCATTGGCGATTCGCGCCCGCCGAAACGCCCGCCGGGTCAACACGGCATCGCCGTGATTATCCTCGATCAACAGGACCTGGGCGCTGCGAGCCCGTTCAGTGATCTTGGTCATAAGCTTTCCCGATTGGTTACATGTACTGTTAGAGGCTCGAGTACTATTAGAGGCCCGAGTCTGGCGCCCGGTCGCCTCCAAGGCGTTTTTCACCGATTTTACGACGTCCGTCAAAGTGCTTTTACGTCGCGGCATGCTTTTATGAGGCGATAAAAACCCTATTCGCGGAAAGGCATTTGCGAGCCGGCCGCGGCCGAGTGAGGCCAGGCGCGGCATACGCCACCATCACGATCATTTGACAGGCTGTCACCCGACAAACGCGTGTAAAGCAACCGATTGCAAGCACCCGGCGACAGGGTGTAGGTTGGGCAACATCTTATGGTTGTTATTCGTTAACCTTCTATCTGGAAAAGGGGTGCATAATCTTGCGACGGCAGAATCACATGCACCGTACAGAACGTAGCGGACACGCGGCGACACCGGCCCCCTGGAGGTATGTATGAGCGGCATGTCGGACGGGGCATTCATGCCCCACGGCTTTTGCTTCCTGTGGCGGCCGGACGTACTGTGGCTGCACGTCATTTCCGACGCCTCTATCGCGCTCGCCTATTTCTGCATCCCCGTGGTGCTGATCTATTTCGTCCGCAAGCGGTCGGACATGCCATTCCCGATGGTGTTCTGGCTGTTCGGCGCTTTCATCCTGTTGTGCGGCACGACCCACCTGCTGAGCATCTGGGTGCTGTGGCATCCGGACTACTATGTCGAGGGCGCGGTCAAGGCGATGACCGCTGTGGCGTCGATCGGTACCCTCCTGGCGCTGATTCCCCTGGTGCCGAAGGCCCTGGCCGTTCCCAGCCCGTCGCAGATGAACGAGACCAATGCCAAGCTGCAGCAGGCCAATGACGAACTCCAGCGTCTGTACAAGGCCGCGGCGGAGAGCAGCCGGGTCACGCTCGACGCCGTGGTCAACAACGTGCTCGACGGCATCATCACCATCGACGAGCAGGGGCGTATCGAAAGCTTCAACAAGGCGTGCGAGACCATTTTCGGCTACGCCACCGCCGAGGTCATGGGCCAGAACATCAAGATGCTGATGCCAGAGCCCTATCACGACGAGCACGACGGCTATCTCTCTCATTTTCGCGATACGGGCGAGGCCCGGATCATCGGCACCGCCGGCCGCGAGGTCAGCGCGCGGCGCAAGAACGGCGAGGTCTTTCCGGTCGATCTGTCGGTATCGGCCTTCGCGGTCGACGGCGTGCGCCACTTCTCGGGCATTGTCCGCGACATTACCCGGGCCAAGCAGGCCGAGGAAAGCCGCCAGCGCCTGCTGGTGCGGCTGATGGAGTCGAATACCGAACTGGAACGCTTCGCCTATGTCGCCTCGCACGATATGCAGGAGCCTCTGCGCATGGTGCTCAACTTCAGCCAGATCATCCTCAAGGACTATCATGACCGGCTGGACGAGGAGGGGCGCGAATATCTCAAGATTGTCGGCGATTCGGCGCTGCGCATGCGCGACATGGTGCAGGACCTGCTGGATTACGCCCGCCTGGGCACCGACGGACTGAGCATCGGCGAGGCCGACCTCGGCGCGGAGTTGACCCATGTCACCGAAAACCTCGGCGAGTTGATCGACGAGTCGCATACCGTCGTCACCCACGATCCGCTGCCGGTGGTGCGCGGCAGCGCGGTGCAGTTGATGCGGCTGATGCAGAACCTGATCGCCAACGCGATCAAATATCACAGGCCGGGCATGGCGCCCGTCATCCACGTCGGCGTCGGCGAGACGGAGACGCATTGGGAAATCTCGATCGCCGACAATGGGCTCGGTATCGATCCGGCCTTCGCCGAACAGATTTTCGAGCCGTTCCGCCGCCTGCACACCTGGGATTCCATCAAGGGCACAGGCCTCGGCCTCGCCGTCGGGCGCAAGATCGCCGAGAACCACGGGGGCCGGATATGGGTCGTATCGCGCCCCGGCGAGGGCAGTACCTTTTATTTTACGGTGTCGAAGTCGCTTAAGGGACAATGAGAGAAGGGCAAGGGAAGGAAGACCATGGCCAACCTGCTTATCCGGGAAGGACGTCCGGCGGAAATCCTGCTGGTCGAGGACAATCGGGGTGACGTGCTGCTGGCGTCGCGCGCATTCCGTGACGGCCAGATCGAGAACCATCTGAATATCGCCAACTCGGCCGAGGAGGCGCTCAAGAGGTTGCGCCGCGAGGGCGAGTTCGCCGGCCAGCGCCTGCCCGACATCATCCTGCTCGACCTCAGCTTGCCGGGCATGAGCGGCCGCGACCTGCTGGAAATCCTCAAGGCCGACGAACGCCTGCGCCAGATTCCGGTGATCATGCTGTCCAGTTCCAGCGCCGAGCAGGACATCGCCGGCAGCTATGACCAGCACGCCAGCGCCTATGTCGTCAAACCGATCGACCTCGACAAGTTCCGCGACGTCGTTTCCACCATCGAACAGTTTTTCTTTTTGTTGGCGGTCCTTCCGGATCACAGCACGATTTAAGGAGTCTTCCCATGCAGACGGCACAGACGGCTCAATCCCTCTCCGCCGGCGAAGCGCCGCCGCCGCCCGACCTGGCCCAGGAGTTTCGCGACTACGCCTATATCGTGTCGCACGACCTGGGCGCGCCGGCCCGATTGATGGTCGAGTTCGCGCGCTTGCTGGGCGAACGCCAGAGCGCCTTCGCCGACGACGAGGATCGCGCGCTGCTGACCGAGATCATCAATAATGGCGAGCGGCTCAAGGCGATGATGCAGGGCCTGCTGTCGTTTTCCCGGCTGAACACTCTCGCGGCCGCGCACGTGCCCGTCGATACGCAGAAGATCGCCGATCATTGCCGCCTCCTGATGCAGGACAAGCTGAGTCAGGCCGGCGGCCGGCTCGAGATCGGCGCCCTGCCGCGGCTGATGGGCGACGCCGATCAGATCCTGCAACTGTTCAACTTCCTGATCGGCAATGCCGTCAAGTTCCGCCGCGACGGCGTGGCGCCGCTGGTCTCGGTATCGGCGGAACGCAGTGGCGGCGTCTGGACGTTCTGCGTGTCCGACAACGGCATCGGCGTCGAGCCGGAATATCGCGAAAAGGTGTTCAAGCCGTTCCAGAAACTGCATGGCGA